>Ga0315283_10003136_pt1 | contig 14061 bp, 14 predicted proteins | sample YL17G09_0_MG_FD_204541 | JGI IMG/M metagenome (GOLD analysis project Ga0315283, IMG submission 204541) | Sediment microbial communities from Yellowstone Lake, YNP, Wyoming, USA - YL17G09_0 | ecosystem: Environmental > Aquatic > Freshwater > Lake > Sediment | place: USA: Wyoming | collected... | reverse complement strand
GGCAGAGCGCGATTGCAGGATCTTGTCGGCGAGGTGCTTGGGTGTGTAGGTTCGGGCGTCTCGCGCGGGCACGGGGGAAGCGACTGCCGGCGCTGCAGCGATCGACCCGAGCTCGCTGCCACACCCGTTACAGAAGCGTGCTCCGGGTGGATTTTCGGTGTCGCAGCTACTACAGCGTCGTGCGAGTGGGGCACCACATCCGTTACAGAATCGCGCTTCGGCCGGGTTTGCTTGTTTACAGCTTGAACAAATCATCGGGTGGCAACCTTCGATATGTGAACCGTTCGATTCGGTGCTTCGTTCCCATCAGCGATCAGCCCGAAGTGAACAATCCATGAGAGCTCTGCCTGGGAGCCCGCTGGCTTCCACATCACCGCGAAAGTTCCTTCAGCAGCCGGTCGGCATGACCGAGGGCGCCCATCTCGCGATACATCGACTCGGCCTCGCGCAAGCCTGGCACGAGCTGATGCGGATGAATGCGTGCGGCAAGGCGGATCTCGGTTTCCCGCAGTCGCGGCATCAGCGAGAGGCCGCCGGTGGCTTCCACCAGAGCAAGTGCCTCAGCGATGACCGCTTCTACCTCTGCCACCGGTGCTCCCGCAGACACCAGCGCATCTGCAAGCGCAGCACGACACGCTGCAGCCTGAAAGCGAAAGCCGCCCTTGTCTGCGAACTCGATACCCTGGCGGGCAATGGCAATGGCTCGATCAATGTTCTGCAGCGCACGACAGTTATCGGCATGAACGGCCACGTAGTTGCAGTGCCACTCAAGCGCAGTACCCGCATCGTGCATCCTCGGCAGTGCGGCTGTGAATGCAGTATCGGCATCCACGAAGTTCCCGTTCAGAAAATGCGCCACGCCGAGGTAGAGCGGTGCATGTAGGCTCGCGCTCTGGTTCTCGGGGTTGGCGTTTTCGACACAATCCAGGCTGGTCCGAAGGAGGTCTGGAAGATCTGATCCTTCTGCACCTCCGGCGAGCCAGGCAGACATTGCAAAACAGTTGGTTGCGAAGTTGAACGTGTCGCTCTTGCGCGCGAACTGCAACGCACTGCGCAGGCGCGGCCAACCCGTTTCGAACTGACCGATCGCCGCCAGACCGTAGGCAGAAAAAGATTCTGCACCCCTTCTCAGGTCCAGCCCATTGAACTCCGAATTGGCACTATCGGCTGCCAGCGACAACATCACGTCGTCGAAACCTCCAAGCGCTGTAGAGAAGTCGCCGGCAAGCAACGGGGTAAAGGCGCCGATGAACTGGACCCACAGTTCTTCGCCACGATCCATCCCCGGTTGCCTAAGCCTTTGAGCCTCGGCCGCGAGAACCAAGCCGGCATTGACGCTGCCTCGCTGCCACTCGCTGATGGCGGCCCCTGCAACTGGGTTTGCCATTGCAGACGACGGTATTCCCAGGGAATCGCCGAGGCTCCGGCACTCTTCGAGATATTCCCGCACCTCTTGGGGGCTGAAGCCGAGGCGAAACGAACCACTGATCAGTATCGTCTTGCATGCCTGAAAGCGCAGATCTCGTGCTTCGACGAGATCAAGCGACCTCCCCAGGGAGCGCACCGAAAACCAGTGCCGCAACCCCTCCATCGGGTCGTTGGCACTCACCCATTGCGCAGCGCGACCATGCCAGCGCACGGCGAGGGGCAGATCACTGGCCTGTTCCCAATGATGCGCGAGCAGCGGCGCACGTTCATCGAGATCTCCGCCGGCAGCCTCGACGGCTCGCGCCACAGCCGCATGCAGTGTGCGTCGTCGATCGCGGAGGAGGCTGCCTAGCGCCACCTCCTGGGTCAACGGATGTTTGAACGCATACTCGACCGTCGGGTAGATCGCCTGTTGGTGAACAAACTCGGCGCGGTCGAGCGCAGTGAGGGCCGCCTTCAGTTCATCGGTCGGCAACTCCGCAACGGCCGAAAGCAGTGATTCAGGGAAGTCCTTGCCGATCACCGACGCCACCTGCAACAACCGCTTCTCACGCTCCGGCAGCCGATCGATGCGTGCCGCCAGCACCGCCTGCACCGTCGCTGGTACTCCCAGTCGATCGATTGGCGTCACCAACCGATACGAGCCGCGTGTGCCCTGCAACTGTCCTCCTTCGATCAGCGATTGCACGATCTCTTCGGTGAAAAACGGATTACCACCGGTTCGTGCGTGCAGTGCCGCGGCCAACGGTGCGAGACTCGGATCGGACCCCAGCAGATCGGTCAGCAGTTCGGCGATGGCGTCCGCCGACAGCGGGTTCAAGGGGATCTGCCGGTACCACGACTTCTGCATCCAGTCGGCATGGTACTCGGGCCGGAAATTGAGCAGCAGCAGGCTGCGACTGCTGGCCCGCGCATCCACGAGGTGATTGAGAAACTCGCCACTGGCTGCATCGAGCCAGTGCAGATCTTCGATCATCGTCACCGTGGGTTGTGTATGGCTCTGCACCACTTGCCGCATCACGCCAATGATCTCGCGTTGTCGCGCCTCCGGACTGACCGGCGGGGCCGGGTGCGCCGGATCACCGACACCAAGGAACTCGAACAGCGATGGCAGGGTCTCGGCCAGCGACGCATCGAGCAGCACCATCCGCCCGGCGATCTTCTCGCGGGCGCGCTGTGCGTCGTCTTGCGCAGTGATTTCGAACCACGCACGAAAGATCTCGAGGATGGGCAGGAACGGAATGCTCTTGCCGTGCGCCACCGCGCGACCGATCACCACGCGTACGCCGCGCGCGCGGCAGCTTTCCAGAAACTCGAAACACAGCCGGCTCTTGCCGGTGCCCGCATCGGCCACCACGCCGATGACCTGGCCGTTGCCGGCGGTCGCCTGTTCGAGCGCATCTTCAAGCGTGCGGATGTCCCCGGCACGCCCAACGAATCGCGAGAGCCCACGATTGCGTGAGATGTCGAGCCGTGTGCGGGCGGCGCCGATACCGGCGAGGCGATACACGGGAACTGGTTCCATGACGCCCTTGATGCGGAAATCACCGAGGTTGTCGAGTGCGAAGTAGCCCGCGACCAGCACTGCGGCATTTGCACTCACAAAACACGTGTTGGGTTCCGCGATGCTTTCCATGCGCTGCGCGAGGCCGACCGTATGACCCTGGGCGGTATAGTCCATGCGCAGGTCATCACCGATGCGGCCGACCACGACCTCGCCGGAATTGATGCCCATGCGGGTGGAGAATCCGACGCCATGCTCGCGCCGCACCTCGGTGGCGTAGCGAGCCAGTTCATCGCGCAGGTGCAGCGCGGCATAACACGCCCGTTGCGCATGATCCTCATGCGCGATCGGCGCGCCGAACAGCGCCATGATGCCGTCGCCGGTGTACTGGTTCACGGTGCCTTCGAAACGGTGCACGCCTTCGGTGAGGATCTCGAAGAAGCGTTCGAGGATCTGGTGCCACTCCTCGGGGTCGAGTTGCTCGGCCAGTTCCATCGAGCCCTTCACGTCCGCGAACAGCACCGTGACCTGCTTGCGTTCGCCTTCGAGCGCCGAGCGCGACTGCAGGATCTTGTCGGCGAGGTGCCTGGGTGTGTAGGAAAGCGGGACGCGTTCGGGCGCGGCTGCGGTCGATGTCCCCGGCGTAGCGTGTGCAACGGCGGTGCCGCATTCGAGGCAGAACTTCGCACCCGACGGCAGCTCAGTCCCGCAACTCGCGCAGCCGTGTGTGACCGGCGTGCCGCACTCGAGACAGAATCGAGCCCGTTCGGGATTTGCGTGGCCGCAGCGAATGCACTTCATCGGCATCTCATTGCGGCATGGTTGAAAACATGATCGTGCGCGCTACGAGCGCTTGGTTGCCGGCTGCTCGACCATCTGTCCTTCTACGTACTTGTGCAGCACGCTCGATACGAGCGTCTGGTACGGCATCCCTTCCGCCAGCGCACGCTTCTGAAGCGCGCGGAGGTCTTTCGACGAAATTCGGATGTTGATGCGGCTGTCCTTCGTAAACGTCGCCTCGGCGGCTTTGCGATGACGTGCCAGTTCGCGTGCCCGGTTCTTGACCGGCTTCAGTTTGCCGTCTTCGAATGCTTCGAGGATGTCTTTTTCTTCGGGATCAAGTTTGTTCATTGGATTCTCCGCCGTACTGTTTGGTCGCTTTACGACTGGGGATGATTGTCTTCAGAAAAATCTCATGCGCGGATTCAATGAACGGCACGAGGTACACATAGCCTTCGATTCGAACGACCGAGATTTTCTGCCCGGGGTACCGTTGCTGATCCGGGTGTTCGAATAGATCGACTTCATCTCCCGCTGCGATGTGAAACACCACATCCTCGAACGAAACGCCGCGCTCCCGCTTCAGCACATCATTCTTCGCGGGGTTCCACGCATAGTGTTTCATTGGGGAAGGCTACCAGAGTGTGTGCCGATTGTACTCAGGCGAGATATTGCCGCCGCACCACCGGGTTATTGTGTCCCCAGGCCACACACTTCACAGACCGAATTCACGTGCGGAACGCGCATCCGGTACATCACCCGGGCTGCGCCAACAGGTTGTCTATGTAGCGGACGGGGTGAGGCTTGTCGTAGGACTCCAGCAGGTTCAGAGTGCAACCTCCACCCTGTGCACGGTGGTCGATTCGGAATCGACAACTGTTAGTTCAGCTGCCGCAAGAACAATTCAACGGGAAGGAGAGACGAAATGTTCGCACGTTTGCTCAGTATAGGGACGGTCACATTTCTGATGCTTGCGGTCGGTGCCTCGGCACAAGCTGCAGACAGCCAGATCGGGACTTGGAAGCTCAACGTGGCGAAGTCCACATACAGTCCCGGACCGGCACCGAAATCCAGCGAGATCAAGATCAAAGCTGCCGGCGCCAATGGAATCAAACTCGCCGGCCATGGCGTGGGCGCCGACGGCAAACCCACGAAGATCTCGTACACGGCGAACTACGACGGCAAGGACGCCGCCATGACGACGGGAGAGAACACCAGCGGGCTCACGATCGCACTGCACCGGGTGGATGCCAACACCGTGGAAACGACGAACAAGCGCGATGGAAAAACCGTCGGCACTGGGGTGGTGGTCATTTCGGCGGACGGAAAAACGCGGACCTACACGATGACCGGCACGACCATGGACGGTAAGCCCCTCAAGAATGTTCTCGTGTACAACAAAAAGTAAGGCATCGCACCTGGCTTGTCGCGTTGTCAGGTCGTGCCGCCAACCTGATGCGACCGACTGTGCAGCAATGATCCAGCGCGCCGGCGGGTTGAGGCGCGCTGGTGCTGTTAACCAAGTCGTCGCGGCCCGATTTCACGTCCACACGGCTTGGTGGTGGGATGATCACTCGCTGAGGACCGCCGCGACCGTGGCTCCGGATGAGTTTGTCCATGCTCACCCCGGCTGCGCCAACAGGTTGTCGATGTAGCGCACTGCGTCGGGGTGCGTGCGAGACTTCATGGTTTCGTAGAACAGGCGAGCAACGCCGGGTACCCGATACACGCCACGAATAGCGCCATCGAACGAATCCCGGTCAATCGGGTGCAGTTCGTTCACGTTGGGGATCATCTGAGTACGATATTGCCACCATGCGAGCTGCATCCAAAACACTTCGGTGGCCTCGTCGCGCGTCAGTCCTGCTTGTTCCATCAGCGCCGACACGACGGCTGTAGGTTGAACTCCGAGCGCGACGCCCGCCTTCGTTGACAGGCGAGTCATTCGCTCGTCGCCTTGCTTGGCGTATAGGTCGCGAAGTGCATCTCCACGGCTTTGGCTCAACGCACGCCGTGAATCCTGCCTTGCGTGCTTCAACTGCACCGCCAGATACCCCAGCGTCACGAACACCGCGACCGATCCCAACACCTGCCCGATGACAGCGATCATTTCCCAGTTCATCGAATCCCCTCCTGTGTAGATGGGGACAGGGTAGAACTGTCAGGATCGATAGTGAATCACCCCGGCTGCGCCAACAGGTTGTCGACGTAGCGGACCCCGCTGTCCGTTCGGATCTGAATTCGCATCGAATTCGCCGGTTTGATCGCGAGGCAAGCCAGCGGCATTAGTATGTGGTGTCTGTGATCTCGATTCGTTCAGCCACCTGTTCGAGCACGAATGCGAGCGGCAACTCGACCAGCGTCACCACGGTGCGCTCCTTGCGGAAGCAACGGACCCGGTTGCTACTCGGCTGTTTAGTTGCGATGAGGTAGTGGACCTTGCCGAGCGTGAAACAGGAATTGACCAGGTGCGCATGGTGATGGGTGTTTCTATCGGCACTTCTTGGTCCGCGGGGCGTTTGGTTCGTTCCCCCGCCCGCATTCACGAGTGTCCGCTCGGACAGATCGTCAGAACCGCGATTGCGCTCATGCCACAACGGTAGCGACATGTCGCGCACCTGAATCGGGACCTCACTGTCGCCAGCAACATACTCCGCATGCAACAACACACTACGAACATCGAGCACGCAGGCTCTAGCGTAGTGCCGTAGCAAAATCAGGCTACCGTTAGAAAGAAAGAGCACAGCACGCGCGACGCGGGGCGTACGAAACACCCCTGCTTCGAGCACGTCGTGGACTGACCGATGATCGTCCTGACTAAAGTACCGATCAATGAACCAACCAATATCCTCTTCTAAATCGACTACCACGTTCGCCTCCCTGGAACATGCGTCGCAACACGCTGTAGGAACGTGTGCGTCGCCATTCGCTATTGCTTTTGAGTGTGTCCATTTTCTCTTTTCTATCGTGGCGAGTGAGAGTTGTGCCCCATACCCCTTCGCCGGACCATCATCCTCGGCCAATTGTCGTGCCGGGTTTGTCGACATTGTGTAATCGAATGGAAATGGATCTGTTGGATTGACGGGTACGTCTAGGAATTCAATTGCGTCCCAATTCAACGAATCCCCTCCTGCGTAGATCGGGGAACCTATCAATACGGTCGAGGTGTTGAAGGCAATGCGGCATTGTCCGAGCCGTGGAGCGCGAGCATTCTCCGCATCGGCATCAGTTCAATCACGAGTATCACAAACCATGTCGAGCGGATTGCCACGCCTTGGTCGTCGTCGCGGTGGAGGCCGCAAACGTGAACGACACGTCGGGATATTCGACACTGCAGATCTGTTGCGGATGCTGAAATGCGATGACGTGGATACGCTGCTCGTCAAACTCGATGCGGCACGCGTCGCGCCTCACATCACTGGCGGTCCCGGTGGCTCGCGTTTGGTGTTCGTCAGTGGCTACCAGTTGCCTGACGGTTTGCTAACGGTGCGGGTTTGATCAACAGTGGTGAAGCGATCCACCAACTCCCGATCTCCATCCCAGCGTGGCACCGGATCTCTATCGCAGTCGAATACGAATCGGCTGATCTCCGGATCGGGCTGCCAATCAGCCGAACCGTCGAAAGAGATCGCCAACGATTGTCATCGGCGGCGTCCGCACGACCATTGCAAAGGCAATGCGCCAAGCGGGGGTGAGCGTCTCGACGTACCACAGCCGCCTTCGCATCGGTTGGACCAAGGCTCGCGCTGCTTCAACACCGCCTGGTCGATTTCATCGTTCGGATTCCAAGACGGAGTTCGACTACGAATACCAGGGTAGGCGCATGTTGCTCTCGGCATGGTCCAAGGAGCTGGGATTCAAGTACAAGACGGTACTCCAGCGCGTCAACAGAGGGCTGTGATTCGAGGAAGCGATTGGGCACGAGTTCTACGGGCGGCCGCTGGGAAAGCGCAATCGGCAAGGCGCGAGGTGAGTAGCTAATCCATTGAGACTGGCACCTCAGCGGTATCGTCTGCGCTAAACCGCCGCATTCAACGAGAATCCGTCTCTCGCCACCGTAAATGGTTTCGGCACACTCGACGTGGCTGCAGCCGCGGAGAGCTTGAGCGTCAGGATCTTACGCCCGGCGTGTGGGCCGACGGCGATCCGATACTGGCGGTCCCGCGTTCACCGCCGCGCCGTCTCGCGGGTTCATCCCGTCGTCGCGACGACCAGACGCTCGAGGGTAGGCGCACGGAGGCCGTCGGTTCGACCCGCGAAGTAGACGGCGTCAGCCTCCGCTGGCGTGAGGTGTCGGGTCGATTCGAACCCCGCTGCCGCGAGCTGGCGCGTCATCTCGAGCGGTGTGAAGAACGTGGCGAACTGCAAGCCCATCGGAGCAAGCTTCTCCTTGAGTGCGTCGGCCTGCTCGCCCGGCACGATGAACGTCAACAGCAGCGAAGAACCCGGTGGAAGCGTACTTGCCCAACGCAGTGTGCGATCGATCGCGGGACGCGAGAGATACTGCGTCACCGCCAGCCACGACGCGAACGTCGGGAGTGCGCGGAATCCTGCCGCATCGAGCGCTGCGGCGATCTCGGTCGTCTCGAAGTCGCACGGCGCGAACCGCAACTGCGGCGGTGCGACGATCCCGAGGTTGTGCAACTGATTACGCTTCCACGCCTGCATCGGTGGATCGTCCACTTCGAACACGTGCAGGTCGCCCAGACGCGCCGCGTGGCGCAATGCAAAGGAATCGAGTCCCGCACCCAGAATGACATATTGCGCGACGCGCGCACCGAGGCGCGCGAGTTCGTCCTCCGCGTAGCGCGCTCGCAGCACCCACGAAGCTGCGGTGTCGGCGCCGTTGATGCCGACAAGCACCTGAGCCATGAAGCGCACCTGCGCATCGGTGAGACCGGCGAGCGGCATCGCGAACTCGTCGCGAAGGATCTTCGGCTCGGCGGCGTCGAGCAGGTGTGCCGCCCGCATCGCGGCCGCACCGATCGCGGAACGGTGGACGGCGGACAGTGGCGGAGCGCTCGGCACATCACTCATTGGAAGAAGTCCTCGCCGTCGGGTGAAGTATTGAGGGAGCATAGCCCACTTGTTGGTGAATCGCGCTGAGTATGACGCGACTGCGCAACGAAACGAAAGCCGGTGTTTAGTTCGCCAGGGATGTGGCATCACGCGAACGGCCGGTGGCTGGCGTGACCCAACACGCACACGCGCGGTGGTTGATTGGGAAGTCGCTGATCTGCGAGACCAGTCCGCCTACCCCGGGCGTGGCGGAGTGTCAGTGAACCGTTGCCATACTGCTGATCGTGCTGAATTCCGGCGGCGCCTGTTGCCGGGCAACATGTTCCAGAATTTTCTCGATGATGTCCGGACGGGTGACATCGGCGATCACGCGCAGCCGACCGCCGCAGTCCGGGCAGATCGACAGATCAATCGCGAACACTCTGCGCGTGTTCGAGGCCGCCGCCGAGTGAATCCCGAGGTCGCAGCGTGAGCCGGCAAAGCGTTCCGCCGCTTCGCTACACCGTTGGCCACCACGCATGCGGCGGAAGGCGTAGCTGCCAGCGCTCAAATGCTTGCGAACCGACCGTCGCCGTACCAGAATCGAGCCGTCCAACGTGAGTCCGGAGGGGGAAATGCGATACGTTGCGGCACGATCCTGTTTGATGCTACTGCTCATCGCGCTGGCGGGATGCGCGGGTCGGAAGGACTGCGACGCGTGCAGTGCGAGCGCGCCGGCACATCCCTACCCCTGCGACGCGAGCGTACTATCGAGCCCGCCGAACTCGTTCAACTCCCCTGCACCGATCGACATGCTCTTCCTGTCGGGCGGCGGTTCCCACGGGGCCTTTGGTGCGGGCGTGCTATACGGTTGGTCCGGCGTCTCGGGCGCCGACGCGCGGCCGAACGAATTCGCCGTCGTCACGGGTGTCAGCGCCGGCGCGCTGCAGGCAACCTGGGCATTTCTCGGCAAGTCGTATGACGCTGAGCTTTATCGATACCACACCACGCTCGACGACGACCGTGTCTACAAGAATCGTCCGGGTATCGCGCTATTGTGGGCGTCGTCGGTTCGAACCGCCGAGGGCTTGAAGAACATCATCGAGCAGGCCTTTCCTGCAGCGCTGATCGACAAGGTCGGGCAGCAGAGCGGCAAGCGGCTGCTGTGCGTGGGGACGGTGAATCTGGACAGCGGGAAATTCGTTGCCTGGAACATGACGGCCATCGCCGCCGACACCACCAACCCCAAACGGGTGCAGCTCTACCAGGACGTGCTCCGCGCGTCGGCGTCGGTTCCGCTAATTTTTCCCCCGGTGAAGATCGGGAAGACGTTGTACGTCGACGGCGGCCTCCGTGAAGAAATCTTCGGCGGAGCGCTGATCAAGGAGATCGAGACGTGGCGCGACAACTTCAGCACTCGGCCGGCGGGCCAAAAAGACCGCGCGTACGTTGTCACCAACATGGGATTGTCAGTGAGTCCACAGTGTGTCCAGCCGCGCATACCCGCCGTCGCCGAGCGAACGGTCGAGGTCATGCTCAGCGAGGGACACTACGGAAGTGTCTATCGTGCGCTGCATGAGTTGGGCAACAAGAGTTCCGATCTCGACATACGGTATCGCTACATTCCGACCAACCCCCCTGCCAACTACCCCATCGGGCTCAGGCCCGATACGTTCGATCGAGACCGCATGTGCCGGTTGTTCTGCAAGGGATATAAGGAGAGCGGCGAACCGTGGGCAACGGATTTGCCGCTGAATCCGGATCCGTTGCCGGCCCCTTCATGCGGCGATTCCCTACTCCCAGCCGGCGATACGCTCAGCGATTCGGACTGCCCCGGCACCGGCCCCGTTTGCCCACCCTGAGCCTGTCACCAAAATCATTCATCGCCGTGCCCGATTGGTTTCGCGAGGGTTTTGGAAACAGTTCTACCCTGTCGCGATGGATCGATCGGCAATGCGAGAGATCGTCGTCAGTATCTCGCCCAACCGCCGCGGGACGAGAAAGTGACCTTCGTCGGCGTATTGGAGCAGCACCGCGCCGTGCACCCGTACCGCCAACAGCTCGGCGTGCGCGCCGGCAGTTTGCGGTCGACACCCCTTGCCAGAAGTGGACCGGCATCCGGATGTCGCCGAGCGAAAAGGCTCAGAGCGTTGCGAGGAGCGCGCAGTCCTGGCCGGCCGCCGTCGTGGCGGCGCCGCTGCTCGCGTTCTCGATGATCGCGGCGCGAACTTCCGGAGCATGCCGTCGCTCGTGGCGGGATCCCAAAGCAGCGCCACACCGCTGACACACCCGTCGCCGAGAAGCCGCGAGGCGAACGCTTGAGCGCCGGCGAGTCCCTGCGGACCACCGCCGGATATTCCGAGCACCGCAAAGCCTCGATGCCCGCGGTACACGACGGCCGCGGCGGCGTTAAGACGGCGGCACTGGTTTCCGCCGAGCAGAGTCGTTGGTCGACGCGGCGCAACGGGCGCCCCCCACCCCTGCATGTGCTATGTTCGCGCCAATGGCTGCGGCAGAAGCGATTCGGGAGAGGCGCCGTTGACGCGGTTGGGGCGTATCCATCGTCGATTGATTGTCGGCAACTCGCGTTGGGGGTACGTGCTGCTTGCACTCGTGGGCGTCGTGCCGATCGCGTGCGCGTACCTACTCGGCTATGCGTCCGATCGTGCGCTGCCCGCCGATGCGGTTCTCGCCTGCGTATCTGAGGGCCGCATCACACAGACGGATGTCGTCGTGATGCACGGCTTCTTCGGCCGGCCAAACTGGACCGCATACCCACTGATGCTGCCGCTGGCGCTGCTACTCGTTCGCTCCGCGCTGCGCATAATGTACGGAGAGTCCCCGGCATCGCCGCTCGCGCATACCCCGGCATACGCAATCATCCGGGAGCACGTTCAAGTCCTCGTTGGCGACGGCCGCACGCTGACTGTGGCCATTCTCGTCACACTGCTGGTCACGGTCATCGACAAGTACTCGGACGTAGCCCAGATCGGCGCCAGCAGCGGCGCGTGTCCTGTGGACTTCGACTGGGCATCGTATGCGACCGTGTACGACGATCTGCACTGGCCAAGCGCGCTCGTCATGCACACAGTTACAACGCTTGAGCAGTTCCTGATCATCACACTGCCGATCGTTCTGCTCATCAATCTCGTGCGCTTCAATGGCGCGTATCTGCGATCTATCTACGTCCGCAGCAGATCCGCGTCAGGGTTCACGCTCGATCTGGATGATCCGGACCGGCGCCTGGGCCTCGGCCAGCTTTCCAGCGTATTCAATACGCAACTCGTCGCTGTGGGCTGCATGGGGCTGCTGCTGTTGGTGAGCCGCTACGCCAATGTGGACGAAGAGGCCGTTGAAAATCTGATCGATACCGTCATCGCGCTGGTCGACGATTTTCCGCACACGACAGGGTACCTAGAGCGCATCTGGGCGCAGATCAGGTTCCTCTTCCCCGATCCGGGCCAGGTCATTTCCGTGATCATCTGGTCGACTCTGGTTTCATCGGCAATGCGCGCCGCAAATGTGAAGCTGCTGCCATTCAAATACGTACGCGCGCGCGATGGCCGCGTAAGCTTTCTGCGCGAGATCGTTGCCGAGGGCAGCCGGTACGACGCCCTGCTCGCCAGCGGCAACAAGCACGACGTGGATACTGTCGCGGAGGCGTTCCGAGGGCACGACTTCTGGCCATGCGGGGATACTCGCGCCGGAGAAAGCCTGTTCTTCTGCACCTTTGTGATGCTCCTGCTACTGTTTCCCGTGACGCCGGCATCAGCCAAAGAGACCACCGCGTTAGTACTGTTCGCCGTCGCAAGTTTGGTGGTTGCGCGCGTTTACCTGAAGGCGCACGAGTACCAGTTACTCCGAGTTGACCGCTCGCTCGTGCACGGTTGAAGAGTGCGCCTCGTCACCGCAGTCGGTGGTACAGCCCCGGCGCGCTGATACGAGCCACGATCGCGAGCGCGGCGCCCGCCGGAACATCGAGAATGACGTGCTGCTTGATCAATAGCGTCGACAGGCAGATCACGACCGCTCCGCATGCGACCCAAGGAAACAGCTTCGGCCGAAATGCGTGAAAGATCAGTGCTACGAGCACGGAGTGGCCTACATGCAAGCTAGGGAGAAGATTGAAGCCGGGATCGGCTCGATATAGGAGCCGCACGAGTTGCGACGCCAGGTCATCGCCGACCACAGTCGGCCGAGTCATCTGGGTTGGATAGACCAAAAAGATCAGGATCGCGGGCGCCTGAACCAGGTTGAAGGCGATCATCGCCTGATAGAAGTGGGCGCGCGTGTGCAGCATCAGCGCCGGCAACAAGATCCACGCGTAGTACAAGGTGTAGCCGAAGACGAACGCCGGAACGAACGGAATGTGCGCATCGAGCGCGATTTCGGGGTAGATCGAGCGCGCACCGGCGCGCGCCGAGCGTGCATTCCATTCGTTCACGCTCAGAAAGAGTATCGCAAAGATAGAGAGCAGACCGATCCCGACGCCTATGCGCTCTGCGAGCCGTAGCGACGGCTCGCCTAGCCCATGGCCCTGCGCGTGGATAGGTTGTTTCACGAAATCGGTCCCGATGGGACGCGGTCAGCATAGCCTAAGCACGGCGCACGCAAAACTCACTCATCCACCGTCTGGATTCCACACTCCGAGCGCGGTGGCGGAATATCGGAACGTCAACGCCAACCGCTCAGGCCGTCGCCATCCGCATGAACGTCCGGAAGTTCTCCGCATAGAACTTCTTCCTGCGCGCTTCGCCGACGCCCTCCATCGTCCGCTCGAAACGTCCGATCGGATCGTCGGTGCCTTCGTGGTGCGGGTAGTCCGACGCGAACATCAGCAGGTCCTCCGCACCCGATGTCAGCAGCCAGCCGATGTCCTCACCGGCGAACGGCGTCACCTTGATCTGCCGATGCACGTATTCCGACGGCTGCCGCTTCACCTGCGACAGGTCCTGCAACCGCCGAAACGCGCGGAATGCCTGATCGGAGGATAGGCGGCATAAAGCACCGGTTCATGAATCGGGCTGAGTATCGCGTGACTGCGCAGCGAAGCGGAAGCAGCTATTGAATTCGTCGGAGATGTGGAACGACGCGAACGGCTGATGGTTGGCGTGGCCGCACGCGCACACGCACGATGGTTGATCCGGAAGTCGCTGATCTGCGAGACGAGTCCGCTTATCCCGGTAGTTTCGGAGTGTCAGTGAACCGTTCGCATACTGCTGATCGCGTTCTACGCAACAATTTGACAAGCTATGATGCGTGGTACGTTGCGTTAGCCGAAGCTCTTGGCTGTCCCTTGGCGACGCTGGATAAACGTCTGGTGCGCGCTGCTGGCCCAACCTGCAAGTGCG
>Ga0315283_10003135_pt1 | contig 14066 bp, 12 predicted proteins | sample YL17G09_0_MG_FD_204541 | JGI IMG/M metagenome (GOLD analysis project Ga0315283, IMG submission 204541) | Sediment microbial communities from Yellowstone Lake, YNP, Wyoming, USA - YL17G09_0 | ecosystem: Environmental > Aquatic > Freshwater > Lake > Sediment | place: USA: Wyoming | collected... | reverse complement strand
GACACGCACCGTGAGATACGGCTGCCCGGCCACGCGCTCGACGACCAGGTCCGAGGCGCCGGCGACGCCCTGGAGGACGGCGGCCATCTCCGACGCCTTCTGCTTCAGCACCGCCGTGTCGTCGCCGACACCCGTGCGAATGCCCGTGCGCAATGCCCGTGCGCAATGCCCGTTGACACCCCGGCCGCAGCGGTCATAGTCGGCCCTGTGCCCGGGCGTCTGCTCGGGCGGCGTCTGACGGGGGTTACGTCAACGCACGAGCGACAGGCGAAGCGGGTTCGTTCAATCCGGCCTATCGTCCAGCGCGGGCGTTGTTGGGTTCGGTCTCGGTCTTGACCTGGGCCAGCGCCAGGCTCACGCACGAAAGACAGAAGAGGGTCGCGAGAATCGCGGTCGTTCGTGTCCTCATCGGAACCTCCGGAAAGTCCACGTTGACTCGCCATATGTCGTTGACCTGCCGAAGGAATGCTCCTGGACGACCCGTGTGGAACTCGACCGCCTGCAGGAGTAATCTTGCGGCCATGTGGCGAGCGTTCCTCCTCCTTGCGTACATCGCCGTGGCGCACGCAGCCGGCGATCACTTCCAGATCAGAATCGTGGACGAGCAGACCGGCCGCGGCGTGCCGCTCGTGGAATTGCGGACCACCAACAACGTCTCCAGCTGGACCGATAGCAACGGCATCGTGGCCTGGAACGAGCCCGGCCTCATGGACCGCGGCGTGTACTTTTCGATACGGAGCCCCGGCTACACATTCCTGGGCGGTGGCACCACCCTGCAAGCCGTGCGCGGCGGCCGCGTCGAGCTGAGCATCAGGCGCCTCAACGTCGCCGAGCGGCTCTACCGCGTGACCGGCCAGGGGATCTACCGCGACAGTCTCCTCACGGGCTATCCCGTCCCCACCCGCGAGCCCGTATTGAACGGCATGGTGATGGGACAGGACACCGTGCGCGCGGCGGTCTACCGCGGCAGGCTTTTCTGGCTCTGGGGCGATACCGACCGGCCAGACGGCTCGCTCGGGAACTTCAACACCACCGCCGCCACGTCGGAACTGCCGGACAAGGGAGGGCTTGACCCCGCTCTGGGCCTGAATCTCTCGTATTTCACCGGTCCACGAGGTTTCGTCAAGCCGATGATCCCGTGGACGAAGCGCATGACCTGGATGCACGCCCTCATGACGCTGCACGACCTCGCGGGGAATGAGCGGCTGGTTTCCTACTACGAGGTGATCCGCGGGCTCGGGAATGCGGAGCGCGCCGGACTTGCCGTGTTCAACGACGCGAGAGGCGAGTTCGATTCGCTCGTCGAGTTCCCGGAAGTCCCCAGGTTGTCCCTCGGCGGCAACATCTTCCAGGTGCGCGCGGGCGGCCGTGACTATTTCTACTTCACGGGACTTCGGCCCGGTGCGAGCGTGCGAGTGTCCGCCGAGTGGAAGGCGGTGCAAGACCTCGGCTCGTACGAGGTGTTCGAGGCGGACGGCAGCCAAGGTGCGTGGAAGCGCCCCACTGGAGCAGCGGCGCACGCCACGCTCACGAACTATACGGATGTGCAGACCGGCGATGCGATCCAGGTTCAGTGCGACGGCATTGCGTGGAACGAGTACCGCAAGCGCTGGATCGCGACGCTCCAGCGCAATCCCGGCGAGGTCTGGTACGCCGAAGCCGACAGCCCCACGGGTCCTTGGGTATACGCCGCACGGGTCGCGGTGCACGGCACGTACACCTTCTACTGGCCGGTGCCGCACCCGTTCTTCGACCAGGACGGCGGCCGCCTGGTCTACTTCGAAGGCACCTACAGCGACTCCTTTTCCGGCAACCCGGTGATCACGCCGCGTTACAACTACAACCAGATCATGTACCGCGTGGCGCTCGACGACCCGCGCCTGTTCCTGCCGGCGCCGGTCTACCGTCTCCGGGATGGTCGTGTCCTGATGCGGGAAGGGGTATCCGCCGCGCGCGCGTGGGACCAGGTGGAGGCGATCCCGTTCTTTGCCCTCGCGCCCGATCGCCGTCGCACCGGCTCTGTGCCGGTCGGGGAAGCGTTCTACGCGGTGCCGCTTGCCGCGCAGGCGCCGCCCGAATCGGCTGCCGGCGACTGGACCTGCACGACGAACGACCGCCTGGACTTCTCTCTGGCCATCGCCGCGCGCGACGGGAATGTTCGCCTCGTCATCCTGGGCGAGCGCTTCACCGGGGGCACGTACGCTGACAGCGCTCTGCGCGTCGATGTCACCAGCGAAGGAACCACGTACCACATCACCGGAAGCTACCGCGATGGCAGACTGACCGGCGGCTGGAAAGAGGACGGTGGCGGCACGTTCACCTGTGCCCGTCCCGACACGGACGCCTGGCGCGATTCGCGGGCGCTGGTGCCGCTGTACTTCCACGACGGGAAGTACACCATCGAGGCGAAGCCAGGCGCACAACCCATCGCCCGCGTGTCGCGCAATCCTGCGGCCGCTCTCGCGCTCGACCGGGCGGCGGCGGCAGAGCGGTGAAGCCCAGGGATGGCCGGCTCTTCTCCATTCGCGGAACGGCGTAGGCTGCCGGAGCAAGTGACATTCGGACGGGCGCGTTGCTCGAGGGCGTAGGTGTCGGCAGCGGCCTGAATCCACTGGGCGATGGTCGCCACTGTCGCACGCTGCGCCGGGACCGCGTCGTCGTAGCAGTTCAGCAGGGAACGCAGCAGACGGACGTTGCCGCCCGATCGCCATTTCTTCCGTTTCTCGAACGCCGCCAGCCACTCGTTCGCCCGCTTCTGCGCTTCGGCAATCTGCTCAGGGGTCATCATCTTGGCGAGTGAGTCCCGTGCGTCCGCGTAACGCTTCTCGGAAGAGCCCATCGAAGCAGCAGCCGCAAGGTTCAACCACTTGTGGGCTGCTTCCACATCGTCCTGCAGGACGCCGCGCCCGCGGTCGTATGCCACGCCCAAGATGTACTGCGCCTCAGGGAGCCCCTGTTCCGCCTTCTGCTGAAGCGCCTTCAGTTCGTCTGCCGTTAAGTTGTTCTGCCGCTGGGCTGTCTGCACCTGTTGTGCGAGCGGTCCGCTGTACGCAACGCCGACGAGGAGCGCCAGTACCACGACCGTCGCAACGATGACGGAAAGTCCGAGGCGAAGTGTCGGAGAGGAACCGCCGCCGACGGTGGCTGAAGCATCGCGCATCGCCGGACCTCCCATGGCGGGCGGATTGTCCCTCGACCGATGTCCCCGCGTTCGGACAAGGAAATGCCAACCCGTCCGCTTACTTCGGCGCGGGTGCCGGGTACCCCGGTGCAGCCACGGAGACCGCGACGATCTGGGCCATGTAGGCAAGCGTCGTCATCGCGATGAGGTATGCGCCGATTTGTCATCCATAGGTGCCAACGATGGCGAAACTGAGGATCGCCACGGTCACGTAGACCACCTGCATGGCCGCGACGGCGTTGACGGCATCCGGGACTCCAGTCCGCAGGTTCTTCCTGAGCAGGTAGGCACCCATCAACGAGCCGAGCACCGGAAACGCAAACATGACCCACTCGATACCGCCGGATGGCCTCGTTGCGCTTCCGCCGTAGCCGGTCAACATTGACACCACGAACATGCCGGTTGATCCGCGCGAATGCCCGCGCCAGTGCCGCGCCAGTGCCCGTGTTGCTGACAAGTGAATTGACCGCTTTCGTTTGACAAGTGAATTGACCGCTTTCGTTACATTGTCGACGAATGCTGCCTGCGCCGGCCAGACTGTCATGTATGACGGACCAAGCCCGCTAACGTCCTACGGTCCCTGTGACGTGCTTGGTGTCGAGAGGCGGCTCGGCATTCGCCGGGACACCGACGGAGACGGTTGGGATGACGACGAATGCGATCCGAATGACCCTTCAGTCTACCCAGGGGCCCCTATCAACTGCGTCGAGAAGGAAGGCAACCCGCTAGTTGATCGCGACTGTAACGGGATCCCGGACACGTGGGAACTCGGCTGCTCGGAAGATCTGCAGTGGGATACGCCCTTGCTTGTAAGCACGACGGACCAGCCGATCCATCTCACGGATGCCGCCAACGGCGTGCTGTTCGATCTGAACGGGGACGGACTTCGCGAGCGAGTATCCTGGACCCGGCCAGGCGCGGACGATGCGTGGTTGGCATTGGATCGCGACGGGGACGGGTTGATAACTAGCGGAAAGGAGCTCTTCGGTAGCGCCACAGCGCAGCCGGGCGTCCCCTCGCCAAACGGATTTCTGGCGCTCGCCCAGTTCGACCTCCCCGAGAACGGCGGGAACAACGACGGCCGCATCGACGCACAGGATGCGATCTGGCCTTCCCTGAGGCTGTGGACGGACCGCAACCACGACGGTGTGTCTCAGGTGGAGGAGCTCGTGGCGGCGAGGGACATCCTCACCGCGGTCAGCCTGGATTTCCGTTTGCGGGCGAGGCGTGACCAGTATGGGAACATCTACAGGTACTCCTCGAAGATCTGGTTCAACGGGCCATCGCTCGGCTGGATCACGGACGTGTACTTGGTGCGCCTGCAGTAGGACATGCTGGCTCTGAACCTCTGACAAAGGCGATTCGCGTTGGGAGTGGAATGCCATGCGCAAGAACGTGATTCATAGGGTCTGGATCGCCTCGGCAGCGTTGGCGGGCATGCTCACCGTCTCGGCCAGTCCCGGGGTTCTCGCCCAGGGCACGGGGAGCAAGCCCCGCCCGATGGGACACTCGCGGTTGCCCCCACCCGTCGACATCCGGCAATTGTGGGACGAGTCGGAAGTGGTGGCCGTCTTCCGCGTCGAATCCGAGCGCCTTGGGCCGGACAGCGAGCCTTGCCCACCGTTGACCGGGGCGGGCTGGACGCTGTACCAAGTCAGGGTCGGGCGTGTCTTCAAAGGCAGAGACGTGGTGAAGGAGATGTCCCAGCGCGATCTGCTACCGATCCTCAGAATAGGCTGCAAGACGGGCGACCGCGTTTTCGACTCTCGGCTTGGTGATGGGTACCCCCCGTTTGGGATTGGGGAGGAGTTCGTGGGATTCCTCGGCAGGCGAGAAGGCATCTACGCGAGTTTCATGTACCCACGTTTCATGGGCGCCGGGGTGTATGAGCTGCGCGACGGACGCGTGCGGGCGCGCTCGGACGCGCCACTGTCGAAGCGGCAGAACGGGCGCAAGGCCGACGACTTGCTCAACGAACTTGCCGACCTCGCGCGGAGCTCAAAGTAGCCCGGCAGGGCGCCTTGGGACCGAGGTCGGGAAGCTTCTCGAATCTGCGAAGACACCGAATCGCGAAGTGCTTCCCGACCGCGATCAGCGCGAGTCGTAGCCCGGGTTCGGCGCGAGCCAGCGCTCGACATCGGGAGGTGCCATGCCCTGGCGCGTGGCGTAGTCGTCCAGTTGGTCGCGGCCGAGGCGGCCGACGCTGGCGTACCTCGCGCGCGGAACGGCGAAACAGAGCCCGCTCACGTTCGCCGCCGGCGTCATCGCAAACGACTCGGTGAGTCTCATCCTACTGGCCGCTGCCTCCAGTAGCTCGAACAGCCGCCCCTTTTCTGTGTGGTCCGAGGAGGGCGGGTAGCCGAAGGCCGGCCGATCACTGCGGTGTTTCTCGCCAAGAAGGAGGATCGTCGTTGGACAACCGCTGAGCGGCGCCGTAGCCCCAGTCGCGGCGCGCCGGCGTGTTAAGAAACTCGGCGATGGCCTCGGCGAGGCGGTCCGCGGGCGTCTTCACCATGATGGCGTCGTAGTCGTTCTGCGCGCCGGCAAAGCGCGCGGCCAGTTCATTACGACCCCCTGACACGACGCGCCCTTGCGTCGCGCGGGCGCTTGCTGGAAGATCGTCACGTCCCCCTGCACGAGGATGTTGACGCCGGCGGCGGCGAGTGCCAAGGCGGCGGCCAGCGCCAGGGCGGCGGCGACGTTCACGGCGCCTGGTATGTCATAGCGGCCGGCGCCGTCCGCCTGGCGCGCCGCTCTTCGACCCAACTGTAGATGATCGGCAGCACGAACAGGGTGAGCGCCGTCGAGCTGACGAGCCCGCCGATGACCACCACGGCCAGCGGGCGCTGGACCTCGGACCCGGGCCCGGTGGCGTACACCATCGGGATCAGGCTGAAGATCGCGATGCTCGCCGTCATGAGCACGGCGCGCAGCCGGGTCTCGCACCCGCGGATGACGGCGTCGCCGACCGATGCGCCTTCGCCGCGCAACTGCGAGATGTAGGAGACGAGCACGAGGCCGTTGAGCACAGCGACGCCGAACAGCACGATGAACCCGACCGAGGCCGGCACCGAAAGATAGAGGCCCCACGCCATCAGCGCGAAGACGCCGCCCACCATCGCGAACGGCAGGTTGATCAGCACGAGCGAGGCGAGCCAGGCTGTGCCCGGGCGAGCGTGTACCCGGGCGGCGTCGGATAGCGGGGGTTCTGCTAACCGGCCGAAGCGGAAGACGAGCGGAGAGCGCGCTAATGCTCCCCATAGTCACCTGCGGGCCGTCCATGCTAGCCTTGGCGCGGTCGTTCCAGCCGCCGTGCCCGCCGAGCGCCGCGAGGCGGGATGAGACTCTCGGCATCTGATGAAAGCCGGAGGTCGTGATGCTCTCTATCAGATTCCGCACTCCTCGCGCCACGCTCGGCTACGGAGTCGTACTCATCTCATTGGCGGCAGCCGTGCCGGCAGATGCGCAACCGCAGCTCTCGGTCAACGGCGTTACGCCTCCGGCATCCCTGACCGTCGGCTCCGGGAGCGCGGCGGCCGTGACCCTCGTTGGTGGCCCCGCCAGCGTGACCGACTGGATCGGGCTCTACGCCGTCGGCGCGCCCGACGGCCAGTATCTGGCGTGGCAGTACCTGAACGGCAGCACCGCGCCGCCGGCCGTGGGCCTGGCAGGCGCGGCGCTGGCGTTTGGCCTGCCGGTCGCACCAGGCAGCTACGAGTTCCGCCTGTTCGCGCACGATACGTACGAACGACTCGCAACCAGCCCGACCGTCATCGTGGCGGCCTCCGAGGCCGTGCTCGTCGTAAACGGCGCCGGCCCGCCGGAGCCAGTGACGGTACCGGCCGGATCGGTGGCAACCGTGTCGGTGTCGGGCGGACCCGCGAATCGAGCCGACTGGGTCGGCTTCTACGCCAGCAACAGCGCCGACGGGGCGTACCTCGACTGGCGGTACCTGAACGGCACGACCGGGGTCCCCGCCACCGGCGTGTCCGCGGCGACGCTGACCTTTGCGATCCCGGCCACGCCAGGCGGATACGAATTCCGCTTCTTCGCGAACAACACGTATGCGCGGCTCGCCACGAGCAGTCCCGTGGTCGTCGCGCCGTCGGCCGCGCAGCTCACGGTGAACGGCACCGCGCCGCCTGCCGCCGTACCGATCCCGGCGGGCGGCGTCGCCACCGTCGTCGTCGCGGACGGGCCCGCGAATGCCGCGGACTGGGTCGGGCTCTATGCCGTTGGTGCTTCTGACCGGCAATACCTGACGTGGCGGTATTTCAGCGGCACGACCACGCCTCCGTCGAGCGGTTTGGCCGACGCGACGCTCTCTATCGCGATGCCGACCGGGCCAGGCAGCTACGAGTTCCGGCTGTTTGGCGACAACTCGTACCAACTGCTGGCGACCAGCTCGACCGTCGTGATTGCGCCCTCCGCCGCGCAGTTCGTCGTGAACGGCGCTGCGGCGCCTGAGCCGGTGACAGTCGCGGCCGGATCGGCGGCGACGGTGAGCGTGTCGGGCGGACCTGGGAATCGCACGGACTGGGTGGGGTTCTACCCGGCCGGCACGCCCGACAGCGGCTATCTCGACTGGCGGTACCTGAACGGAACGACGGGCGTGCCAGAAAGCGGCGTCTCGACAGCGTCACTGACGTTCACGGTCCCTGTGACGGCGGGCGAGTACGAATTCCGGTTCTTCGTGAACAACACGTACGAGCGGCTGGCGACGAGCGGCGCGGTCACGGTGGCTGCGCCCACTGCGCACGTCGCGGTCAACGGCGTGCTGCCGCCGCCGGCGGTGTCCCTGACTCCGGAATCGCCGGTGACGGTCACCGTCACGGGCGCCCCGGGGAACGCCACGGACTGGGTGGGGTTGTATCCCGCCGGCGCGCCGGACGGGGGGTATCTCACGTGGAAGTTCCTGAGTGGCAGCACGGCCCCGCCGGCGGAGGGGCTCGTTGAGGCGGCACTGACCTTCACCCTGCCGGAGGTTGAAGGCGAGTACGAATTCCGCCTGTTCGCCAATAACAGCTACCAGCGCCTGGCCACGAGCACCAGCGTCGCCGTCGCGGCGGCGCGTCCCGTGGTGACGATCGCGCTCACGAGTCCGCTTCCGAACGCCGTCTTCACCGGACCGGCGTCGATCCTGTTGGAGGCGAGCGTGACGGTGACCGGCGGCACCGTGGCCCGCGTGGACTTCCGTCGCGGCGCCGAGCTCATTGGAAGCGTGGCCGGAAGTCCGTACGCCACGACGTGGACGGACGTTCCGGCAGGCACGTATACCTTGACGGCCGTGGCGATCGACTCGAGCGGCGCCGCGACCGCATCGGCGCCGGTGGACATCGTGGTCACTGACGGAGGAATGACGACCGGCACGCTCGGCCCACCGGTTGCCGCGCCGCCTCCCGGGGTGTACCGTCCGCCACTGGTGGTCGTCCTCACGGCGGCAGAGGGCGCGTCGATCCGGTACACCGTGGACAACTCGGAACCGACGCTGGACTCGCCCGTGTATGCGGCGCCAGTGGCCATCGAGGCCAGCACGACGCTCCTTGCGCGCGCCTTCAAGCCCGGCTGGACCCCCAGTCACGTGCTCCAGCAGACCTACACGATCGACCCCGATCCGCCGATCGTCACGGCGTGGGTCACGCCGGCTCCCAACGCCCTCGGATGGAACAACAGCCCCGTGACGATCCGGTTCACCTGCACGGACGCAGGCGCCGGCGTGGCGCACTGCCCCGACCCGATCGCCGTGACGACCGAGGGACCGAATCAGGTGGTGACGGCGACCGCGACCGACGCGTTGGGGAACACGGCCACGACGAGCGTGACCGTGAATCTCGATCTCACACCGCCGAGCGTCGCCCTCGGGGCGCCGGTCGAGGGCGCGACGGTCACCTCCGACACCATCGCGGCCAGCGGCACGGTCGCCGACGGATTGTCGGACGTGATCGGGGCCTCCTGCAACGGGGTCGCGGCGACGATAAACGGCCTGGAGGTGACGTGCAACGTCCCGCTGCGCCCGGGCCTGAACGCCGTGGTCCTGCACGTCACCGATCGCGCCGGCAACAGCGCGTCATTCGGCGTCAACGTCCGGGCATCCGCCACGCGCCCGGTTGTCTCGCCGAGCCGTCTCACCATGCTCATCGGCCAGACGCGCCTGATGACCCTGACCGACGACAGCGGGCAGACCGTGAACAACGTAATCTGGAGCACGGACGACGCCGCCATCGCCACGACATCCACTGAAGACGGGCGAACGCTCGAGGCGATAGGGCCGGGAGAGACCACCGTGACGGCCACGGTCGGCGGAAACTCCGCGCTGGCGCACGTGACCGTCGTGGGGGGCACCAGCCTGCCGCACGGAACGGTCCTGTGGGCAAACGACCCGCCCACCGGGTTCATGAGCGCCGGAGTGGTCTACACGCACCGGGTCGAACCCGATGTGCCTGACCTGTACGCCGTGGAGTACGAGGCATGGCCTTCACTCCGGTATCGAGGCTTCACGAGCGAGGGCGACCTCGTCCGCACGGACGTGCCGCCGGTGTCCGAGAACGAGTACATCGTCAAGACCATGGGCGACACTTATGGCGGGCTGGTCGTCGCCTTGCAGGGATACGTCTGGGACGGTGAGCAGTGGAGGTCACGGTCCGGGCTCGCACGCTTCGGCGGGTCGGCCGGGAGCCGGCCCTGGCGCTACGACTCGCCGGGGCAGCTCGAGCCGGAGATCGCGCAGGGCCCGGACGGCACGATCTTCCTGCGGGAAACCGATGCGGCGTACCGCGCGGTGATCGCGGTGCTCGACGGGCAGACAGGGGCCGTGAAATCCCGCATCACGCTGCCGACCGGTCTGAATACCCTGCTGAACGAGGATTGTATGCCGGGCTGGAACTACGTGTCGGAGAGCGTTCCCCGGGTTGGGCCATTGAGCGTGGCGGCCGACGGGACGGCCCACGCGGAAGTGGTCACCGAGAACTGGTTCACCGACTACCTGCCCTGCCGCGCAGGCACCCACATCGGGACTTCGGCGCTCACGCTGCTGACCGTCTCGCCGAACGGCGCATGGACGCAGCGGCCTATACACACCTACACCAACGACAGGATCGATCTGGCTCTGCATCAGGTCCTGCCGGATAGCGAAGGCGGCATGCTCGCGCCGTGGAACGAGAATCAGTACGTACCGGATGTGGGATGGACCACTGTATTGCGAGGTGCGTACGTGCGCGACGCCGGCATCGTCGAGTACCCCCTCCCGGCGCCGAACGGCCAGGTGATGCTCGCGGGCGAGAGCGGCCTGGGCTACATGTGGAGTTACAGCTCCGGGATGCCCGAGCACGTCGTGGCGTTCAATCTCGCGACCGGCGCGGTGCGGTGGACGGCGCCCGTGACCGACTACGCGGTGCCGATCGCCGCGCTCGAGGGAGGCGGCGCGGTCCTGCGCGGAGACAGTGGGGCGCTGCAGCTCCTGGACGAAAACGGGACCGTGACCGATGGCGGGACGCTGCCGGTGGCGAATCCCCAGTACTGGGACAACGGGGTGTGGATAGGAGAGGGCAGCGTGGAGTTGCTCTCCGGACCTACCATCGCGCCCGCGGACTTCTCGTTCCAATCCGGATCTGGCAATCGTCAAGGCCAGAAGGCGCCGGCTTCCCCGCCGGATTTCGGGATCTTCGCGAAGGTCCAGTTTGTCGGATTGTTGCCGAACCACAACTGGAACGTGGAGGCTTACTATCATGTCTCGATACGCTTCACGCCGAGGCACCCGGCCCCGTGGCGCACCGTCTTTCAGGCGCGTTACCCGGATCGTTGGCAGTACCTGTCCCAGCCGCGCGACAAGAACAACCACTGGTTCTTCACGATTGGCGCAGGTTCTGAAGGGGGAGGCATCTGTGGCGGGCGACTGGTGAGCGACCTTGACCGGACGGGTGATATCCACAAGCCCGCCAGCTGGCTCGGGCGACTCGACTATGAACCGACGCGCGAGGATGAGTTGATCCAGCGACTTCTGGATCTCGACCGCGCCTACGACGACAAACTGCCGTACGACTGCTTTCCGGACGCCGGGACCAACACGTACAACTCGAACTCCTACGCCGCCGGACTGCTGAACGCAGCAGGGATCCCGTTGCCAGCTTTGCAGCGTGTTCCGCGGCCCTTCTTCTTTCCCGGCTGGACGAAACCGGTTCCGCCCGCCCAATTCGGTCGGAACCCATAGCCGGGAGCTACAGGAGACGTTCCGTGGTTCGTCCATCGACGATCGATCCTGTTCCTGCACGTATCGCGTAGCCGGAAGGAGCCGTAATGGGGTTTCATCGCCGCGACATCGTCAACGCGCTCTGGGCGATTGGTCTGCCGTTTCCGATTGCTGCGGTTTGCACGATTCTCATGACTGCAGTGATCGACCACACATCGCTCATGGACCTCAACCAGGTCCCCGAAGAGACGACCTCGCTTGGTGTGACGGTCGTGACGGTCGCGTATTGGGCCGCAATGCTGCTCAGTTCCGCCGCTGGCTACGTGTTCGCGCGACGTCTCTTCGTTCGTCATGCGATCACGGTCGCGGTCATCTACTTTCCACTGATGTGCTATGTGTTGACGTGGTTCTCACTCGGGTTGCAGATAGCGGTCTTCGGTGGGCCATGAACCCCCGGTCACAGGAGGGGGCAGAAGGGCTAGCACTACTTTGTCAGATTCAATCTTTCGTACAACGCGATTCAATATTTCGTACTTGTACAAATGATCCGGATTCTCTACGATTGCGTGCGTGACGGAAGCCGATGCCCGCGCGGTGCTGCACCGCTTCGGCGCGTTTGCCGATCAGTTCGCGCCCTGCTTCGGCCGGCACGTGCAGCGCGATGCGGCGAGTCGTTATCTGGCGGGCCTGGTCAACGACAGCGCCCGCAAGTCCATGCAGGCGATGCATGGGCGCTTGAGCGATGCGGGCTCCTACCAGGCGCTGCAACACTTCATCACCCACTCGCCCTGGGCGGTCGCGCCGGTTTGGACGCGCCTGCACGCGCTGGTTCCCGACCGCGGCGGCATCCTCGCGGTCGACGATACAGGGTGTCCGAAGCAGGGCACGGAATCGGTGGGCGTCAAGCGGCAGTACTGCGGGGCGCTGGGCAAGACGGGCAATTGTCAGGTGGGCGTGTCGACGGCGTTGATCGGGCCGACGTTGGTCTGGCCGACCAGTTGCGAACTGTATCTGCCCGCCGAGTGGGCCGGAGACCCCGACCGGCGCGACAAGGCGCGCGTGCCAATTACGGTCTGCTTCCGCGAGAAATGGCGGATCGGTCTGGCGCACATTCGCACGGTCCTGAAGGCGGGCCTCGCGATCGAGGCCGTGGTGGCCGACGCCGATTATGGGACGACGACCGGGTTTCGCACGGGGCTGGAGCGGCTGGGGCTGCGCTATGCGCTGGCCGTGCGCGGATTGCTGCACGCGTGGGTGCCCGGGGCGACCACGGCGTGCAGTCTGGAGGCGATGGGCCGCGCGCTGCCGCGGCAGGCCTGGCGCACCGTCACGTGGGGACAGGGCACGAAGGGCCCGCTGGCCGCGCGCTTCGTCGCCCGGCGCGTCCGGCTCCGCCACGGTCACGGCGAGCGGTGGGTCCTGTTCGAGCGGTCGCTCGCCGACGACACGCGCAAGTACTACGTGTTGAATCTCGAGCCCACCGCAGCGCTGAGGCAGTTGGTGCGGCTGGCGCGCAGTCGCTGGCCCATCGAGCAGCAATACCGGGAACTGAAAGACGAACTGGGGCTGGACCACTTCGAGGGACGCACCTACCCCGGCTGGGCCCATCACACCGTGCTGACCGCGGCGGCGTTTACCTTCCTGCAATTGGAACGGCGTCGATCGGCGGACGCGCCGCGTCCGACCCTGCCCGCCGTGCGAGCGTGGATGCGGGAAATCGTCGCGCTTCAGTACGTTGCGGGCAACCGTCAACTCTTCAACCTCGCACTCAGCTTTCAGCGCAATCCGCCCCTACGAAGATGACAAAGTAGTGCTAGGCAATCTACGCTGACCGGAGGACACCATCCGCATGCACGGGCTGCCCGTCGTACCGGCGCTGCCGCTGATCTTCGGCGGATCGGCGGGCCTGTGCCAGGCGCCAGTTGAAGAGCGAGAGGCCTTCAGCGTTCTTCAACATCGGACGGCGTGGGTGCTGCTGAGACTGGTTTCAGTCGAAACCGACAAGTTGCTGGTCGACTTCGATGGCAAACCCTACAACTTCGAGGTCGCCGGACACGACCCGAGCTCGCCTGGGGATGCGATTCCCAAGATCGGCGATCGAATCCGGGCAATCTCGACGTGGCGGCTGGTCATCCTCGACTACGGGACGAGCGGCGAGAAGAACCGGCTACTCTCGCCGCCGACTCGCGAGCGGCTCTTTCCATCCGACCAGACGACTCTCGCCGTGCGGGCAGGGACCGTTGTCGTGGTGCAGGAGGTCCAGCTGTCCAAGCCCTCCGGTTCATCGAGAATACTGTGGGCTCGAGTGGCGCCGTGGCCCAACTGATCGGGCGATACCCCAGGCCCGTGGCGCCGTCGATCTGATCCGGGGATTTCGGTGCATTGGCTGTGCCCGGGCGAGCGCCTGCCCGGGCGGCGCCTGTTAGCGGGCATTACCGAGGACGTTGCCGCGCGCGCCGCTCTTCGACCCAGCTGTAGATGATCGGCAGCACGAACAGGGTGAGCGCCGTGGAGCTGACGAGCCCGCCGATGACCACCACGGCCAGCGGGCGCTGGACCTCGGCCCCGGGCCCGGTGGCGTACACCATCGGGATCAGGCTGAAGATCGCGATGCTCGCCGTCATGAGCACGGCGCGCAGCCGGGTCTCGCACCCGCGGATGACGGCGTCGCCGACCGACGCCCCTTCGCCGCGCAGCTGG
>Ga0315283_10003134_pt1 | contig 14069 bp, 18 predicted proteins | sample YL17G09_0_MG_FD_204541 | JGI IMG/M metagenome (GOLD analysis project Ga0315283, IMG submission 204541) | Sediment microbial communities from Yellowstone Lake, YNP, Wyoming, USA - YL17G09_0 | ecosystem: Environmental > Aquatic > Freshwater > Lake > Sediment | place: USA: Wyoming | collected... | reverse complement strand
TTCCCTGCCTGCCGGTGCAGGCATCAGCTCGAACTCCAGCACCGCAGAGTTCTTGCTGGTGGCTTTGGTGTCCACCTCAGATGGAGCGCTGAAGGTGATGGCCTTCCTGTTTCCGGTGTACCCTGTAATTTCATCGGTGAGGGTACCGGCCTCCATATTCTCGTCAGTAGCCACGTCACTCACGATCCCACAGTACACCGTTGTGGGAGATGAGTACGCCGTGTTCCTCAGCACATGATTCAGGAGCGCCTCTTGTAGATAGGTTGACAGATTTCCGACTACAGCCATCTTAGTCCTCCTTCATGCCGGTACTGATTCCGGCTTCTCTTCCTTCTCGGCTTGATTCCCTTTCTGTAATTGTTTCTTCAGATATCGGTTCCACGTATCAAAGGAGCTCGAAGCACACTTCCCCATCACGGCATACCGCCGGCTGTCCATACCATGGCTGAAATTGTGGTTTGTCTTGTCTGTTAGCTTGCCATCTCTGTCCAGAATGAACCGGAAGTTGCGCTGCTCCCGGATGCACTCCACCGACCCCTTTGTCCAATGCTGCCGGAACTGCAAGACCTTCTGTTGCCCGAAATCCACGGATCCTGGGCCTTTGTCGCAGGGCTTGATATTCCACCCATCCCGGTGAATCTCCTCAATCGACTTCGGCTCGGCAGAGTCAGCCGTAATCTCGTCATAGTTCCGCCTCAGCCCCAGAACTTCCAGCCGCCGGCATATCGCTTGGTTCGTCAATCCGCACTCATAGATCAACTGCTCCGAGTAGAGGGCATCCCCTATGATGATGTGCCGCGTCAGCACCGCCGGGTCAGCACTGAACCCAAAGTCCAGCCCGTAGAAGTACTCCCCCTTCGGCATGACATCAACCTGCTCAAAGTACGGATACACCAACCCCTCAATCTTCCCCAGCAACCCCAGCCCATAGACGTTCCACCAGTTCGGATCCCGGTCTTTGTTGCTCTCGATGTTGGTAACAACAGAGGCTGGTAGCACGCTCAAGGCATCCTGATACGTGCTATGGATGTAGACATTCTCTGGCTGCTCTATCAAACCGTTCTCGTGTACCCAGAACTCCGAGACCGGATTGAAGTCCAGGAACGTGAATAGCTCTGTCCGTGTGTCCAATTCCCGGTATACGGGGTAGGCTACGTTGTTGGCCTCATTCACGAAGAGAACCTGCCTCCGGCCCCCCCTCTGCTTCGCCCCCGGCGTGCTCCCTTGCTCATCCGCCCCAAAAAACTCTATCACTCCCTTGCCAAACGTGTAGATGTGGTCTGTCTTGTTCCACCGCGGGTTGTTCTCTTGACTCTCCCCAAGGATGTTGAAGAAGTCCCGTATGCAGCCCCTCTTCAGATGCGGCAAACTCTCAGATGTCACCGAGATCAAAAACGACCGCTTGCTATACATCGCTATGAGTATCAGCAGCTGCAGCACCGAGTATGTCTTCGAGCTCGCTGTCCCCCCCTCGTTTATCGCCCGCCTCTTCCCCTCGTCTAACCACGCCGCTGCATTCAGCTCGTAAATCTTCGTGGCTATCAGCTTCATCTCTTATTCCCTTTTGCCGTTGCTACTCCGCAGAGAGGCCCCGCTCCCATTTCGGAAGTCGATTTTGCGCCTGGAAGTGACGGGGTGGGTATGCTGAGGCACTGATCTATCTCACTCGTCAGATAGGCTATTGCATCAGGGAGATGTCGCACAATATACGTTTTGTGACTCTCTCCCCTCATGGGATCACCCCTTGATATCGTAGCCATACGACACTTCCCTCGTCAGCCTCTTCTCTTCACGCTCAACTGCCATCAGTTCTTGCTCGACACTACCAGCGTTGTTCTCTGCCCATTGATGACCTTCTCTGTCGCGTCCCTGCCTTCGGGAGAGGACACGACTATCTGCGGCACTGTGAAGGCCTGGCCATCCTTGCCGGTGATCTCCTGGCGATCAAACCAGCCCATATTCTTCAAGGCAAAGATGGGACCGGCGACTTGGCAGCCGCTCCTGAGTGCTTCTTCGTACTCCTGCTCGATCTTCAGCCGCGCCCTTTTCACCGTGTCGCCGAAGACTGGATGCACCTCTAATTCGTAGAAGGACTGTCTACTGACGAATCCCAAGTAGTAGACAAGGCCGGTGATCGTAGGGATAGGGATTTCCTTGACTTCTGCATCCTTACCTGAGCCGAGGATGACTCTGCGCTTATTGACTCCCTTGGTGAAGTATTCGTCGATCTTCTTTGAGAGGGCTTCGACGGTCTTGTACTTCAAGAGGCTACTAGGTTTCTTGGTTACGGGAGAAGGCTCCCCGCCCTCCCTTGCCCCGCCTGGGACGAGGTTACGGCGCACGGAGTCAGGGACTTGAAGTTCGAGGTCTTGGCTATCAGAGGTCTTCATAGGCTAACGTCCTAAGGTTGGAGTAATTACATAAACGTAGAAAGAGAGAGAGACGGAGCTACGTTTAGGTCTACGTAAGACGTTACGTTTTGGGGGAGGAGGCCATAGGAGGAGAGAAGTTCTTGTCTCCATGGTATAGGGACCAGAGAGAGATTACGTTGGGAAAGAGGATAGCACGGAAGTAGACATAAAAACGCAGGAATCAGGTTACAATAATTCGTGATGAGGGATTAACCACCCTGATTTCGGGGTATTTTTACACAGAGATTATGAGTGGAATTTGGGACAAAGGGCTATCACTTGAACCTAGTAGAGCGATTGAGCCTGACTGATTCAGCGGCTTTGCGGCACATGGCATGGGCATACTTTCTGATGGGCTCGCGCTTGTCGGTGAGGCGGATGAGAGTGCCGCCGCCTTTATGGCAGAACTCGCAGACAATGAGTTTGATGACGTGGGTAGGGACGGGGTTCTCGCTGGGCTTGCGTAGTGAGGCTCCGAGGACGGGGACAGACTCATTCAGGTGAGAGGCAGCCTCCAGGGCGAGATCGCGCTGGGCATGGGGGCCAACGACGGCGATCAGCTTGTTCAAATCGTTCTCATTTCCTTGGATGCCGCAGGGCAGGACTGATCGAACTTGCGTTTCTGCGCAAGTTGCAGACGAAGTAGGTTCAGGCCTCGCCTTCTCTGGTTTGCGAGTGGTCGGGGAGCGTGCGCGGCTGCCCAAGGCCCGGATAGAGCACGATAGGGCTTTCGCACTCTGCGCCAAAGCTGTTCATAAGCACCGCTCCCCACGAAGGCAGACGGACTCGTGCATAGACTGACGTGCAACCGTGGAGGCTGCATTCTCGCCATGTGAGGGCTGCCAAGCTGGTGGGGGGACACCCTGCTCCGAGTCCGTCTTGCCACGATCATGCTAGCGGTACTCCCTCTGAACTTGTTGGGGAGCACCGCTTGATCTGCTTGTAGCGGTAGAAGGCCTGCGTGTGACTCAGGCCATGATCGAAACAGAAGCGGGTCAGCCTGGCGGATATAGAGCCTTCTGCCTGGTCGATAGCCGCGACCAGCTCCTGTTCCTCGGATCTCGTCCACTTGTGGTGCCCTGTGCCCACTCTCGGAGCACTGGCATCACTAGCTGGAGTACAGAGAGGCATCTCTTGGATTATGGCGGGGTCGATTACCGCAAGACCGTTTCCGCGTGCCCAACCCAGACAACTCCTGGGCTTGATCGACACTATGCCTCCCTCAACCTCGGCTTTGCGGAGGCCAAGACTGGCTGCCATGGAGGTGAGGGCAGCGGTATCCGTTTCGCTCATCAGGTAGATGCCACCAGTAGTCCGCCAGCCGGATCCGCGTGCTTCCTCCCGAGAGACGTCGGTGATGCGCTCCGTCTTGACTCTGAGCCAGGTTGGGCGAGTCAGGCCGGCGGGCAGGACGATCTCTACTCTGGCCAGAATGAAATATCCGAAGATGAAGCTCTGGCCGACAAGGCCATCGTCATGAGCCAGATAGATCACCGTCTTGCCCGGACTCATGGCATTGACAGCCTTGCCGATGCGCTTGCTGATTCCGAGCCTTCGGGCCTCGAAGATGAAGTCCCTGTAGGTGGGATAATACTTTGCCCCGACCCACATCAGGTAGGAGTTGTTGACGGAGGTGGTCTCAATAGCACCCAACGAGGAGAGGTAGCCCTTCAGCGTGTGCTTCTCTTCAAGAGACAGGTTGCCCCAAACCTTCAGGCCGACTCTGCCTTCGAGGCCCGCCAGTTTGCAGAGCTGGACACGCTCCTGGGGGTCAAGCTCTGACCACTTCATGCCGGCGCCTTCTTCTTGGGGCGGTAGTCCGGGGCCTGGTTGAGGACGATCTTGGCAACACCTCTATCCTTGAACCGACTCTGGAGTGGCATGGGTAGCGTTTTGATATCCCGATTGGTAGTCAAGATAGTATGCAGAGTCCCTGCATAGCGATGGTTCACGATCTCCTCCAGGAGTCCCGCTGCCCAAGGGGTATTGTGTTCGAAGCCTATCTCATCCAGGGCCAGGAATTGGACGGCCTTGACCTCTTCGATGAAGCCTTGGGAGTTGTCCGACCGGTCTATCCGCAGCCGGATCTCGGCCAGCATATCGGGGAAATAGAGGAACCGGGCCTTCATGCCTTGCTTGGCCGCTTCCCGGACGGCGGCATAGGCCAGATGAGTCTTGCCATTGCCATACGGACCCATCAGCAGGAGCACGTAGAACTGAGCTCCGAACACCAGAGCCTTGGCAGAATCGTAGGCGTCCTCAGAGCCCTTGACCCGCTTGAATGTCTCGAAGGTGGCCATGCTCTGAGTGTCAGGGATGCCGGCATAAGCCAGACGCCGCCGGGCTTTCTCGTCCTCCTGGGCGTTGCAGTTCGGGCAGGGTACGGCGGCGCCATAGATGCGGTTCCCGTCCTTGTCCGTGGAGATGGGCTGTACCCATCCGCCATCACGGCACTTGATGCAAGCGGCCTCTCGGCTACCGTCCTGGAGAGATGGAACTTGAGGAGCAACGATGCCCAGCTTCTCCCGCCAGAGTTCGTTCCGCTTGGTCAGGATATCCCGGCGCTGTCTCATGGGCATGTGGCGATCATCCACAAACAGCTCCGGGTGTTCTGCCTCGAACTCACCGCGGGCCTTGTTGTATTTCGCCATGAAGTCTCCGCTCTTCGTCTTGTTGAAGACCTCAGTCGGGGTCGAAAAGGGTTGCTGGATCGGTATAGCCGTCGATTGGCGTCCTGTCATTCTTGCCTCCCTCTCGTATTTCATCTTCCCATCTTTTCCCATGGAGCCACTTTGCCGCGTCGGGGATGAACCCCTTTTGCCATTGATCTGTTCTCTTGACCAATTCCAGACTCTTCACCATCTTCTCCAACAGAACACCGTCTGGTTTGATTTTGCCAAAAGCCTTGCTAGCATCTTGCTTCCCGACCTTCTTGGGGTAGGCTTTCCAGAACTCCTCGAAACCGACCACCGTACTTTGATGGATTGGATTCGGATTGGATTGGATATCGTCTGGATTGGATTGGATTGGATTACGAGCGCATTTGCAATCATCTGCAAGCAAGTGATTACAAGTGATATCATCTGCTAACAAAATCCTGCAACTGTCATCAAGTACCGGATACTTGTGGCGTTTGGCTCTGACCTGTTGGTGGCCGTCCCAGGAGGGTAGGCAGAGATAGAAGTTTTCGCCAGACTCGAACACCGTCACCATCTTAGCGATAACAAGCGCCTGCAACCACTGGCAGATGATTGCAGGTGATATCAAGTCAATACGCCTAGGAAAGCATCGGCCTCGGAGAATGTCCGGGTCGGCCTGGAAGTACCCATGATCGTCACAGTTGACGATGAGACGGTAGAAGAAAACCTCCTGCTCTGGAGTCAGCCTGTTGATGTCCTTACTGGTGCAGATCGAGTCTTTCAGAAGCCTCGTTGGCATAAGTACCTCCCGTTTGGTAGACGTCGCCCCGAGTCCGGGCAAGCCGGTGTGAGCAGGAACAATGCGTAATCCTGTCGGGGCGAACGTCACAAACTAGGAACGGCACTGCTTGTTTTCTCACGCTTCCCACCATAACCCATAATCTAGGCTGTGTCAATACCCCCGGCGACATCAATGGATGAGACCTCAATCTCGATGCGCGGCGGAGATCCATAGATCTTCCTGCCATGCCATTCGCAGACCTGGGCATCATCCGCCCAGAGATACCCGTTGCAGGCGTCCCATACGGTCTTCTGATAATTGTCACCGTCCGGCTTGACGACCGGGTGAGTCCGCTTCTTGGGCGTCGACGGTGGCCGGCGGACAACGAAGGTCATGTTGACGCAGAGGGCTGGACGATCCTCAAAGAAGGTGCGGAAGTTCGGGGTCTGCCTCATAATCTCGGCCCGTATCGCGTTCTCCGCCTCCTGGGTGGCCTTCGGCGTGTAGCTGCGGACCTTGCCGTTGTGAACCACCGTCCGGGCGCGCGCTTTTGGGATCGGCTCAGTGTAGATCGTCAGCTTCATGGTAGATCACTCTTCATTCATCCCCTCCTTGGCCCCACTACTGGGTGATTCCCTTCTCTTTGAGGTACTCCTCTATTTCGTTGGCTGTAAGTTTACGTCGCCCTTGCCTAATATGCCGCGCTGGACCGACTTCGGGTTGAGGGAACTTTGGGATCTCACCAATGTCTTAGCCACTCCACTATCTCCCTTGCCATCTCAGCCTGCGCTGCACATTGCCTTCGGCCCTTTTCCTTGAAATGCTCGGCCACTGCTACGTAGTCATCTATGCCCCATGTGTAAGGCCCATCCATTCCTATGGCCTTGCCTACGATCTCGCGTAGTTCCTTGAGTTCTTCTGGTGTCATTTATGCGCCTCTCTCAATGCTTTTCGTGCTTCCTTGAGCCAAGCATCGTCAATACGATCTTCAACGGCCCGCTGCACCAAAACCATGAAGGGCATTTCTCCGTCCCTGGCCTTCTTCCCTGCGGCGTTGGCTATGGCCCTGTTCAGACTATCACCATCACCTCCGCCCTTATACACCCATGTGTCAACAACGGCCTTGATTTCCTCATCTGTCAGTTCCCATGATTCCATTTTCCCTCCTGTGTCACACAAACTCGCTTAACTGCCGACTGTGTCACTCTATTTCGCCTGTCCCGTGGCCCGAGACTTGCCTGCCGGCTTGCCCTCGTAATCATTTCACCCCGTACTCATGGTAGGCCCACATGGCCAGGTGGACCGCATCAGCTTCATCGTCACTGATCGGCTGTCGGCGCAGTACGACCGCGGCCAGCTCCATCATCTTCTCCTTGGAAGCCGCGCCGCTGCCTGTCGCAAACTTCTTGAGCGTTCCGGTGTGGACGGTGGCATAGGGTATCTTGTGTGCCTCGGCTTCCTCCTGGACTCGCGTAGTGAGGCCGACAGCGATCTCCGTGGCAGCTCCGCCGCGATAGTGGGCCTGCTCGTAGACTACAAACTGCACAGGGTTCTCTGTGCCGAACTTGACGCCCATCCATTCCTTGAGCCAGCATCTGAACCGGATGAACATGGCGCCGTTGGACTCGCCGCGGGTCTTGCCGAAGTCCTGTACCCCGGACTCGTAGACCTTGCCATCCTTCAGGAGGCACCAGCCGCACTTAGTTGCACAGTCAAGAGCGAGGATCATGGCAACCACCTTTCTCTGACGGTCACGGAGTCGCCCTTCGAGTCGGGGTTGTCGAGGGTGCCAGTCAGAGGCAGATCAAGCCCTCTCCTGTCCTTCGGTTCAAGGTAGGGCAAGTCCAGCCACTTGAATAACTGTTCCTCTGAGATCGGGATACTTCGGCCGATCGCGTCTTCGATCCCAGACCCGTCCGCGTGTAGCTTCATGCCAAGAGACTTGGCCCTCTGGCAGAGACGGATGTTGTGCTGTGCGCTGCCAGTGCGGATCACCACCAGCGTCCACCAAGTATCGGGCGTGGCAAAGTACAGGTCGACAGGGATGCCAGCATAAGTGCCGTTGATGATCTTGGACTTGCCCTTGATGAAATGCCATGCGTCGATCATCCCTGCATCATTCAGGATGTTATACAAACGGGATGCCATAGGAGTCAGCATGGCATCATTACCAAGTAGTCCAGCCTCTTTCGGACACAGCACGATGTCAATGTCATGGACGGTCTCACACTGACGCCGCAGAGAGCCCACCACCCTGATCCGCTCACAGTAAGGCTCCAGCTTGCTCCTGATCTCGTTGGCCACGTTGTTGGCCTCAACCCATTCAAACGTCTCTTGCTTTGTTGCCATAATTCCCCTCTCCTTTCCTTCTGATAGTCGTAATAACCTCGTAAGCCACCTATGCCCGAGAAGAGACTAGCGTGGGTCAACTCCACCAACGAACCCTCCTTGGTGGGAACCCCGTCCGGATCACCCTTTCGGATGAGAGGATCAGGATAGTGAGTCCTGCCGGACGAGGCTCCCATGTAGAATCAGTCTCTCGCATCCAAGGCGCTGAAAGTCCCCGTCCTGGCTACTGCTGCCGATAGAGAGTCGTCCAGTGACTCTCCCCCTTCAACAACCGCGCCTGATGGCTCCGGCTGGCTCGCTGGTGCCGGTGCGGTAGTCTTCCTGGGCCTACCTGGCCGGTTGCGAGTGAAGAACTCTACCTTGACCGGCTTCACTATCGTCTCGGGCTGCAACTTCCCCACCTTGGCCGCGATGCGCTCGTCCAGCTTGGCCACGTCCGCCTTGAACTTTGTCTCTAGTTCTCGTCTCTCGTTGATCAGGTCGCCCAGTTCGTTGAGCTCCTTTTGGTTCATCAATCGCGCCTCTCCTTATCGCTTACTATTAGAATCGCTTAATGTGTGGCTCATAGGCTCATTACGCCCTGAAGATTCTGCGCCTCACGCCTCTCTATTACTTGGGCTTTCGTCCGCTTCGCATCGTGGCAGTCTGGGCAAAGGGCAATGAGATTGTGCGGCATATTCCTCATGCAGTAGCTTCTATCCTCGCCGTTCATGGGTTCAATATGATGGACTTCCAAAGCAGCCCGATATCCAAACCGCACAGAGTCATAGAGTAGCCTGATGCCGCGCTCTGTGATTCCGCATTCCCCACATTGCTTATGTGCTCGCCCCAGACACCACCACGCGGCCTCACGCCATGACAGGTAGTGGAAATACCAATCACGGCATTCCTTGGAACAGAACCACCATCGGCGGTTTTCACTCCCAATCTGCCCACCACACAACCAACAGAGCGCATGGCGATGGTCCTTATCCTCGAAGCCCGTGATACTACATCCCCACGCCATCAATTCCTCTCACAGTCCTGCATAAAGTAACAAGTCCAGTCGGCAATATCCCAAGGTCGCCAAATAGTCTCAGTGGGTATTCTCTCACCATCCATCACGCCCTCTAGGACTCGCCACATTCGCGCCCGGATGATGGGATAGGTCGAGGTCAGGTCGTTCATGCACTCACCTCTTTCTCACTGGCATCCAAGAACTTCTCAGGATCGAGGATTTGAACACCAAGCGTCTTTGCTAGTCGCATCTCACCGTCTGCACCAGGAGAGACGCCCGGTATCCTGATTATGGCCTCAGCCCAATAGTGCAGGTAGCTCCTGTCCAAGGCCAAGAATTGCTCTCTAGTCAAGCGTGAGTCATCTTCCCACCCCCAAGACATCTTGTGCGGACAGTAGACCTGGTGCCCTTGTGCCATAAGGTCACGCGCCAACTTGTCAGATTTGATTACGTTGGCCGCTATGATGTCTTTCGGGTTGTGGTCTCCGTATGGTCCTGCTATGAATATTCTCATGCTCTCCCCTCTCGTCCCGCTAGGGCGTTGGCTAGTAGCCAGTAGTGCTCACGATCCATCAAAGTAGTCTCCCGACCTCAACCTTTTGCTGCACACTGGCGAGATTCTTGACCGCCTGCTTGAAATAGGATGGCTTGAGTTCTATCCCGACTCCCTTCCGGCCAAGTTGCACCGCCGCGTAGACCTCGGAACCCACACCCATGAACGGAGTCAGAACTGTCTCGCCGGGGTTCGACCAGAGAACAATGCACCGCTCGATCACGTCCAGTTGCAGAGGGTGTATGTGCTTCTCTCGGATGAAGCCCCAAACATCATCATCAGTCCAGTCAATCAGTGGGTGCAGATAGGATTTGTCTCTGCGCCGCTTGTCAGTTTCAAGCATCTTTCTGGTAGCTCTGCGTGGTGACTCTGCCCATCGGATACCCGTGAGTACCAGACGCCCTCTGCCGCCAATTTCCTTCAAGTCCTCACAGCAAAAGCGAACCTGACGAGTCGGCAAGGTTCCATGTTCGTCAATCAGTCGCCACATCGACTTCTCGGGTATATGCATCTGGACATCGGGATAGTTCTGACGCACGAACTGAACGACTTCAGGAGCCTCGACTGCCAGATGATAATGCCAATCAACTCTGACTCCTGCCTCTGTCGTGGCGCGGTACAAACTGACGCTATCCTTGCCACCCGAGAAGGCCCCATAGTACCCTTCGGGCGGCTCGAACATCCGAATCCGCTCAATGGCTACTTGGTCTTTCGTTTGGCCTTCAAGAGTCAGTTGCATTCACGCTACCCTCACCGGCACGCCCACGATTTCAGCGGCCCTCCGCTTGAATGCCACTTCATCAGAATTCTCCGAGGACAAATGAAGCAACACCACCTCTCTGAGCCTGCTCCGGTCCGTCTTCTCCAAGAACTTCAGCACCGTGTCTATGGATTGGTGATTCCAGAGAACGCGGTGCTTCTGCAGGCGTTCCACGTTGCCATTCTGGACGTTCTCCCTGAGTTTCTGCAGGGAGTAGTTGGCCTCTAGTGCCAGGATCGCGCATCCATCGCCCCAGCGCGGAGACAGGTATTGCGTGTCAGTCGCGTAGAGTAGTCTCTCCCCCTGCTGGTTGGTGACCACGAACCCCAGAGAGCCCGGGCAGTCATGCACGGTGGCGAAGGCATCTATTGTCCAGGTGCCGATGTGGTGGCGCTCTCCGTCCTCTATCCGGTGGATGCCTTCTACCGAGAGAGCCTTGGCTGTCTCAATGGACATCCAGCAGTCAAGCCCGTGGTGGAGGGCATCCTTGACGCCGCGGCTGTGATCTCCATGAGAGTGAGTGACCAAGACGCCCTCAACTTCGGTGGCCTTGCCCTTCAGGAGTTGGCTTACCTTCGGCCATCTCAAGCCACAGTCCAGCATGAGCGTGGACTTGCCATCATCCACGGTGTTCAGGTTGGCATCAGAGCCGCTGCGATAGGGGGTGAAGCTCAGCATTTCTTCCTCTGTATTCCTGCGCCTACCTGAATTAACTGTCTGCCCATCCTCTCACCTCTTATCGGCTGGGCTGGTAGGCTGGGCCCGTGACTGATTGCCCACCATTGAGGCCGCACTTCGCCTCGGTTGCCACACCAGCCAGCCTCTCACACTATGCGAACGGCGCCTTCGGCTTCACTGGCTTGGCTGGTTCCGGTGTCTTGACTTCCTCCGTCTTCATTCCCGCCGCCTCGCCGGTTGTTCCCTTGATCTCATCCTTGACCTCAGTGAAGCTGGCTTCAATGGACACCCCGGCCCCCATGCCTTCGGCGATAGTCTCCCCGGCCGCAGCCTCGTCTGCCTCATCCTCAGACCGTTGGATGGCCTCAAGCAGCATCTTGTCAGACGTGCTATTGATGAGCAGCTTCGATGCCCTGGCCAGGATCGTGCGCTTGACCGCTTCCTCTGCCTCAAGGTTGTGCCAGTCGTCGGCCTTGCCGGGATCGTATGTCTTGCTGTGCTTCCAGCTATTCCGGATTTGCTGCCAGGTCATGATCTCGACAACGGGAGCCCGGTTGTCAGCCGTTGGCCATGTGATCTCACAGTAGGCGGCCTTGATCTTGGCCAGGTCGATGTTCTCCAGCTTCTGCTCATGCTTGACGATCTTCTTGCCAGTGGCCGTGAGTTCGTATTTGAACTCGTCGTCCTGGTAGACGACCTCGACTCGCGGCACATTGCAGCCCGTGAGCCCCATAACCAGCGCCACGGTCCCGAAGTAGGATCTCTGCATGGTCAGCCTGTCGCCGTATACAATGAAGTAGCATTGGAGCTTTGCCGGGTTTAGGCCCTGCAGCACCATGTCCAGAAGCGCCTGGGCGATGCTGTCCTTCGTGCAGACGGCCAGCGCCGGCTTGTGGCTGCGGTCCTCTGTCTGGACAATCTTCAGCCATGCCGACATGAGGGCGTTGTTGACCGAGTAGTCCGCCGGGAGGTTGATGCGCCTCACTTTCTGGAGATTGCTGATCTGTTCGGCCACCACATCAGCGATGTTCTTCGGTATCTTGGCCACCTGTGCTTGCGGGTTTGTCTTCTCAGTGGTCATTCGGTGCCTCCTTCAATTCTTAGTGTCTTATCTGACGCGCTCACCCACAATGAGATGAGCTGGCTTCTGATCGGGATGATGTCCGAGAGGGCTTCTCTGTTGTCCAGGAACACCGGCGCCCTCATGCCGTAGACCTCAGAGAGTGTATCAATGATGTCAAGACCAACGTTCAAGCGCCCTCCGTTGTTGAGGTCAGAGTACGGGACTCCGTTCACCGCGACCTCGCAAGTATCGGAGATCCCGCCATTTATCTGGACATCGAACAGCTTGAACCGGGCCAGGGTGAATTTGGAGTTGACCCGCTCCGTCATGGTCCTTGCCTTCGCTACGACAAACTTCTCGCAGAGCAGCCGCTGAAACTCAAGAGACTCGAACGCCTTGCCTAGTGCCTTCTGTTGGGCCTTCAGTTCGTCTATCCTGAGTAGTCCCTTGGCTCGCTGGTCTGCGGTGGCCTTAGCGCGTTCTGCGGAGGCTATCTGGCTGTCCAGTGCCTTGACCTCGGTGGTCAGCTTGTCCTTGGCCGGGTTGACAGTCCCGCCCTTCAACTGCTCGATCTCTTCCTTGAGGGCGATCTGCTGGTCGGCGAGCTGGTGCCGCTTCGGGTCGGAAGAGGGCTGAGACTGCTGGGATTTGAGGGCGTTGAGTTGTGCCTGAACCTTGACCAGTCTTCCCCTCGCCTCAATCAGACAAGCCTTGGCGTCGGCCTTCTCTCTGTTCTTCTGTTCGATCTCATGCTTGATCCGGTCAACCCTGGCTCGGCGTTCAGTACCATCAGTTTCGATCTTCTCAATCCCCTGTGACTTCGCGAGGTTAAAGTCGGCCAGTGCCTTGTCATGCGCTGCCTTGACCTGTTCTCCCGGTAGGGTCTGGCCGCAGGTTGGGCATTGAGTCTCGATGTCGCCATCCTTCCAGACAACCGCATTGAGGGCTTCCCATTGTGTAGCAAGGGCACTGATCATCACCTCGATATCGCCCTGTTCTGTCATCTGGACGGCGAGGAGTCGGTCAATCGTAACAATGCCACCCTCCAGACTGGCGATAGAACTCTGCGCCCTGTCTACCTCAGACTGAGCACTGGAGGCTTCGGCACCAGCCTTCTGCCTATGCTTATTGTCCAGGTCGGTGATCTGCCCCTCGATCTCTCGCAGAGCCTTGGTCTTCTCGGAGACTCCGGTTGTCTCCAGGCTGGAGAGTTGGTCTTGCTTGGCTTGGCGATCCTTCCTGAGAGATTCGATGTCGATGGCCAGGGCCTTCTCATCTATGGACTCAGCCGCCGGGAGTCCTCGGTTCGCCTCGTCTATCCTGACTGGCAGCTTGTCCAGTTCCCCGTTCGTCTTCTTCAGTTCGGCGTCCAGCACCTTCCGGAAGTCGTCGACCGTCCGGCCCACATTCAGCCATTTGACTAACTCAGCCAGTTCCGTGTCCGCAGTGATAACCTCAGCGTCTGGTATCTCCGCGCCGAGTCCGAGTATCACCTTGCGCCGGGCCTTCCAGTCGAGTATCTCGTTGAAGTACCGCGCATTCGTGATGAGCTTGAACTTCTCCTCATCCATTATGCCCTTGATGAAGGCCTCGTAGTCCCCCTTCTTCTGAGGCACACCATCGATCCAGTAGGCGGTCTCATGCCCACCGAACTCGGCCTCGGTCTTGCCTCTCTTCTTTGTCCATTTCTCGGCGTAGACCTTCTTGAGAAGGACCTGCTTGCCGTTGGTTATGCCATCGCCGTCGTAGGCCAGAGCGCATTCAACCTCGGCCTCGGTCACGCCCTGGACGCGCTTGCCGTTGGAGTCCAGAGGCAGTATCTCGAAGTCCTTGCGTCC
>Ga0315283_10003133_pt1 | contig 14073 bp, 7 predicted proteins | sample YL17G09_0_MG_FD_204541 | JGI IMG/M metagenome (GOLD analysis project Ga0315283, IMG submission 204541) | Sediment microbial communities from Yellowstone Lake, YNP, Wyoming, USA - YL17G09_0 | ecosystem: Environmental > Aquatic > Freshwater > Lake > Sediment | place: USA: Wyoming | collected... | reverse complement strand
GGGGAATTCCAGGAAGCCGTGACCCATTACGCCGCTTATTTATCCAGGTTCGGGGCGAACATCGATATCCTGAACTACCTGGGGACCTGCTATTTCCAGCTCGGGAACAGGGAAGAGGCGGTCAAGGCCTGGACGAAGTCCCTGGAGCTCAGCCCGAACCAGGAGAAGATCCGGGCCCTCCTCGAATCGCTCAAGAAAAAATAGGTTCCGCTACGGGGGTCTTCAGGGGGATATCTATCACCTTGGCTATCTTCCCGGCTGGCGCAGAAGTTCATCAATCCGGACCAGGGCGTAACCCTTGGCCTTGAGGTCCAGGATCAGCTCCTCGAGCATGAGGTAGAACTTGTCGGTCCTCTCCGGATCCGTCCCGATGTGGATGAGGAGGACGAAGCCGTTGAGGCCGTTCGGGTCTTTGGCCTCATAGGCGAGGATCCGGTCGTAGATCTCCCGGGAGGATTTGTATTCCGGCATCGAAGGCGTCGTGTAGTCGGCGTTGGAGGACGTGCCCGGGGTGAAGTTGAAGAGGACGAGACCGAGCTCCCGGGACCATTGCGCGATGTCGCGGTTGTACCACTCGTAGGGCGGGATGAAGAACGGGGCGGCAGCTCGGGCGATCCCGAACCGCTCCATTTCCCTGTAGTTGGCCAGAAGGTCGGACCGGAACTCCTCCCGGGTGACGAGGGTCTTCTGCCGGTCGTCCCAGTCGCAGTAGAGAAGGTGCCTGTCGGAGTGCGGGCCGAGGTAATGGCCGTCGGAAGCGAGGCCGCGGATGAGGCCGGCGAATTCGGGAGTCCGGTAGAAGTCGCCGGTGAAGAAAAACCCCGCTTTGACCTTCTCTTTCCGCAGGACTTCCCGGATGTGGTCGCCCCCGTCGGCAAACGAGCCGCCGGTGAAGACGAGCGACATCCGGCGGACGGATGTGTCGCCGCGGACGATCGCGTTGTGGTCGCAGAGGAAGACCCGGCAGGGGTCGGCCGGCCCTCCCCGGCAGGAAAGAAGGCCGAGCGGGAGGAGAAGGGCGAGGCCCCGGACGAGCCCCGCCCGCCGGGCCCGCGTCACTTTTCCGTTTCTTTCACGTTCCAGCCCCGGACCTTGACGACGGGCAGTTCGCCCATGAGGTCCTCGGTGGCGAAGAGGCCGGAGATCTTGCGCGTCTCCTTCGGCAGGAGGGTGATGTAGTTGTCGTCGAGATAGACCGGGAGGACGACCTCGCCCGTGGCGTCCCGAACGACGCGGATCTCGACCATGAGAGCCAGGTCCGGAGAGGGGTTTTCGAGCTCCACGGTGACCTTCGTCGACGGGCCGTCCTTGGAGAAATTGTTTTTGACCTTAAGGGTGACGTACTTCAAACCGTCGAGGGCCGTCAGGTCGGCGAAATCCTTGATCGGCGTCACGTACCAGGTCCCGTTCGCCTCGTCGAGCGTTTCGGGCTTTGTCGAGAGGCAGTAGAAATTCGCGTCGACGAGCTGGCCCTTGTCCTTGAAGATCCGCAGGTCGAGGAAGTAGGTCGGGGTCAGACCGCCGGGCAGGCGGAGGACGTCGATCGTCTTGACCTCGTCGGCAAGGAGCCCGAAATCGACCGTCTTGGCGATGACCTCCTTGAGGTCGAAGTCGAGGACCCGGATGGCGGCTTTGAGCTTGGGCGAGGGCGTTCCCGCGCTGTTGACGGCGACGATGTCCTGCGTCCCGTAGTTGTAGAGGATGTGGACGGGCTCGCCGGCCTTGCGGGCGCCGTAGAAGGCGCCGTTCGGCTGGAGGTAATAATCGTAGAGCTGCCACCAGAGCTTCGGCCAGGCGGAGTTATACATCCACTGGATGACGCCCGTCGCCTTGTGCTTGTTGGCGACGAAAGCTTCGAACATGGCCCTCATGGCCTCGTAGTTCAGGAACTGGGCTTTCCGGACGTAGTCCTCGATGTTCCGGGCCTGTCCCAACCGCCGGTCCATGGCCTCGTTGTAGCGGTCGAGGGTCTTGAACAGCCCCCGGCAGCAATGGAAATTCCAGAGGTCGTTGATGGGCCAGAGCTTGTCCGCCGGGAGCATCTTCTTGAGACTCTCGATGGGCGGGACCTGGGGGCCCGGGCCCGTCTCGGTGTTGAAACCGTAGGCGCCGCCGTTCTTCGTGTCGATGTACCAGTAGACCGGCGGGACGTAGTCGTAGGGGCCGAGCATTTTGACCCCGGACGGGCCGGTGATATCGCTCGAATTCCCCTTTGTCGAGACGAGTGTCGGCCGGGTCGGGTCGATGTCCTTCATGATCTCGATGTACCGTCTCTCGAGGTCGGGGTGGGGGATGAGGTCGCTCGCCTCGGCCCAGACGAAGATCGAGGGGTGGTTGCGGAGCCAGAGGACCTGGTCCCTCCAGGATGCGGCGATGAGGTCGATCAATTCCGGCGAGGTGATGCCGCCGAAGCGCTCGTCGGCGGGCTTGCCGATGTAATTGTCCCATTCCCACTGGCAGCTCCAGCCGACCATGAGGAGGAGACCGGTGCGGTCACAGAGGTCGTAGAGGGCTTCGCTCGTCCCCCAGAACCCTTCGAGTCGGAGGGCGTTGAGGTTCATGTGGCGGGCGTAGAGGACCTCGGCGGCGAGCTTCTTGGGCCGGACGTCGAGGAGCAGGTCGTCGGCCCAGCCGCCGCCGCGGATGAGGATCTTCTTGCCGTTGAGCTTAAAGCCGCGGTAGCCTTGTTCCGTGCGGTAATCGGCGACCTCGCGGATGCCGAAGCGGACGACGCGCAGGTCGGAAAATGGGCCGCGGGGCATGCCCGGCATCCCCGGCATCCCGGGCTTGGCCTTGACCTTGGTCCCTGCCGATTCCTCAGCGGGCGGGTTTGGCTCCGCTTTCTCGTCCGTCTTGTCCCGCTTCTGAACGTAGATCAGGGTCAGCTGGTAGAGCTCCTGCTTGCCGAGGTCGTGCGTCCACCAGACCCGGGGGTCCTTGATGACGAGCTCGGGCGTCGACTCCGGCGTGAACTCGATCTTCTTCGCTTCCTTCGGTCCGAGGGCGACGTCCTGGGAGAAGCGCAGGGACTCGATGCGTCCTTCGAGCGTTCCCGTGACCCTCCGGTCGGAATGGTTCCGGAGCTCGGCCGAGACCGTCAGCCGGGCCTCCTTGAACGCTTCGAGGTCCAGCTTGGTGACGACGAAGGGGTTTTCGATGGAGACGTCGCCCGTGGCCCGGACGCGGACCTCCCGGAAAAGGCCCATGGCATTGTCGGGGGGTGCCGGATTCCAATCGACCCAGCCGATCGTGGGCTCGCCCTTCTTCGGCGGGATGACCTCGACGGCCAGGACGTTTTTCTCGGTCGTCTTGACGTCCGCAGTCACATCGATGGAGAAACGTCGGAAAGCGCCGTACGTCGTCGCGGCATCGGCGACCTTCTTCCCGTTGAGCCAGATATTGGCCCGGTAGTTGATGCCGTCGAACTCGAGCCGCGTATGGGTCAGGCCGGGGCCCGTCGGCACCGTGAATTCCTTGCGATACCACCAGGATGCCTCGAAAGGCGTCGTGGGGACGGACTTGAGGTTGTCGCCGACGAAGATGTCCGGATAAACGTTGTTCTGGACGAGCGTCCCCAGGACGGTCGACGGGACGATGGCCGGGTACCACGAATCGATCTTGAAGCCGGGCTTGGAGATCTGCTCTCCGGCCCCCTTGGCCTTTTCGGAGGACTGGAGGTACCAGAGGTCGTTGAGGCTGGCGACGCGTTCGAACGGTCCGCGCGTCATCATGGATCCTGGCTCGGGCCGACCCTGCCTGGAATACGTGCCCTGGCCCCGGCCGGCGGGCGGTGATCCGGTGAGCACGGTCAGAATGACGAGGGCCGTGGCGCTCCGGAGGAAGGTTCTAAACGACGGAGAATGGTCGGTGGTCATGATGCCTCCCGTATCAAGGATGCATCCATTATATCGGAAGGATCGCGGATGGCAAAACGGTCGCGGAACGCCGCCCGATTTTGGCAGCGATGGGGGCCATGCATCTCCCCCGGCCCCCCCAGGAACCAGTCCCGGCGGTTCCCCCATCGGCAAGCCGATGGGTCCCCCTCCGCTACGGGGGCTATGCATGGCCCCCATCACTGCCCGGGCGGCGAAGGATTAATTTATGAGCCGGATCCGGGGATATGTACTGCTTCGAGAGAAGCGGTGCGTGTCCCGCTTCTTCGTCCGTGTCCGCTCCGCCCTTCCACGCAAGACGGCAGGGGACTTATTTTGCTGCACGCTTGCCCGGGTCCAGGATCTTGTATTTGGCGATGCTGAAAAAACCTTCTGCGTCCTCGTCGACGGTGTAAATAAATCCATCTTTCAGGACGATATGGCCGAGAAATAAACCGGAAGGCGTAAATCCGGAAGGAAATTCGAGGAAGAAATTGTCGACATATCTTCCTTGAGCATCGAAAACATCGACCAACCGGGATTGGCGCTCGTTTCTTGTCGAGGTTATGACCCAGATATTATCTCCGGCGACGAAAACCTTGTTAATGTCGTAATAGAACTCTTGGACCGGAGGCCCGTTCCAGTCAGGCCGCTGCTCGCGCGGATCGGGAGGCCTCTTCACTCGGTCGTATTTCCGGGTGATAGTCTTCTCGACCCTGTTCTTTTTGGCATTGAAGTGATCGATCCGGTAGTCGATACCGTGGACGACGTAGATAGTCTCAAGGTCCTTATAAGCAAAGTCAAACCGAGCGCTTTGCCAGCCAGCCCCACGTTGCAGGTACCAGCGATAGGGGAATTGGAATGGCTTACGGATGTTCTTCAGGTCAGGCGATAGGATGCAGAACGAGTAAGGAACTTCAAAATAATTGGGACTGGGGATGTCCTCCCAGGGAGGGGATTCTTCGAGGAACGCATAAAGCTGTCCGTTAATCAGCGTAACGAATTCGAACAGGTCTGTCACAGTGGTCCGGTCTTCGCCTAGATAGTCGCCCTTCGAGCTGAAACGCATCATCTTAGGCGGATTAAAAGCCTGAACGAGAATACCTTCTGTCGTCAGCAGTGCCTTCGTCGCCATTATCGCTTCGCCGGGGCCTTGGCCATTTTTTACGATTTTAAAAACAAAACGTCCCTGTGCGTCATATTTGAAGTGTTCGAAGCCATTTGCGAAATGGATACTCCCGTCGTCACCGACCTGGAGTTGATAGGGATACTTGAATACGATTTCCTTGCCGTCGTCGCGGATCCGCATCTGCTCTATGAGCTTGACCGTGCGCCCGGCCTCCGGATTCGGCGGCTGTTTAGGATTCTCGACGACCGTCTGGCCGAAACATATCGCTGAGGCGAGCAGGCCGATCGCCAGGCGGGTTGAAATCATTTTCGCAGATCTTACGGGAATGCTCATATTACCTGACCCTCCCCCTCTCAACATACCACCGCTGAAGTGAGATTTTCAAGCGTCCGGGGTATGGCCCCCATCACTGCCCAGGCAGGGGAATAGGCCGGACCGCCGCGGAGGGGCCTCGGGGGTCATCATCGTTCGCTGCGGTGATTTTTCACGCCTTCCCGGTCCGGATTCGATGGGAGGAGTCCGCGTATCCGTCCCGGGAAGTCTAAATCACCGCTTTATGCTCACTTCGATGACGCCCTCAACCCCTGTTTCTCGCGGCATCTTCAGTGCGGAAGAAGCGGGACATGTACCTTCGGTACGTGTCCCGGTTCTTCATCCGTGCCCGCTCCGCCCGCAAACTGCTTTGGAAAGAAGGGGGACACGCCCTAAAGGGCCTTTACCGGGACCTTTAGGACATGTCCCCGGATCCGGCCCTGACGCCGGAATCGGAAATTAGCGATTGATGCGCAAGGTCAGGATGCCGAAGCCAGGGACTTTGATGGGACCGGCGACGCGGGCACCCTCCGCTTCGCCGAGGTCGCTCAGAAAGACCCAGCCCCGGTCGAAGGCCGGGCCCGAGAGCCGCAGCGATTCAACGCGGTCCGAGGCGTTCAGGAGCCGCAGGATCCAGGCCTTGCCGTCCGCGGACGGTTTGAGAGATGTGGCGACGAACGAACCCGGCAGGATAGAAAGGGGAAAGCGCGGCACGGCCGAGGTGGCGTCAGTAAGCACCGGGATGAGGGGCGTCATCGCCTCCGCCCCGAGCTTTTTGGCCGTGGCCATGGCCGTGTCGGAACCCCGGTGCGGTTCGACGGCGTAGCGCAGGGTCACCGGGCCCTCCTGGTCGGCCTTGTAGTTCGTGTGCCAGTAGTTGTTCATGGCGTAGGAGAAAAGAAGGTTCGAAGGGGCGAGGCTCTTGAGCCAGGACCGTCTTTCGCCGTCGCCCGGCGTTTCGTCCGTGATCGCGCCGACCTCGACGAGCGGAGCGTCGAGGGGCGTCCAAGTCACGCCGAAGTCGCTATTGGAAATGTCGACGCTGTCGCGGGCGCAGAAGAAATCCCGGCAGGCCCCCGCGATCTGGTCGGCTTCCGGTTGGACCGATGCCGAACCGACGTCGACCCGGACGGTCCCATCGGGGACGCCGAATGGAAAGGCGATGTGGACGCCCTCTTTCTCGCGGACCTTCTCCTTGTCGAGCGTCAGGATGATCTCGAAGCGGGAGAGGCCGGCGATCGTCCGGTATTCACGGACGAGCCCCTTTGCCCCGGGGGCGTCGGATTCGACGATAAGAGAGGCGACGAGGGGTCCCTTTTCTCCCAGTCTGATCTTGACGTTGGAGACGGTCCGGGCCGTCTTCGGGTCGGTTCCCGGCACATAGAGATAATGGCCGAGGCCGGGCGCGAGGCTCCGGTCGACGAGCTCGCGGGCCGGGCCGTCGGTCCAGCGAAAGCCGGTGACCGCGCCCGTCTCCGGGCCGACCACGGCGGTTATCTTCCCGTTTGCCACTTCGTATCCCTCGGCCTTGGCGCCGCCCATGGCCGGAGCCCTGCCCTCCGAGACGAAATACCGCTTCGCGCCGAAGCCCGGGACCCCCGATGCGAGAAAGGCGAGATCGCCCGTCCGCAGTCTCTGCGACGGAACGACTCGGCCCGCGGCGTCCCTGACCTTGTCCCCGGCCGCGCTCAGCTGGGCCGGTAGGATAACGAGGTCCGTCCTGTCCCACGAGCATGTGTTGACGACGTCGACCGCCTCGCGGCCGGCTGACGGGGCGGCCGTTCTGGCGATTTTCGACGCCGCCTCGAGCAATACTTTCGACATCCTTTCGGCATCGGTTGCGAACGCTTTCTTATATTCCCATTGGGTCCTGGCGTTCGCGCCGTCGGGGTCCGAAACGCTGTCCGCCGCGCCCCACGTGTGCTCGCTGAAGAGGACGACGTTCCGCCAGGCTTCATATGATCTATCGGCCGGGAAACCGTTTTTCGCCAGGATCGACCACAGCGCTTCGGCCTGGATAAGGCGCCCGGCGCTTGCCCTGTTCGCTGCGGTTTCCGCCGCAGTCGACGCCGCTCCGTCCTCCCAGTATCCCGTGAAATCGCCCCGGACGACGGGGAGGGCGCCGCCGTGGCGGCGCTCGAGCTCCTTGAACATCTCCGAAACGGTGGAGATGACGATCTTCGGCGAGGCGTAGGTGTCGTTCCATTTCCGGACGAAGTCGGGGAGGCCCGGATCGGGCGGGCCGTTGTCGCCGCCGACCGTGTAGCGGACCTGGACCATGGAATAGGGGTAGCCCTTTTCGGCGAGCTCGCTCATGTATTCGAAGATCTTGGGCCGGGAGGCCATGGCCAGCGAGCCCATGTTGAGGCCGTGGAACCAGGAATAGCCGCGGCCGGCCATCCAGAAGAGAAGCTTTTCGCGGCCCGACGGCGAGACCCAGTAGAACGGCTTATCGCCCCAGGCCTTGAGGGCCCAGCCGATCCGGTCTCCGCCGTCGGGAAGACTGGGCATGTAGTTCGGCCCGCTCGAGAGGTATTTCACTCCGGCCAGGGCCAGGGCCGGAACGAGAGACCAGGATTGGCTGGGGATGTCGGTGACCATGGCCGAATCCACGGCGGTCCCGGCGAGAGGGCCTAGCCGCCGGGTAAAATCGGTCAGATGGATGAGCTCCTCGGGGTGGCAAAGCCCGGTCAGGACGCCGGCCAGGGTCGCCTGGACGCCGATCGCGCCCTTGCGGAGGGCGTCGAGGAGGGCCGCCTTCTCGTCCTCACCGGCCTGTTTGAAATACGTTTCGACGGCCCAGGCCTGCTCGATATTCCACTTGAAGCGCGCGCCCTCGGGGTACCCGGCCGTCTTTGCGGCCAGGGCGATAGCTTCAAGGTTGTGCCGCCATTGGTTTTTCTCGACGACGGTCTGGAGGTCCGAATAACCGATATCGACATGGGAGTGGGGGAGGAGCCAGATCTCGCGCGGCACGACCGGCTTGAGGAGGAGGGTTCCCCGCAGGACGCGCCCGTCCTCCATGGCAACCTCGATCGGGACTTCGCGCTCCTTATCGACCGCAGGGACCAGAAATTCCAGGGCGTTGTAGCCCAGCTTGAGGTCGAGGCTGGCGGTCCCCACTCCGGGGCAGGAAACGACGGCCTTGGCCGGCGGGGCGAGGTGGCTCATTTCGATGCGGACGACCTGGAAGAGGCGTCCGTCCTTGCGGACAAGCGCTTGCTCGCTCTGGGCCCAAACGTCGCGGCGCAGGTCGTCGCGGAAGGCCATGAACCAATCGTTGCTGCCACCCTTTTCACCGGTGACCTTGATCCGCAGGGGACGGCCCGGGCTGAGGAGGGCCGGGGGCACCTCGAGCCACATCAGACCGAAGTGCTCGCCGAATTGATCGACCATGAGCGCCTTGAAGGATAGTGAAACGCCGCCCGCACCGGTCTCCCGCCATTCTTCTCGCTTCGAGTCGGCCGACGTCCTGAAGCTCAGGGCGGGCTTGCCGTCAACGGCCAGGTCGAAGCGGTGGGCGCCCTTGTCCGTGGCCAGGCCGGCCAGCCAAACGAAGGTGGCCGGGCGCCCGGTCCATCCGGCCGGGACGGGCTCGGTCTCCCATTCGGCGGACATCGTTCCGTCGGTGGCCCGGACGAGGAACGCGGATGAAATGTCCGGGTAGGGCGAGTGGTAGGACATGGTCACGCCGGCGAGGGTCGTCCGGTAGCCCCGGAGCCATTCCGGTCCGGGGGGCGCGGCGGCGGCCGCGACGAGCGCCAAAAGGACCCGCGGGCCGCTGGGCGTCATGACCCGGCTTCTTTCGCGGCGCGGGCCGCCTTCATCTTGATGACCCAGGCGTCGCGGCAGGGCGGCTTTTCGATGGCGCTTCGGGGAAGCGTCAAAAGCGCTCCCTTGCCGACTTTTTCCCAGCGGACGGGCTCTCTGACGCCGAGCATGCGGACGATGCTCCCCGGCTCAGGAGCGAGCGCGGCGAGCATGAGTTTGGAGGGCGGCGCGGTTTCGTCTTCGTCGGCCAGATAGATGGCGTAGACCGTTCCGTCCGGAAGCGAGGTGAAGCAGGTCTTGGCTTCCTTGAACGGGGCGACCGGCCGCGTGCCGTAGATGGCCTCGCCGTTGACCTTCATCCATTCGCCGATCGCGAGGAGCCGGTCGAGGGCGTCGGGCGCGAACTCCCCTTCGGGGCTCGGCCCGATGTTGAGCAGGAAGTTGCCCCCCTTGGAGACGATGTCGACGAGAAGATGCACGAGCCGGTGAGCCGACTTGTAGCTGTCGTTGGGATTGTACGACCACGAGCCGCCCATCGTCATGCAGGTTTCCCAAGCGTAGGGCAGCGGCTTCTCCGGGATCTCCTGCTCGGGGGTGCGGTAATTCTCGTAGCGGCCCGTGACCGTCCGGTCGACGACCAAGAGGCCGGGCTGGTGGCGGCGGGCCATGGACGCGATCTTCGGCATGTCGATATCCATGTTCTTCGAGTTCTTGACGAAGTGACCGGGAGCGATCTCGACCATCGGCGCGGGCCGGACCCAGCCGCCGTCGAGCCAGAGGATGTCGAGCGGCCCGTAGCCCGAGACGATCTCCTCGATCTGGCGGTAGGTGAAGTCGCGGAAGCGCTGCCAACGCTCGGGATAGCGATCGATGCTGTAGTTGACGTTCCGGTCGGGAGTGGCCCACTCGGGCGCCCAGAAGTCGGGGTTGTGCCAGTCGGGCTTGGAGAAGTAGGCGCCGGTCCCGAAGCCCAGGGCCCGGAAAGCGTCGAGGACGGCCCGGAAGGCGTCGGCCTTGGGGTGGGTATGGAAGGGGACGTCGGGCGAGGTGATGCGATAATCAGACTGTTTGGTGTCGTACATGGAGAAGCCGTCGTGGTGCTTTGTCGTCATGACGACGTAGCGCATCCCGGCGGCCTTGGCCGCGGCCGCCCACTTGGCCGGGTCGAACTTCGCCGGGTTGAACGTGCGCGGCAGGGCCTCATAGGCCTTCTTGTACTCGACGTAGTTCGCCATCGAGCGTCGGCACCAGGGCTCGTCCTCGGAACAGATGCTCCAGGATTCGACGACGCCCCACTGGCTGTAGGGGCCCCAGTGCATCATCAAGCCGAACTTCCAGTCCTGCCAACGCTCGAGCTTCTGAAGGACGAGCGGGTCGGTCTCGCGGTCCTCGGACGAGGCTCCCCGGGAAGCCGGTGAAACTGCGGACAGGAAAAGGAACCCCGCCAATGCCGCGGCAAGAACGAAAGAGAGTTTACGGTTCATGGCGCGCTCCTACTTCTTCTTCGGATTCTTGGCCGGTTTCATCTGGTGGTCAACGATGATGTTGGCCATGAGGTTGACGCCGATGGCGATGCTCGCCTCGTCGGCGACGAAGGTCGGCGAGTGGACCGCGGTCGTATCCCTGTCCGGCGGGATGACTCCCAGGTCGAACATCACGGCCGGCGCGACCGTGCCGAAATAGCTGAAATCCTCGCCGCCCATCTCGGGCTTTTGCTCGACAAGGGCCGATCTTCCGCCGAGGATGCGCTCGGCCGTTGAGAGAGCCTCGATGACGAGGGCCGGGTCGTTGTAGACAGAGGCCGTGCCGAATTGATAGGCGAGGTCGAAGGTCGCGCCGGCGGCCGCGCAGATGTTCGATACCAGGCGGGTGATCTTGTCCTGAAGGACCTTGCGCTGGGCCTCGCCGTAATTCCGCACGGTGACCTCGAGTTTGGCTGAGCGGGGGATGATGTTGGGAGCGCTCCCGGAGTGGAAGGAGCCGACGGTGATGACCGTGTTGTCGTGGACGCTGATCTCCCGGGAGATCATGACCTGGAGGGCGATGACGACCTGGGCGCCGACGACGATCGGGTCGACGCAGAGGTCGGGATTGGCGCCGTGGCATCCGTCGGACTTGATCTCGAGGTTGAAGCCGTCGACGTTGGCCGTCATGAAGCCCGACGTATAGCCGAGCTTTCCGGCCTTGAGGGTGTCGTCAACGTGGTAGGCGAAGACCGCCGCCGGCGTGATGTCCTTGAACAGGCCGTCCGCGATCATCTGCTTCGCCCCCTCACAGCACTCCTCGCCGGGCTGGGCGACGAAGAGGACCGTGCCCGGAAGGTCGGCCTTCATGGCCGAGAGGACGGCGGCGGTACCAAGGAGGAGCGCCGTGTGGATGTCGTGGCCGCAGGCGTGCATGAGGCCGACCTCACGGCCGTCGAGGATCGTTTTGTCCTTGGAGGCGAAGGGCAGGTCCGTTTCCTCGGTGATGGGCAGGGCGTCCATGTCGCCCCGCATGGCCACGACGGGACCGGGCTTTCCTCCCTTAAGGATGCCGAGGACACCGCTCCCGGCGAAGCCTGTCCGGACCTCGAGGCCGAGCTTGCGGAAGTAGTCGGCGACGATCGCGGAGGTCCGCGGCAATTGAAGTCCTAGCTCAGGGTGACAATGGATGTCCCGGCGGATGGCGATCAGCTCCGGCGTCAGCTTGTCGGTGAGGGCCTGGATCTTCTTTTCGAGAGGGGTCGCGGGATGAAGCGCCGCCGGGAGGGCGGCCGTTACGGCCAAGGCAACGAGGACGCAAACCGTGATGGCGATGGACCGGCTTTTCATGGGCTCCTCCTCAGGGATCATGGGAGCCTATGGTATCCGAAACGCGTTCCCCCTTCAAACAGTGAAAAAGTAGTTCCAGCCTTCATGGACTAGGAACATGGGCCTGGAGACGGGGACATGTACCGCAGGTCCGCGTCCCCGATAGAGCCCCAGCCCTTATGGGTTGGGGGTACATCGAGGAGGAGAGAAAGTGGCAAGGAGGGCCTGGAGAGGGATCCTCATTCCTGCCCCATTTTTTCGCAATGGCCTTGGATAAAAGGCCCTCCTTGCGATGACCCCATCTTCGCAAGCAGGGGCAGTGCGGTCAATCCCCGTCCCCGGCTATTAGGGAGGTGATTTTTTTGCCCCGCGACTCATCGCCCAAGAGGGGGAAAAAGAACGGACCAAAAGAACGGACCTGGTCTTCGCAAGGCCAAATTTGGCCTTGCGAAGACCAGGTCCGGTCTTTTTGGAGACCCGCAGATTCCCCCCTTTCGTTGACCCCCTCCGATAAAATAAGTATGATGAGGCAAAACGAGATATGGAGGCCCGCATGAACGTCAAGAAATTCATCGAAACGCAGATCGAAGAGATCAAGAAAACGATCGGCGGCGGCAAGGCCATCTCGGCCCTGTCCGGCGGCGTCGACAGCTCCGCCTGCACCGTCCTGGCCCACCGCGCTCTCGGCTCCCAGCTCAAGTCGGTCTTCATCGACCATGGGCTGATGCGCGCCGGAGAGCCCCAGGAGATCGCCAAAGTCTTCGCCGGCCTGGGCATCGCCGTCGATATCGCCGACAAGAAGAAGGAATACTTCGCCGCCCTCAAGGGCAAGTCCGACCCCGAGGAGAAGCGCAAGGCCTTCCGCTACGCCTTCTACAGCTCCTTCGGCAAAGAGGTCCTCAAGAGCAAGGCCCGCTACCTTATCCAGGGGACGATCGCGGCCGACATCATCGAAACGCAGAAAGGCTACAAGACCCAGCATAATATTCTCGAGCAGATAGGGATCGATCCCGAGAAGGGGTTCGGCTTCAAGGTCGTCGAACCCATCAAGGAGCTCTTCAAGCACGAGGTCCGTCTCGTGGCCAAGGAATTGGGCCTGCCCGAGTCGATCTACAACCGCATGCCCTTCCCCGGCCCGGCCCTGGCCACTCGCATCATCGGCGAGGTGACGCCCCAGCGCGTCGACCTCGTCCGGGCGGCCACGGTCATCGTCGAGCAGGAAGTCGCGGCCCACAAGCCTTTCCAGGCCTTCGCTGTCCTCCTCGAGGATAAAGGGACGGGCATCGTCGACGGGAAAAGGTCCTTCGGCCACATCGTCATCGTCCGTTCCGTCGAGAGCAAGGACGCCATGACCGCCGAGCCGTCGCCCCTGCCCTGGGACGTCCTCATGAAGATCTCGAGGAGGATCACGACCGAACTGCCCGAAGTCACGCGCGTGGCCTACGAGCTGACGCCCAAGCCGCCGTCCACGATCGAATTTATCTGACCAGTCCGCATTTCACGGAGGGAGCCATGCCCACCACGGGGAAGAAAAAGCCCGGAGCGCCCACCCTCGGGGTCTTCGTCCCTTGCGACCCGCGCATCGACGAAGAATCGAGGACCCGGGCCTTCAATATCGGCCAAATGACGGCCGCCCTGCTGGCCAAGCGCTTGCGTCTGCCGGACGGGGGCGCTCCCAATATCTTCACCTGCTCCCGCCTCGTCGACAGCGAACGGACGGCCGACACCGGGGCCCAGGAGATGAAGGAAGCGGGCGTCGGCGGCATCGTCATCGTCCCCGACACCTGGTTCTTCCCGGGGAAGACGGCCATGGCCCTGACCGCGCATTTCGCGCCGACCGTCCCTCTGGCCTGCGTCGGCGGGAATAACGCCCCCAAGCCCGGCGTCGTCGGCATCGACGCCCTTGTCGGCGCCTATGCCCAGACGGGCCGCCTCTGCCCCATGGTCATCGGGACGATGCCCGAAACCGGCCTCAACCCGGAATTCGACGCCAAGACCAAAGAAGAAGTCGTCGACCTGGCCTACGCCATGCTGACCCGCATCGCCCTCCAGGGCAAGCGCTTCCTCGCCGTCGACACCGACTCCATGCAGATGGAGACCGCCCTCAACCACGTCCACGCCGCCCGGCGCTTCTTCGGCCTGGAGAGCACGCGCGAGTCCATGAAGCTCTTCGCCGACATGCTCCACAAGAAAGGCG
>Ga0315283_10003132_pt1 | contig 14076 bp, 12 predicted proteins | sample YL17G09_0_MG_FD_204541 | JGI IMG/M metagenome (GOLD analysis project Ga0315283, IMG submission 204541) | Sediment microbial communities from Yellowstone Lake, YNP, Wyoming, USA - YL17G09_0 | ecosystem: Environmental > Aquatic > Freshwater > Lake > Sediment | place: USA: Wyoming | collected... | reverse complement strand
CAGGCTGATCAGAGCCACCCGCCACTCGAACAGGAACAGCGCCAGGATCACGACCACGAGCAGGAAGCCCAGCACCAGCGCCTGGGTGAGGTTGTCGATGGCCAGCTCGATGAAGTCGGCCTGCCGGAACACCTGGGTGTCGAAGGTGACGCCGGGCAGGCCCGGGCGCAGCTCGTCGACGGCGTCGGACACGCCCTGGGTCAGCTCCAGGGTGTTCGCCCCGGGGAGCTTCTCGACCACCAGGAGCAGGCCGGGCTCGCCGTTGATGATGGCGTCCCCGATCAACGGCTGGTGGTCCTCGACCACCTTCGCGACGTCGCTGAGCCGCACCGTCTGGCCGGCGTCCCCGGTCACCGTCACCTTCGCCATGTCCGCGGTCGTCACGATGGGCAGCACGTTGCGTACGCCGATTCGCTGGTTCGGCGTCTCGACGTTGCCGCCGGTGCCGATCACGCTGCCGGAGGAGAACTTGAGCAGGCCGGAGTCCACCGCATCCGCGGTCGCCTCCATCACCTGGTCCAGCGTGATGCCTTGGGCGGCCAGTTTGGGCGGCTGGACCTGCACGGTCATCATCTGCAGGCGTTCGTTCCAGATCGCGACGTTGGCGACGCCCGGCACGTGCAGCAGCCGCGCCCGGATCGTCCAGTACGCCGCCATCGACATCTCGATGAGCGAGTGCTCCTTGGACGTCATCCCGATCTGCATGGCGCGGCCGGTGGCGGAGATCGGCGCCAGCATGACCGGCGGTGCTGCCCAGGTCGGCAGGGACGTTCCCACCTGAGCCAGCCGTTCCTGCACCAGCGACCGTGCCTGCAGAAGGTCGGTGTCCTGAGCGAATAGCAGCTCGATCGAGGACAACTGCGGCACCGACTTGGAGCGCATGTCCTCCAGCCCGTGGATGCCGTTGAGCGACTGCTCGAGCGGGACCGTGACCAGCTGCTCGACGTCAGAGGTCGACAGCCCGACGCACGCCGTCTGGATCAGCACCCGTGGGGGTGCGAACTCGGGGAACACGTCGACCCGGGCCGACGGCAACGTGCCCACGCCGATCACCGTGACCGCCAGACCCGCCGCCGCCACCAGGTACCGGAAGCGCAGGCTGTTGGCGACCACCCAGCGCATCAGCGTGCGGCGCTGCGGGGTCGGCGTTGACATGTCTCACTCCTCGCCGGCGATCTCGTACTCCGCGCCCAGCAGCTCAGGCGCCCCGACCACGACCACGGCGGTGCCCTTCGCCGGGCCCGCCTTCAAGTACGCGGTGTCGCCCTCGATCGAGGCGATCTCGAGGGCTGACCGGACGTAGCTGTCGGTCTCGACAACTGTGTACGCCCAGGTCGAGCCGTCCGAGTCGTAGACGACGGCGGCGTACGGGACGCTCGCTTTCACGCCCTTGGGCACTCCGACGGTCCTGGCCGTCACCGCATGCACCGTGTCGGTCTTGATCCCGATCCGGTCGACGGCCTCCGGGCTCAAGGTGACCTGGTAGCGGTCCGTGCCGGTGACGGCTTTGAGCGTCACCGGACTCTGGTCGTCACCGGCCGCCTCGTCGCTGCTGCGGCAGCCGGTCAGCAGCGTCGCCGCGAGCACTGCGAGCACTGCGAGCACGGCGAGCGATGCCCCGGCCTTGGTGATCGATCGTCCGGTCCTCATCTCCTGATCCCTTCGCTGGGGGTGGCCGCCGGGGCCTGGCTCGTGTCGTCCGCCGCGATCGTGGGCATCGGCTCTGGCCGCCCCGAGGGCCGGCCCAAGAACGCGGGCAGGACGAACAGCACCACCGCCGTCGAGCTGACCAGACCGCCGAGGAACGTCACCGCGAACGGCTGGAGGATCTCCACCCCGGGCCGGTCGCCGAGGACCGCGGCGGGGAGCAGCAACGCGGCTGTGCCGAGCGCAGTCGCGATGACCGGAACAAGCTGGCCGCGCGTCGCCTGTGCCCGCGTCGTGGACCCGTCGCTGAGGTCCACCACGTCCGGTGGGTCTGCGGCTCGCATCAGCATCACCCCGTGCCGCACGGTGAGTGCGGCCACGGCGAAGAGTGCCGCCAGCGGGCCCACCATGCGTACGCCGCCGACCGGCGCGGCGGCCACGACGGCCCCCGCCAGCGACAGCGGAACCAGGACGAGCAGAGTCACGGGTCGGCGCCAGCTCTGCGTGGCGGCCTGCAGCAGAAGGTAGATGACGAGCAGGGCGCCGAGGGCGTACGCGATCGTCCGGCGCAGGTCGTTCTGGGTTGCGGCCGCGCCGCCCACCACCTCGGCATGGTTCTCGAACGGCATCGACACCGTGGCGACCTTGGCGTGGACGTCGGCCGCCACGTCCGCGGGCGAGCGACCGTTGAGCCCAAGGATGATGTCGACGCTTCGGGACACCTCGTGGTGCTCGAACGCCACCGGCTCCGGCGTCACCTGGACCGACGCCACGTCGCCGAGCCGGACCTGCCCGCCGGACGGGGTGTCGATGAGTAGTCGTTGCAGGCTGGTCAGACTCTCCCGCACCGTCGGTCCACCCCAGACCACGACGTCGAAGATCTTGGCCTCCTCATACAGGCTGCCGACGATCAGGCCGGAGGTCAGCGTGGTCGCGTCGCGGCGTACGTCGCCCGGCTTGAGGCCGACACGTGCCGCCGCGGCCAGATCCACCGAAATATGGGCCACCGGCTGCTGCAGCAGCGGCTCGATGCGCGTGGACGCGACCCCGTCGACACCGGCCACGGCAGCGCGGAGCTCGATCGCCTTGTTGCGCATCGTGCTCAAGTCCTGGCCGTAGAGACGGACGATCAGGTTGTCACCGGATGGGTCGGTCGCGGCCGTCACCCGGTCACCGGTGTACGTCGCCAACGATCCGCGGATCCCGGGATAGCCGTGTACGACTCTGTCGATGGCAGCAGTCGTAGCCGCATAGTTCGCCTGGTCCTCGACCACGAGCCACACCTCAGCCGACCCGACGTCGACCAGCTGGTCGGAGGTGATCGCCCGGCCCACGTGTGCTCCGACGTCACCGATACCGCTGATGCCGCGTAGCTCCTGCGACACAGCACTGGTCACTCGGGTCATCTCGGTGAGCGACGTCCCCGGTGCGGCCTGCAGGTGCACCAGCAGGTTGCGGTCCCGGGTCGGCGGCAGTAGCGACCGCTGGCCCAACTGCAGGAGCGCCAGCGCGCAGCCGATGATGAGCACCCCGACCACGGCCCAGACCGCCCGCGGCGCCGCGGTACGGGATCCGTTGGCGCCCTGCCGCGCGTGCCGGTCGTACAGGCCGTGTGCGAACCGGGCAAGCACGCCCTCGCGCAGGCCAGCAGGCGTCGCGCGCAGAACCATCGCCGCGACGGTCGGGGTCACCACCAGCGCGACCAGCATCGACGCAACCATGGCGGCTGCGTACGCGCCGACCAGCGACCGGGTGAACGCCGTCGTCAGCTGGCCCATGACGAGCAGCGGAACCGTCGCAATCAATGCGGCGAGCAGCACGAAGCTGAGGCCCGCGCGGTTGCGCAGGCAAGCTGCCGCGACGGTCGCAGCATCCGGGCGTACGTCTCGCGCCACGCCGCGCGCTCGGAGTCCCGCACGCACAGCCTCGACGTCCCGTACCCCGTCGTCGACCAAGAACGCGAGCGCCGCAGCGAACCCCAGCAGTGTCATCGTCGTGAACGTCGCGTCCAGCAGGAACAGCACGTACGCCGCAGCGCACAACGAGACCAGCACGGAGAACGCGATCACGCCGACTGCTCGCCACGACGCCAGTACGAGGAACAGCGAACCCAGCATCAGCAGGAGGCCGAGCAAGGCCGCGATGCCGAGCGTGTTGAGGGAGCGCTCCAAGTAGCTGGCCGGACGGAAGACAGATGTGTCCACCGTGATACCCGTCAGTCCGGGCTCGAGGCCGGCCATCGCGTCCTCGACGGCCTTTGTGACCTCGAGGGTGTTCGCCCCGGGGAACTTGTCGACGACCAAGTAGAGGCTCGGGGAGCCGGCGACGAGGGCGTCACCGATCAAGGGCTGGTGGTCCTCGACCACGGTCGCGACGTCGCCGAGTCGCAACGTGCCAGCGGAGACTCCTTCGACTGGGACGGCGGACAGTTGTTGCGGCGTGCGGATTGGCAGTACGTGTTGGATGGCGAGTCGTTGATTCGATCCCTCGACGAATCCGCCTGTGCCGGGTGTCGACGCCTCGACGAAGCTGAGCGGGGAGACCCATAGCGCGTTGCCGGCGGTCTCGATCACCTGCGTCAGCGAAACCCCCGCTGCGTTCAACTTCGCGGGGTCAACCTGGACCTGCAACTGCCGGTCGCGTTGCCCGTACAACGAGACGTTGGCAACGCCAGGGATGCCCATCAGTCTCGGCCGGATCTTCCAGCGCGCGAGCACGGACATATCAACGAGGGATACGTCCCCCGAACGCAGTCCCACCATGGCCACCCGGCTGGCCGAGGCCAACGGCTGGATCATGATGGGCGGACTGCCCACGTTCGGCAGGACCTTCGCCTGGGTCAGGCGCTCCTGGACCACCTGCCGAGCGTCGAAGAGATCCGTCCCCGGTACGAAGACCAGGTCGATGGCCGACAGTCCCGGCATCGACCTCGAGGTGATGTGGTCCAGCCAGGGCACGCCGTTGAGCAGGTCCTGCTCGAGCCCCAACGTGACCAGCTGCTCGACCTCCGCAGCGGACAGCCCGAGCGCTTCTGTCTGGATCTGGACCGCGGGCGGCTGCAGTTCCGGATAGACATCAACCGGAGCGCTGCGCATCTGCACGAACACCAGGACGATGAGGCCGAGCGCCCCGGCAACGACGAGCCGCCCGAACCGCATGCTCACACCGATCAACCACGACATGAGTAGCCCCCTCTCGGCCGTGACAGCAGGGGCTCTCGCAGGTACACCGCGCGAACGGTGCCTGGTCTTGCGGCCAACCCCCGGTAGATCGTCGACTACATCAGCGCCCCTATTCGAGCATCTTGGCGGTGGACGCAGAACCAATCACGATCAATTCGGAAACGATACTGAATCGAGACATGCGCAACGCATTCACGCAACAACGCAACACCTTCAGGTGACGGCTTCACACACGGCGACGTGTGCTCGACGCCGGTTCTAAGGTGTCGTCCCAAACGTGCTGCGTCGGACCAGCAGGTTCACTAGCCTGTCCCCGCCCTGCGTCGGAGCATCGCTCGATGTGGCGCGATGAGAAGTTGGGGAGGTTCTCATGCGGTCGTCCGTGGACAGCCAAACGGCACCACGCTTCTCCACAACGTGCCCATCAGGTCAAAGCGTGGCGCCAGGAGGTCGGCCCGATGACACAGGCCCGTGACCCCCAAGCAGCGAGCGCCCGAACTGAGATCCTGTTGTCCGAGGACTTGCGGAAGTTCTATGGATCCAGACTGGCACTGCACAGCCTGTCCTTCTCCTTGGAGGCAGGACGAGTCTTGGGCTTCTTGGGACCCAACGGCGCGGGCAAGACGACCGCCATGCGCATCCTGACGACAATTCTCGAGCCGTCTTCAGGTCGTTTCGTCGTGGATGGGATCAACTCTGATCAGCCCGAGAAGATCCGCCACAAGATCGGTGTCCTGCCCGAGGGCCTGGGCTTCCCCAAGCAGCTCACCGCGATCGGGTACCTGACCTATTTCGGTCAGCTCTACGGGCGACCGTCGGGCGACGCCAGGCGAAGGGGCCTCGCGCTACTCACGGACGTGGGGCTGCAGCATCGAGCCGACTCGGCGATCGGGACCTTCAGCCACGGCATGCGGCAGCGATTGGGAATCGCTCGCGCCCTCGTCAACGACCCCGCCGTCGTCTTCCTCGACGAGCCAACCTTGGGCTTGGACCCGCGGGGGCAACAGGAGTTGTTGGCTCTGATCCGGGCGATAGCGCGAGACCGAGGTACCGGAGTAGTCCTGTGCAGCCATCTCTTGTCGGAGATCGAGGGCATATGTGACGACGTCGTGATCATGAACGAAGGTCAGGTCGTTGCGAAGGGCACCGTCGCTGAAGTCATTGGACAGACGCAGCCAACCCAGCGAAACGCGATCCGGCTTCGCGTCCCCCCGACGTCGGTTGATGTAGCGCGGCGAGCGTTGGAGGCGTTGCCAGACGTCGAACTGGGAACGCCGGCCGACGAGACATCGGGGTGGCTCGCAGTACAGCTCGTAGTCCCCGATGGAGAGTCGGCTGCCGAGGAGTACCGACTCAAGAACGGAATTCTGCGGGCCCTGATCGATGCCGATGTGCCCGTGCTCGCGTTCGAGGTTGGAGGTGGACGCCTTCAGGACGTCTTCCTCCAGTTGACCGCGGAGACGATCCTGTGAGCGCCCCGCCGGTTACGAGCCGCGTCACCGAGGAGGCTCCCGGATCTGCACGACCGGTTTGGTGGTTGGTACTCAAGCAGGAGCTCGTCGAGTTGTGGGTGGGGGGGCGAGTTCTCAACTTCCTCATCCTGTTCAGCATCCTGATGTCGATCACGGCGTTCCTGTTGGCCACGAACAACGAACTCAGTCTCGTCCCGCTGGAGCAGACGGTGGTGGTGGCATTGACGGCGGCCATCACCTTCGGCTTGTTCATCGGCCTGATCATCGCCGCTGAGAGCGTCACCGGAGAGCGGGAACGGGCGACTCTCGAGCCGCTGCTCCTCACGCCGACCAGTCACCGTCAGATCATCTTCGGCAAGTTCCTGGCCGCGCTCTCTCCCTGGCCGGCCACCTTCGCCCTCGCTATTCCGTACGTCGCGACGTTGTCCCAAGGTGAGCCGGTGCTCTGGCCGGCGCTGTTCTGGGGAGCCGTCGCCGGCACCATCCTGTCAATCGGCTTCATCGGTTTCGGGATACTGGTGAGCATCTGGTCGGACACGAGCCGGATCAGCCTGTTCGTATGTCTGCTGGCGTACGCCGTCTCACTGGTCCCGTCACAACTCCCAACTGAGTTCCAGGATTCTCCGCCCGGAACCGTGCTGGCCGCGCTGGACCCGGTTGAGTCCGCTGCCCAACTTCTGACCAAGACGGTGCAGGACGGTAGCCCCCTCGGTCAGGTGTGGTCCTACATCGTGGCGCCGGTCGTGCTCACGGTTCTGATCCTGGTGCTGCTCTTCTGGTTCGCGGCGCCCCGCCTGGGCCTCCAGGCAGGGCGAGCCAGGAGCCATGAGCGGGTCCCGCGGACTGCCGAGGTGAGCGCATGAGCGGCAACCAGCCGGGAGGTACGCCGATGAGCGACGCAACAGACGTGCGCGGTCGTGCGGCAGAACGCGGAAAATCCGCGCCGCCGGTGTGGTGGCTGGTGTTCAAACGGGAGTTCGTCGACCTGTGGACCGGGGGGAGAGTGCTCGTCCTGCTCATCCTGTTCACCCTGGTGATGTCGGTGACGTCGGTCCTGCGCGAGCTCGAGAGCCAGTTGAACCTGATCCCACCGGTCGAGATGGTCTTCTTGACCCTGCTGAGCGCGATCTCGTTCGGGGTGTTCATAGGCCTGGTCATCGGGGCGGACAGCATCAGCGGTGAACGCGAGCGCGCGACCCTCGAACCGCTGCTCCTCACGCCGGCGAAGCCACGACAGATCGTGGTCGGCAAGTTCCTCGCCGCGATGTCGCCCTGGCCGGTGACACTGATCCTCTCCATCCCGTACATGTTCGTGCTCTCGCAGGGGGACGACAGCCTGGGGGAGGCTGTGCTCCTGGGTGCCCTGTTGGGCGGTCTGCTCGCCGCGGCCTTCACCGGGTTCGGGATGCTGGTGAGCATCTGGTCGAGCTCGAACAGGGTGAGCTTGTTCGTGTGCTTGGTCGTCTACCTCGTCTTCCTCATCCCGACGCAGTGGCCCGGGAGTGCACAGAAAGGCGACCTTGGATACCTGATCCAACAGTTGAACCCGCTGCAGGCCTCCAGCGAGTTCCTCGAGAAGGTTCTGGTGAACAACCGCACGGTGGCGGAGAAACTGCCCTATCTCATGGCGTCGATCGTGGCGGCCGTCCTGATCCTCGCGTTGCTCATCCTGTACGCCGCCCCGCGAGTCCGTCTGGAGGGGCAGGCGCCGGGCATCAATCGACTGAGGCGAGGGCGTTCGGCTGCGGTGCTGGTGATCGCCGGTGCGATCGTGGCACTGGCTTCCCTTCCGACACCGACGGCCCAGGCCGCGACGTCGAATCCTCCAGCCCCGCCGCTGGAGGTATCCATCGACCTTGCTTACAAGACGGTGAATGCGGGGGACGAGGTCGAATTCACCACCGTGGTCACGAACAAGGGGACGGTGGACTCGGCCAAGTTGAATGTTGCGATGAACATCGTGAAGACGGGGAAGGGTGACCCCGTTGACCCGGAGGACTGGTCACCGGAGCGGACCCAGGACGCGCCCCCGTTACCGCCGGGCGAGACCGTCGAGATGGACTGGGTCGTCGAGGCGATCCTGGAGGGGGACTACATGGTGTACATGACCGTCATCCCCAAGCCGAGCGGGCCGAAGGCTACGAGCCAGCCGGTAGCGAGTCCAGGCATCCATCTGACGGTCAAGGCGTTCGCCGATACAAATCCTGGTGGCGTCCTTCCTGTGGCGATCATCACGCCCGCGGCGCTCATCCTGATCGCGCTGCTTCCCCGGCGGCGCTGGCGCCGTCGGGCAGACAAGTCCGTTGATTCCGAGTCGGTGTCCTGAGCGTGGGGCAGGTCGGCGTGGGAGGTTCCGAGATGTCGACGAACGTGCCGCCGAAGATGTCGCGACGCCAGTTCTGCAACCTGATCGGCATCGCCTCCTGCAGTGCCGTGCTGATCGCCTGCAGCGGCAACTCTCCGTCGGCGCAAGCCACGGCGAGCAGCACGGGACCGGATCCGGATGAGATCGGCACGGCGACGGCTGATCCGGGGGCAAGCCGTACCGACGCCGCTGGCACGGTGCTGCTCGAGATCGGTACCGCCAGCGGGGCCACGGACTTCACGTACGACAAGGCCACGCTGGAAGCGCCCGCGGGGAAGAAGATCAAGCTCAAATTCTCCAACAACACGGACCTCAAGGACGAGGTGGGTCACAACTGGGTGCTCGTCAAGCCCGGTCAAGAAGACAGCGTGGTCGCCAATGGCCAGGCTGCTGGTGACGACAAGGACTGGCTGAACACCGACGATCCCGGGATCATCGCTCACTCGCGACTGATCGAGGGCGGCCAGAGCAACACGGTCAGGTTCACGTCGCCGGCTGCTGGCGAATACACGTACCTGTGCACGTTCCCCGATCACTATGCCGCCGGCCAGAAGGGGACCTTCACCGTCAAGTAGTTCTCGGTACGAGTTGACTTATCTCGTCCGGGTCGTGCGGGTGCGTCAATGTCGCGTGGAGTGAGAGCGGCGGCCGGCTCGCGAGGCGAAGGCGTCGACCACGGTGAGCACTTCGGTGGACCGCCAGACACGATCGCGACGTGCCCCGGAGGACGGCGTGAGCATCTCGGCGTCGATGAGCGGCTGGAGCGTCCGGTAGACGTTCTGTGGCGCGATGCCGAGCTCGCGGCTGACCAGGTCGGCGTTGATGACGGGGTGGCGCAGCAGCAGGTCGGCGACCCGCCACACGGTGGCATTGCGACGCGCGCGCACGCGGTCCTGCCAATCGGCACGTACCACGCGGAGTTCGACGACGAGTTGACGGCCGTTGGCGACGGCCGCGAACGCGGCTTCGGCGAGCCGGTCGACGATGTCTTCCGGTTGTCCGGCCCGGTAGGTCGTCAGTGCGTCGAAGTATCGGTCGGTGTGAACGAGCAGCCCTGCGGAGATGGGCACGGTGACGTTGCGGGTCAGGCCCTTGCCACGCAGCATCGAGTGGATCAGGGCGCGCCCCGTTCGACCGTTGCCGTCGGGGAAGGGGTGGATGGTCTCGAACTGAGCGTGGGCGATCGCGGCATGCGCGAGTACCGGCAGGTCGTTGCGGGCAATGAACGCCACCAGGTCCTCGATCGCGTCCGGGACCAGATCGTGGTGCGGCGGCACGAACACTGCCGAGTGCGGCCCGAGTTCGGAACCGCCGATCCAGACCTGCTCGGATCTCCACTGTCCAGCGGTCCCGGGCGCGATATCGCGCAACAGCGCCTCGTGCATGTCCAGGATCGTCTGGGCGCTCATGTCATCGGCCAGGGCCAGTGCTGCCGTCATCGCAGCGACGTTGCCGACCACCTGGGCGGCGTTCGGCCCACCCCGACCGACCAACTCGGCCTCCGAGATGGCGCGCGCGGAAGCGGTCAGGTTCTCGATCTGGGAACTCGCTGCGGACTCTGAGCGCAGCAGGACAGCGGCGAATGGGGCGATTTCGCCACCCAACTCGGCGTCGAAGCGCGCGACTTCGTTGGCCGCGTCCGAGGTTGTGGCGACCGCATCGGCGGACAGTTGCAGGGGAAGTTGGGCGACGCGCGCAGGCACGGCTGCCCGGTAGGGCCCTTGGTGCTGGCGGACCTTGGTACGCGACCCGGGCCCTGGCTCGGATCGACTCGCCCATTGGCGCTTCTCGTAGGCCACGCTGGGCCACTTGGCGGCGGCAATGGCAGGTTTTGACACGCGCTCACCTCACTGGTTCGGCGGGCAAGAACCGAGAACAAGCCCTGCTTCTGTTATCAGATAGTATCAAAAATGATAACAAAGCTAATGATCTTTCCCAGTTCTGCGGCGCCAAAGTCGCCATCGACGTGCGTCCTCGCAAGGCCCCGGAAACGACCCTGGCCTCTCACCGCTGAGGGTGACAGGCCAGGTCAGATTGTGTGCGCCGCCAGGGACTTGAACCCCGAACCCGCGGATTAAGAGTCCGCTGCTCTGCCAGTTGAGCTAGCGGCGCGAGCGGGGGTGAGGTTACCAGCCGGCGTCGGTCTCGGGAAAATCGCCCGGTGCGTCTCCAACCTGCCTCACCCGGCGAATGATGAAGGATGAATTGCCGGGCGGGTGGTTGATCGCGGTGGCCCTTAGTGGTGCGGGCCTTTACTCAGGCTGCTGACGATGTTGCCAACTCAGACTCGTAAATCTCGAGTGACCGCGGGCCACCCGGGTCAACGAGATCGGCGAGCAGACTGAGCGGCACGCCGTGTCGCAGGAGGACCATGACGCTCTCATCGGTCTCCTTCATTTTCTTCACCTCCTTCATCATGTCCACTGAATCGGCGGGAGTGACGTGCACATGGTGCGCCGAAAGGGTGCCGCGCTTCGGCGAGCGGGTGATCGACACGCCGCAGACGCTTCAGGGTTCACACGGATGGCGGATCGATAGCGCAGGGGTTAGCGAAATCGCTTGTATCGCAAGGGATCCCCGGGTCGTGCCTGAGCCAACATGTCGACATCGTTTTCGACCACCACGGCGATGACCGGGTAGCCGCCAGTGACGGGACCGTCGGGGCCGAAGACCACGGGAAGTCCGTTGGGCGGAACCTGAATCGCACCAGGGAGGGTGGGCTCGCTGGGTAACTCAGAGTCGTTGATGCGGTCCAGTGTTGGCCCGTTCAGGCGTACGCCGACTCGGTTGCTCGCCGGGTCCACGACGTAGGTCGCAGAACAAAGGGTGTCCAACGCCGCCGCCACGAACCAGTCCTCTCGCGGCCCAGGCACGACTCGCAGAACTCGTCGCTCGTGTTGGTCCGGAAGGGCGATGGAGGGCGAGCCGTGGGCGCGGCCCGCCGGTTGTGACCCGACCGGCATGCGGTCCCCGCGTTGCACGACCGGCGGGCCAAGCCCGGACATGACGTCGGTCGCGCGGCTGCCCAAGGTCGGTTCGACGGTGATGCCTCCGGCCACCGCGACGTAGGACCGGACTCCTCGAAGGCAGCGACCCAGCCGTACGAGTTCCCCGGCAGGTACGTCCACGGATGTATCGGTCGGGCTGGAGCGTCCAGCGACGGTCAACTCGACCTGAGCCCCGGTCACCGCAATGGTCAAGTCGGTCCCGCAGCGAAATGCCATGCCTCCCAACGTCACCTCGAAACCGGCAGCGCTCTCGTCGTTGCCCACGAGCCGTTGCGCGAGCCGATGACTGGTTCGGTCGAAGGCACCGCTGCGCCCGACTCCTTGGCGCGCGAATCCGGACCGGCCGAGGTCTTGGATCAGAAGTAGTAGTCCCGTGGCCTCGATCTCGATCTCGACTTCGGTGGTCTCATCCGGGTCAGTCACCGCCGCGTCCTTCGGAGCCGATCTCTGGCGAGTTGATCGGCACGAATCGCACCGACGTGCCGGGGACGAGCAGGGCTGGGGGAGTGCGGTGCTCATCCCAGATCGACATCGGGGTACGGCCGATGAGCCGCCATCCGCCGGGACTCGAACGCGGATAGACCCCCGCCCACTGGTCGGCGATCGCCACCGACCCAGCCGGGACGACGGGTCGCGGGCTGTCCAGTCGCGGCACTCGCAGTCGTGGGTCGAGCCCCTCGAGGTAGGCGAAGCCGGGCGAGAACCCGACGAAGCCAACGGCGTACGTCGGTGCGGAGTGCAGGGCGACGACGTCGACGACCGCCATGCCAATCTCGGCTGCGATGTCATCCAGGTCGACACCGTCGTACACGACCGGGATCGTCACGATCTCGCCGCCGGGACGTGCGTCGACAGCAAGCGGCGAGAGCTGTCGCAGTGCGGATTCGACCTCGTGCGCACTGACTCGCCGGGACGCGAACCGCACCAAGATCGTGGTGGCACCGGGAGTCGATTCGAGGATGCGCGAATCGTCAAGGGCGTCGATCGCGGCCAGCCAGCCATGTGTGTCGTTGTCGGGGCATTCGAGCAGTAGCGCGTGATCGCCGTACGGTCGGATGACCAGTTCGTCGCCGGGCGGGGTCATGAATCGCCTCGGCCCGGAGGAGGGGCGAAGGCCGACAGTGTCAGGCCGCGCACCCAGAGCTCGTCGCGCACGCGCTGCAGGAGACGGACCGCATCGGGCGTGTCCCCGTGCACGCAGAGGCTGCGCGCCACCACCGCCACCACGCTGCCGTCGATGCTGACCACCTCACCGTCGAGTGCGATCCGGACTGCCTGCGCCGCGACGTGCAGGTGGTCGTGAAGGACGGCACCGTCCACATCTCTTGGGACCAGGCGACCCGACGCGGTGTACGCGCGGTCGGCGAATCCTTCGGGGACGTACGCCAGGCCATGCGCGCCGGCCGCATCGTCCAGCCGGGAACCGGCGAGACCGAGCAACGCAAGACCGGCGCCGAGTCCGGGTTTGGTCGCGCTGTTGAGGGCTGAGACCGCGCTGGCAACGGCCAGGGCAATCACGTCGTCGTCGGCCGCGGAGTTGTAGAGAGCGCCGTGCGGTTTGACGTACGTCACGCGCGTGCCGCAACCCGCCGCAATCTCATCGAGTGCCTCGACCTGCTCGATGAGTTGTGCGGTCAACAACGACGGGCTGATGTCGAGGCGACGTCGGCCGAAGCCTTCGAGATCGAGGTACGACACCTGGGCGCCGACCGCAACGCCGTACTCCGCTGCGAGTGCGCACACCCGGGTCATGGATTCGCGATCACCGGCGTGGCCGCCGCAAGCGACATTGGCACTGGTGATGAGACGCAGAAGCCCCGCGTCGAGCGACGCGGGGTCTGCACCGACTCCTTCACCGAGATCGGCGTTGAGATCGATCGTGCTCACACTCGTAAGTGTGTCGCCGAGTCTGCAGTTATTGCCCCAAGATCGTGGGGAAGATGGTGAATAACTGCAGACTCGGCGGGTGGAGCGGCTTAGCTCAGGGCCTTGGCCTTGAGCGTGTCGTACTCAGCCTGATTGATGGCGCCGGAGTCGAGCAGCGCCTTGGCAGAGGCGATCTGGTCGGCACTGCTGCCGCCCTGAGAGGCGACTACATCTTGGGCGTACTGCACGGCCATCTTGTTGTGGTCTTGGGCCTGTTCCATGGCTCGCTGGGGCATTCCATTGCCACGGGTGATGAGGTAGACCAAGATCGAGATGAATGGCAGGAACAGAATCGCAACGACCCAGATGGTCTTTGCTGCGCCGCCCAGATCCTTGCTCCTGAAGAGATCGCTCAGGATGCTGAACAGGATCATGAAGTAGATGACCATGAAGAAGATGACGACCAAGGTCCATAGGAAGTCGCCAAGATTCATTGTTTTCCCTTTCGTAACGCATGGGCCCGGTGGCCCATGTGT
>Ga0315283_10003130_pt1 | contig 14077 bp, 11 predicted proteins | sample YL17G09_0_MG_FD_204541 | JGI IMG/M metagenome (GOLD analysis project Ga0315283, IMG submission 204541) | Sediment microbial communities from Yellowstone Lake, YNP, Wyoming, USA - YL17G09_0 | ecosystem: Environmental > Aquatic > Freshwater > Lake > Sediment | place: USA: Wyoming | collected... | reverse complement strand
TTCTTCCGTCTCACCTCCTGGCCCCGCCGCCCGCCCCACTCCCCGCCGCCCCGCCCTCACTCCCCGCGCTTCGAGCCCGCCCCCGCACCACCCGGTCCCGCCGGGTCGCCCGCTTGTCCAGGATGGTGCCGACCGTGTTGGCCGCGTTCGCGCTGCCCATGTAGACCATCAGCGCGCCCGCCAGCGCGACGCCGCGCGAGCCCCGCAGGTCCGAGTCGGGGGCCTCCGGGTCCAGCCACCCCTCGGGGGACAGCAGGGCGCCCGCCGTCGCGGCCACCATCTCGCACCCGATCGCGACCTGGGCGGCCTGGAGGCCGAAGAGGAGGGGGTACAAGATGAGCAGCTGGCCGGCCGCTCCGGACGACTCCCCGCTCACGACGTCCATGGCCCGCGCCCGCCCCAGCGCGATGCGCGTGTACATGCGCCGCCGCTGGTACCGGTTCTGCAGCATCATGACCCCGCCCTGGGCGGCCGACCACCAGAGCAGCTTGACGCAGTAGACCTGGACGGCGGGCGAGTCGACGGGGAGGGAGAGGACGAGCGCGGCCGCGGCCGCGCTCCAGTAGTGGTGCGCGATCCACCAGGGCCGGATGGCTGACCCGTTGAGGGCCAGGACGTTCTCGCGGGCGGCCAGGGCGACGTAGAAGTAGAGCAGCCAGGCCAGCATGAGCTGGACGCCCACCATGAGGGGCGGGGTGAGGGTGAGGGAGGCGTGGGTGGCCGCGCGCGCGCGCGCGCGGTGGAGGCCGGCCAGGAGGGTGCAGGCGGCGCCCGTCAAGATGACGCCCCCGCGGTCCCGGAAGGCGTGGTACTCTTCCTTGAGGGCGACCGCCCGGGAGCGTTGCAGGGTGACCACATTCACGGACGGCCCCAGCAGGGCGCGCAGCAGGGCGGGCGGGCGGCGGGGCAGGAGCTTACGCAGGTCGCCGCCCGGGCCGTGGCCCTCCAGGACGGCGGCCGCGGTCGCGAGGGCGCGCCCGGCCGCGACGGCGGGCACGCCCGCCGTGTCCCGGCGGGCGGCGGCGACCGCGGAGGGCGTGCCCAGGCCGCCGTAGCCGCCACCGTCGCCGGACACGGAGGGGGCGGAGGAGGGCGGGCCGCCCACGTCGTCGACCAGCAGGCTGTTTGCCTGCGCCGCCTCCGCCGCCCGGGCCGCCTTGGCCCGGGCCTTGGTGACATCGGCGCGCAAGGTGCGGACTTCCTCGCCTAGGGCGTCGCCATCCACCGTGGAGCGCTGGGAAAAGGTGGCGACCCGGGCAGAGAGGGCGCGGCTGGGAGGAAGAGGCGGGTTGAGGGCAGGCGGGAGAGCGCGAGAGAAAGAGAGAGCGTGGGCGTGTGATGCGCGCCCCGCACCTCCCTCCTCCGCATCAACACGGCCCTGTATCCTCTAGTGGTGCAGGTGCACGAATGTGGCGTCCTTACCTGCGGGCCAGGAGCTCCTCGGCGTCCGCCAGGACGTCGTTGGACGCCATGTTTTTTTGTGGTGCGGCGGAAAAAAGAGAGAGAGGGAGTGAAAAAATGCCCGAGAGTTTTTGTCTCTCAAGTCCTCTTGTCACACCCGATTTAGGACGGCACCGAGTTTCTCTCGTTGCCCAGACCGGAGTCACACAGCCCACAATCATGCAGATCTTTGTCCGCACCGGTGCGTGAGGCGAAGTGGAGACGCTCCCGCGGCCGGCGCGCGCGGGAAGGTCGGGGGACGGCTGGAGGAGGGACTTTCGCTTCGCCCGCCGCCGTTTTGGTCTCGCTCACACTCCCCATCCCCACACCCCTTCCCACTACAGACCGCACCCTCACGCTCGACCTGCCGGTCGATGCGACTGTGGAGACCGTCCTGGCGGCGGTGGAGGCCCGCCAGGGTGAGTTCTATGAGTGGGGGGCGGAGAGGGTGAGAGGGAGCACCGATGATCCGCGAGCGCCGGCGGCCCAAAAAATATTAGAGCGCAGCGAGGCCACCTTCCCTGGGCCTGCTTTGCCATACGCACGGCCGGGCTGGGTGCTGGAGTTGCGGCGAAGGACACGCGCGTAAGAAGGGGACGAAAAAACTACAAGCTCGCCACCTTTGGACGACCCCCCCCCCTCGAAAATGCGGCACGATCGCCCGGCCGCTCACTCGCCCCCCCGCCCGCCTCCTCTCTCTCCAGGCACCCCCGCCACCGACCTCCGCCTCTCCTTCGGTGGCCGCCCCCTCGCCTCCGGCGCCTCCCTGGCCGCCGCGGGCGTGTCGGACGACTCCACCCTGGAGGCCCTGGCCCGCCTGCTGGGCGGTGTCAAGAAGCGCAAGAAGAAGACCTACACCAAGCCGAAGAAGCAGAAGCACAAGCATCGCAAGGTCAAGCTGGGTGTCCTCAAATTCTTCAAGGTCGACGACGCCGGCAAGGTGGAGCGCCTGCGCCAGGCCTGCCCCGCGTGCGGGCCCGCCACCTTCATGGCCAAGCACTTTGACCGGGTGTACTGTGGCAAGTGCCACGCCACCTACATGGTGGAGGCCGCCGCGGGTGGCAAGAAGGGCAAGAAATGATGTGATTGAGTGGAATCATTTTGCGTGCGTCCGTGCACCAAGAGGGAGAAGGTAATGAAAGGGACGGCTCGAGGTTGTTCACGGGGCGTGCGGTGGTTGTGTGTGCCCGCGCGCGCGGGTCGTGTTGAAAATCGACACTCTCCCCTCCCATCTCTGTTTTGAGTGTCTCGCCACCTCAACCCTCCAACCCCCGTGGGGGCTCAAAGCAGCGGGCGCGAACCCAGGCAACCGCTCCAGGTGACAGTTCGGGCAGGCCCAGCACGTGAAGCAGATCTGATATCAAGGCCAAAGACCTTCCAGTGGCGGCCTCAGCGTGCTGCCGCGGAAACGTGCGCGCACGTTCGATCAGGCGCTGGATTTCGGGCCTGATGTATGCACGCACCTCCCGTGGCCAGGGCTCAAAGTTGTGCACCTCCAGCGGCGCCTCCCGCAGCCTGGTTTCTTGCGCCGCCACCCTGTCTGCGCATGCCACCCGCACACGGCCAGCAGGGACCGCCCAGTCCATGCGCCACCCGGACGTTTTCCCGGGCGAGCAGGACACCGTCAGCAGGCCACGCCCAGCCAGCGACGACGGCTCCAACCCAAACTCAACCGCCCGGGCGGCCGCCCACTCAAACTCCGCCGGCAACAGGTCGATGTCCAGCGTGTGGGTCTGTTTGATGGGGGAGCCGCTCAAGTTAAAGGCCACGATCAGCAGTTTGTGGTCGATCTCGCATAGTCGAAGGAAATGGTCCCGATGAAAATCCGGCGTCGTGCGGCCGGCCGGCCCCAGGGACTCATGCAATGGCTTCAGGCACGCCTCCTGGAAGTACGGCCAGTTGCCCTCGCTCGCCCGGCTTGCCAGGTCCCCTAGCTCCGGGTCGCCCGTCGCGATGAGGGCGTCCAGCGTGGGCAGGTCGTCCCGCACGCGTGCGACGATCTCGTACAGCATGTCGTTGGGCAGCTTGGGCCAGGTGGGGCTGAGGTGAAGGAAATGTTGTGTTGGCGGGTGAGTGAATTCGGCGTGTGATTTGAAGGGTGTGGTCGAATGTCTGAGCTGGCCCGGGTGGGGGCTGGGCATGGCGGGCGCGGGCGGCGGCGGAGAAGGGTCCGAGGGTTTAGAGGGGGGTCTGAGGGTTCAGAGGGGGGGGCGGGTAAAAATATATTTTCAGCGAGACGTTTCCCATCACCGACAGACAGACCAGGCCCACACACTCACCACCCAGGCGCAGCTTCCTTGGTAACGCTGGGGCGGGGCGATGGCGGGCTCGCCATGGTGTCACTCTTGTGCGCGTGCGGGCGAGAAAAGAGGTGAGGTGGTGAGCGGGTGAGCGAGCAAACAAAACAACTCATTGTTGTTCAGCTAGCTCCCCTCTCTCGCCGCATGCGGCCGCCCCGCTGCCTGCTGTCCGGCCGCCTGATGACGACCATGCGCCCCCACGCAGGCGGCGGCAGCCAGGCGACTGCCCCTCCAGCCTGCATGGTCAGCAGCAGCGCCCCGGCGGCGCCCGCGTGCCGGGGCGCGGATGGCGCAGCGTCAACAGCCGGTGCCGGCGGCGTGCTCGCCCGGGCGGCGTCCGGCCTGCCGACCCTCCTGGCCGGCCCGGCCGTCGCGCCCACCGGCCCCGTCGTGCGCCACCTGTGCCCGCCGACCGACATTGCGCCCGGTGGCCTGGCCGCCTACGTGGCGGACGAGGTCGGCGTGACAGAGGTAAAGGCGGAGAGAGAGGAGAGGGAGGCGGCGGCCTGGAGAAACGGTGGGCGAAAAAACAAAAAAAACTCGACCCACATTCATTTTTCCAAAAAAATAAAACAGTCTGAAGCCGCCGCCCTCCTCGCCTTTGGCGCCTGTTACTGGTGCCCCGTCCCCCCCCCTCCACCCCCAGGCTACGCGGGCGCGGCCGAGGCCGCCGCCCGCACAGACGCCGGGCGGGCCCAGCATGGGCGGGGCCTGCACCTGGCCACCCCCCGCCGCGCGTCCCCCGGCGACGCCCCGCCGGCCGGCGCCTACATCCGCGTCCACGCCCGGCCCAAGCTCTTCCCCGCGGCGGGTGACCTGACCGCGGCGGAGTGGGCGGCCCGCATCGTGGCGGTGGGAGGCGGCGGCGGCGGCGGCGGCGGAAGCGGGCTGCCAGGCACCCCGGCGGCCGCCACCCCCCCTGCCTGGGCCGTCCTCGACAAGCCGCCGGGCGTCCCATCCGTGCCGACGGTGGACAACGGCGTCCAGCACGCGCTGGCGGGGGCGGAGGCGGGGCTGGAGGCTATGGGGGTCCCCCTGCCCCCGCACCCCCCGCCCTGGCCCGCCCGCCGCCAGCGGTCGCAGGGCGGGCGGCAGGGGGCGCCCCCGCCCCTGGCGGCCGGCACCCTGCCCGCGGGCGGCCGCCTGGCCGCCGCCCACCGCCTCGACCAGGCCGCCTCCGGGTTGCTCGTCCTGGCCATCGACCGGGCCTTTGTGGCGGCCTACTCGGCCGCCGCGGCCGCGGGCGGGGTCGCCAAGCTGTACAGGGCGGCCGTGGCGTGGCAGGGGGGCGGGATGGGGGAGGAAGGGGCGGGCCCCGCGCCCGCCCTCCCACCCTCCCACCCTCCACTCGGCCCGCTCACCCACTGGGCCGCCCGCGGCGCCGCCGCGGAGGCCGCGGCCGCGGCGCTCGGCCCCCACGGCCCCGCCCGCACCCACATGCGGGCGGGGGGCGAGGCGGCGGGCGGCGACGCGCGGTGCGAGCTCGTCGTCCTGGCCGCGCGCCCGCTGCCTGCCCTGGCCCCGCCCGCGGACGCCTGGGCGGCCGCGGGCGGGGGGGGGGGGTGCCCTGGCCGCCCGGGCGGCGGCGCCTGGGAGGTGTCCATCCTGTTGAGGACGGGGCGCACCCACCAGGTCCGGGCCCAGCTGGCCGCGGTCGGGTGGCCAATCCTCGGGGACGGCCTGTACGGCGGGCGCGGGGCTGCGGCGGCGCTGGACGCGGGCGGGCGGGCCGACCCGGCCGCGCCGGTGTGCCTGCAGGCGGCCCGGCTGGAGGTGCGAGGGGGCGGGGTGGTGGCGCTGTATGGGGAGGCGGCGGCAGCAGGGGGTGCGGGCCGGGCGGGCTTGGTCGCCTTTGACGCCGGGGCGCCGTGGTGGAGGGGCGGCGGCGGTGGGGGAGGGGTGGATGAGGGCGAGTGGGGTGATGTGGAGCGGTGGTTGGGGGGTGGAGGGGCGCCGTAGAGAGAGGGGCGCCCCTCTCTTGTTTGCTGTTGTTTGTTGTGGAGGAGCACAGGGTAAAAATGGAGGAAAATGGAGGTCCATTTTTTTACACACACAATCTCTAGGAGGAAGGAGGAGGAGGGGGAGCACGGGCCACGCCAACGCGCCCCACGCTCCCGCGCGCGCGCGCCTCGCCTAGAGAGGCACGCGAGCGGGGCAAGGTGTGCGGACAGTCGGGGCCCCCTGTGAGGGTGTGTGTGTGGGGGGGGGGTGCTCGCTAACCACACACTAGGGGGATAGGACAGCCAAAGGAGGTTTGCCTTGGAAACCTCGGACCTCCTCTCAACACTAATCGAGGGGACGTCTCGATACTAGTCAGGGTGCCCCTCCTGTGCGCCTAAGGCAGGAGAGAAAAAAGGGAGAGGGCGTGGCCCCGCACACGGCACCTGGGGCCGTGCGCAAAAAGCTGTGCGCTCTCTCCCCTTGTGGCCTAAAACACACACACAAAAGAAAATGAGGGGGGAGGCTTTCAGACTAGAGGGAAGATACAAGGGGGTCGGCGCGCACGCGCACAGTCAGGGAACCCGCGCGCCCATCCCAGCTAGTAGGGCTGGGCGGGGCCGTGGCCGCGCGCTGCGGGGGCCGGTGTGTTGTAAGGGAGAGGAAGAAAGAAGGAAGGAAAATTTGTGAAGAAAATTCAGTTTCTAAAATTGTTTTTTTGGAGGGCGGAGGGGTACCTTCTAAGGTTCTGCCGCCGCTAGGAGGGGTCGCAAGGGGGTGAGGGGCCTAGAACGTCAACGCGCGGGCAGCCAGGCAAAATGGGCGGCGCACCGCGCGCGGGAGCTGGGGAAAAAAAGGGAGAGGGGGGGAACCCCCTCTCAACCCTCCTCACTTTCACCCCCCTCCTCACTGGAGGTGCGCCCGCTGTGGCGGGGCGCCACGCTTGCGGCGGGCACCAGCCGTGGCGGGCGCCGGCGAGGACGCGCCGCCACCGCCACCGCCGCCGTGCCCTGACTCGCTGCCCGCACCGCCGCCGCCGCCGCAGGGTTCCTCGGACCCCCGGGCGGGCGTGCCCGGCTGCTGGCCGGCCCCCGACCCGGCCGACCCGGACCGCCTCAGCCGCTTGGCGGCCGGGCAGGCGGTGGCGCCGCCCGCACCGCCGCCCGGCGCGGCCAGGGAGGACGCCGGGGACGCGTGGTCAACCTGGGGCAGGGCGGGCGACGAGTCGGTCGGCTCCCCGGCGGCCACCGGCTCACCTGACGGCGTGGTCGGCGCCGTCAGCAGGATGCTGCGCACCCCCGACGCCCCGTCAAGCTTGCATTGGAGGGAGCAAAAGTCGGCGACATCCGCCAGGTGGCGGGCGCACACAGTGCACTGGGAGGCGCCGAGCGCGCCTTTTGGTGGGCGGGGTTGGGGGCTGGGAGGAAAGGGGTAGGGGTAGGGGGAAGGGGGGGGGGAAGGGGAGAGAGGGCGTGAGGTTGTCCTGTGCCTGGAGAGAGAGAGCAAAAGGTTGAGGAAAGATTTCTCTCTGCCTCCTTTGTGAACACTCACCGCCGCCGCAGGAAGCAGACTTTTGAGGAGTTGATGACGTAGGTCTGGATGGAGTCGATGGTCCCCGGCGCGAGGCGGGTGAGGTCGGCGACTTTGACGACGTCTGGAGAATAAAAACAGCGACGGAGTGAGGGCTGGATAAAAAAAAGGCGGCGTCATGTCGGCGTTTTGCTGGCGAGCTTTCGCATGCCATGGCCTCCTCCTCCCCCGGGCGGCCAGCTCCAGCCGCCCAATGCGGCCCATGGGCCGGACGGTGCATACTCTAGCTTCCCGATTAGGGGATCGGCGGGCCCAATGAAGGGGCGCTGCCCGGTCGCACGGGCGCGCGAGGGGTAGAGAGGGCAAAACAATGCAGTCGAATAGGGAGGCTCAAGAGCAGTCCGGCCATTTGTGGGGCGGAGGTAGAGGCTGAGCGCTTGAGACTCGTGCCACAGGGCGCGCATGACTACCCATCAACCACAGGTGGTATGGTTGGGCGCAATTGATGGGCAGGCGGGGGCACGGTGAGCGGCATGCCCAGGGGACATGCGCTCGCCGCCGTTTCTTTTTTGTTTCGCGCCGCATCGCTGTGTTCCCCCCAACGCCTCACCATGATACGAGCTCCGCCGGATCTGCAACAGCCTGGAGCTCGCCCCGCTCGGACACAGCGAGCAGGCCGGCACGCCAGCCACCGGGCAAAACATGTTGACCGCCAAATCCCGGGGCCGGGCGGACGGGCAAGCTGCGGTGCAGCTCGGGCACTGCGTGAAAAACGCGTCCGTACGCACGAGGGCCTCCACGAATGGGGGCGGGGCGGGGGCGGCCATGTGAGTCGTGTGTGTGTGTGTATGCGCGTGTGTGTGTGTGTATGTGCTGTATGTTATGCACGCGCGCTAAGACGGGCGTGGAAGTTGAAGGTCCTAAGCCTCTCTAAGCTCCTTGCCACACCCTACCAGCAGCGGCCAAAAAGAAGAATGAGGAGTTGGATAGGAGGAGCATTTACACAACTCTCACCTCGCTCTCCCGTCCACGGAGTGCGTCTGGATCTCTCACCGAGCTCAACCTCTCAAGCAATCAGCTCCACGGCCCCGCCGACCGCCCGAATCTTCTCCTCCGCCCGCTTGGACACGAATTTGGCGCGGACGACGACGGGCTTGGCGGGGAGCTGGCCCTTGCCGAGCAGCTTGAAGATGTTGTAGTGGGTGAGGTCAATGACGGGGGCGCCACCGCCGGAGGACGCCTTCTTCACCGCCTCCGAGTCCGGACCGCCCACCAGCGCCCACAGCTTGTCCAGGTTGACGGACGGGCAGTGGTACCCGTTTTTGCGCAGGTTGAAGTGGCGCATGCCGACTTTGCCGAAGTATCCAGGGTGGAACTTGTCCATCATGATACGGTGGTGGTGCTGGCCTCCCGCGTTGCCCCGGCCGCCCGGGTGCTACGTTGGCAGGGTTTGTGAGGAAGAAGAGAGGCAGGCGTGGGGCGAGTGAGTGCGTGTGTACGTGCGCGTGTGTGAGGGGCGTGGTTGTGGGTTGCGCGCGCGCCCGCGCGGGTCGGCTTTCTCTCCCTGTTCCTCTCTCTCTCCTCTCTCTTACCTTGCGGTGCTTGCCAACACGGCCGTGACCGGCGGACACGTGGCCCCGCTTCTTCCGGTTCTTGCGGAGGCCTGTGTGTTTTGGTCGAAAGGGACGAGAGAGAGAGAGAGTGAGAGGAGCCCAGGCGGAGGCGGAGGAAGACGCGGGGGGGGGGGGGATAGCAAGAAAGAGAGCCGCCTTTCAGGGGCGGCCCCTAGCGAATCAGTCAGCTACCACACCCCAAGTGAGCTCTGGCGCGCACAGAGGCGTGCCTGTCCCAGATCAGCGGGCCTGGCAGGCACAGGCCGCCGCCCATTCGGGAGAAGCGAGAAAAGCCGTCGAAAATAACGCGCCGATCCTCGCTCCATTTGAGCCGGCGGCTCCTTTCAAGGGGTGACACCACCATCGCAAGGGCGCGCACGGTCCTGCACATCCCCGCCCGTGGTGTGCGGGAAGCCCCATAGGCGATATCCGGGGGTTGAGAGGGGCGTGGAGCTGGCGGCAGCGCCCCGGAGCGGACACAGCGGTAACTCGCCGGCGAGAGAGAGCCGGAGCAAGCCCGATCCGGTTTGGAGGAGCGCCGGGCATCATGGCGGCCACCAGGTCGCTCGCACGCCTACACCCACCCCCTCCAGCCGATAGCGTGTCGGATGCTCTACTGATGGGAGGGGTCGACGCGGCGGCCGAGGTCGTCTGCGGGGCTCTCAGACGCGCCTCCCTTCTTCCTCAACACCGCCGCACGCCGCCTTGGCCTTCCAAGCCTCTCCCGCCGCACCCCCGCGCGCCCGGCCGCCGGGGACTCCCCCACCGCCCTACACACGCCAGGGAAGGGGGAGAGAAGGGGACCTCGGCGGTGCGTCCTACTGGAGTGTATCCCCGGCTCTGTCGTCAACTTACGGGTCGTCATTGTCGCTAACGGGGGAGGAGTGGAGTGGGAAACGAGAGTGTAATCAAATTGAAGAAAAAAAAACACTTCAGCGCGCCGCAGTCATTTACTCGTCCGTCGCTGGTGGTCCGCGTTCTTTCCCGGGCCTCGCTCATCAGCGCGCGCCCCTGCTGCGCGTCCATGTCCAACGAAAACGAGGCCCCCACCGGTGTGGGAGCCCTGGCATTCGCCACCCAGCTCCCGGGCTGCGGCGGCGGCGCCAGCGCTGGAGCCCGCTCGCCCCCGTCCACCCTCCCCCTCTCCCAGATGGACGCCCTGGCGGACACGGAGCTCCTGACCACCCAGCCCCAGGTGGAGGTCGTCGACTCTCGGTTGGAGGGGCACGAGCGGCGGGCCGAGGTAAGGATAAACGGGGAGGAGGCGGGGGAGGGGCGGAGAGAGAGACGAAGGCAACCCGCGCGCCCATTCGTTCACCGCGCGCTCAAGGGGGAAAAAAAAAAGAAAAAAACTCTCCCCCACTCCTCTCCCCCCTCCCCCCTCTTTCCCCCCTTCCCAGACCTGGTACTGCGTCTCCTTCCTGGCCGACGGCGAGACCCAGTGGCACTCGGAGGCCGACCTGGAGGCCAACCTGCCCGGGTGGGCCGGGCTCTTGGCCGCCTTCAACGCGCGCGCCCGGGTGGGGAGCCCCCCGCGGCCGCCGGCCGCTGCGCCTGCTGCGCCCGCGCGGCCGCCGCCCGGCCTCGCGCCCGACTTCTTTGCCGCCCCGTCGCTTGAGGTCCGGGATCAGCTGCTACGGGACACCTACCCGGCGGTGTGGAATGCGCAGGAGGCCAGGGCGGGCGGGCGGGGGGGCGGGGGACGGCGCGGAGGGGGGGCGGGGGGTGCCTGCAGCGGCCAGCCCGCCGATGCTGGCGCCCCTCAGCCCGCCATCTTCCGCCGCCGCGCCGGGCCGGGCATGGAGGTTCGGGGCGGCAACGGGCCTAGCCCCGGGCCGGTGGAGGATGGTGAGGAGGAGGAAGGGGCGGGCGAGGCTGCTGCCGCTCCTGCTCCCGCGGCCGACGCGCCGTTGGTGGTCGTCGAAGAGGAAGCAGCCGCGCCCGCGCCCGCCCTGCCCGCCGCCGCCCCGACCTGGAACACCCGGGAGGACCGGGTGGCCGCCCGAGCCGCTGCGGAGGCCGCCCGGGCCGCCGCGGAGGCCGCCCGGGCCGCCCAGGCGGCGGCGGCGGCGGCGGCCCAAGCCGACGCGGTCGACGCGTCCCGGGCGCGGGAGCAGGGCGCGTTTACTGAGGCCGAGCTCGCGCGGGCGGCCCGGGCCCGCGTCGCTGCCGCCAAGGCCGCCGGCACCTGGAAGCCCCTGACCCGGTCCGCCCGGGAGCACACGCCCTTGACGTACGCCTTCACGCAGGAGGCGCCGGAGGACGAGGTGGCGGTGGTGGCCATGGTCGAGGAGGGGGAGGGGGAGGGGGAGGAGGTGGGGCGGCGTGGTGGTGGCATGACGACGGGCGCGGCCGCTTCCACCCTCGCCACGCTCGCCGCGCCCGCGCCGGGCTCACCGGTCATCGAGGCCGAGGTCATCCACCACGGCCCCCCACCCCGCCACCTGGCGGCCCCACCCGGCGGCGGGCCGCCCGAGCCCGCGATCAATGGGCTGCCGGTGTCCCTCTTTGCGCCGCCCGCCCCTCCGCCGCCTGCTGGCGGCGGTGCTGAGGGCTTGGAGCCCTCCACCACCCCCGCCGCGGCTGCCGGTGCCGGCGGGAAGCGCCCCGCGGCCACCGCAACGCCGGGTGAGGAGGGGGAGGAGGGCCGCCAACCCTCCAGCGGGGGCGCCTCCGCCCCCCTGCCCTCCCGCACTCTCACCCGGCGCGAGCTGGCCGCCCGCCTGTCCGTGCAGGGGTGGGCGGGTGCGGTCATTCGCAAGATGTGGGCGGCAGCGGCCCCCGCGCCCGGCGGCGGTGGCGGGGGTGGTGGGCCCGACCCAGAAGGCCCGACCGCGGCCGTCCTCTGGCCGGACGGCGTGGGCGCGACCGTGCGGACGGCGGTGCTGAAGGAGGCGGGCATGCACACAGCAGCGACGCTGCTGGCGTATTATGAGACGCGGCTGGTGCCCAAGGCGGTGGCGGTGGCGGCGGAGGGGCGTGGGAAAGGTAAGGAGAAGCGGAAACGGGGTTAAGATGAAGAGGATGGGTTATGAACTAGTCTGCCTGATCACGCCGCTGCCTCTGTTGTCTCTGGCCCCACCGCCGCCCACACCGGCTTCAACGCCCCCCGCACCCGCACGGCCGCCCCTCCCACCACCCCTCCTTTCGCGACCACCCCCTTCCAAGTTAGCACGCCCCACGCCTTGCCGTGCACGCCGTCCGCGGCGGGCGCGACCCGGGTTACCGTCCAGTGGCAGCCGCCGGGCGGCCAGGTAGTGCGGCGGAAGGAGGCGCCGATGCCGAAGTTGGGCAGGGAGGCGGCGGCCTGGATGACTGGAAAAATAATTGATGAAGGAGGTGTGAGGGTCGAGGTTTTGGGGCAGCCGTCAATCGAGGAGAGAAAGAGAGCAAAAGTGGGGCGCGTTCCTCTCCCAAATAAATCCACTCCTCTCCATTCAAACTCACGGTTGCGGGCCCGGCTGGCCAGGGAGGCGGAGACCATGGTCCCTGGTTGGTGTGCGCGGGGCGTGTGTGTGGCTGGCTGCTAGGAGAAACAGCCGAAAAGAAGAGTGAAAAAAAAAAAAAAAAAAAAAAAAAAAAAAAAAACTCAGGGGGGGGGGGCACTCTGCCATTCGTTCGGGGCACGCGTTCCGCCACGCCCGTGTCCCGAACCCGCCCCGACTCCAGGGATCTGGACTCACCCGGTGCTCCATCCTCGAGTTCACAGCAGCTGCACCCGCGGCCGGGCGACGCTCGAAGTGGGTGCCCACACCACCACTGTGTGTTGTCTATATTGCCGTTGGCCAGCCCGGGACAGCGAACCTGGGGCACGTCTGTGTCATCATTTACATTCAAAAAAATAATAAAACATCGCCGCGCCAACAATGCCCGGCTTCTTCGACGCTCTCATGAGCCTGGCCGTGACGGCCGTCGTCGGCCTGACGGCGGCGACCCAGCTGTATCACGCCTGGCGGGCGATTGAGGAGGCCGCCACCGCGGCTGGGGCGCAGCAGCAGCACCGCCGGCGGAGGGGGCGCCAAACCGTCAACCTTGATTCCGCTTTGGAGCGGGCCCTCGGGCTGGGCGGCAGCGGTGATGCCGGTCCACGCCTGCGCGCGGTGCGGGACGGCCGGGAGATCCGCATCCTGACGCCGGCGGGCGAGGCGGTGCTCGTCTTCCAGGGCAGCGCCGCCGCGATGGAGGAGCTTGGCCTCATCATGGGCGGCGACCAGGGCGGTGGTGGCGACCAGGGCGGCGGCCTCGACCCGGCCGCCGCCCGCGTGGCCGCCCTGGCCGGCATTGGCCGCGAGTTCGGCCCGGACGATTACGAAGCCCTCTCCGCCCTGGACGCCGGCATCCGCCAACGCCACGGCGGCGGTGGCGGCCGGGGCGCCCGGGTGCGCGATGCGGACGTGGCCCGCCTGCCCACGCACGCGCACCGCTGCCCGGTGAGCGCGAGTGCCGGTGATGACGGCGGCGGAGGCCCGCCGTCCTGCCCGGTCTGCCTCGCCCCCTTTGAGGCGGGCGACTGCCTGCGCACCCTGCCCTGCGTCCACAACTTCCACACCGAGTGCGTGGACCCCTGGCTGCTGTCGCACGGGGTGGGGGACGCGGCGTGCCCAGTCTGCAAGACCCTGGTTTTCAGTGACGGGGGATGAAATGGGAATGGCGGAGGGGGTAGGGGGGGGGGGTGTTAGTAGGGGTTGAAAAAGAGGAGAGAGCGCAAAGAAAAAAAGAATTGGGGTGGCCTCGTCCATATGAATCTCATTTACCTCATCATGGCCATGGCGTCTGGGGAAGTGGAGATCGCGTCCGAGACCCTGCGCGTGGAATCCAAGGTCTATTACGCGGACCTGCGGGCCAACGGGCGCGGCGCCTATGTCCGCCTGTCGGAGCGGGCGGGGCGGGCGGCCGCACAACCGCCGCCGCCGGCTGAGGAGCAGGAGGATGAGGGCACGGAGGAGGGTGGCACGGCCGGGACGGCTGCCGGCGCGGCCAACCCATCTGCGGCCGCCTTCCGCAATTCCGTCTGCCTGCCCGGCATCGCCCTCCAATGGTTTGCTGCGGTTCTAGACTACTTTGTGAGCTGCACCCCGTCCTCCAACCGGGAGCTGCCGGTCGAGAACAAAATCTGTGCGTGGCACGGCGCGGCAAAAGAGAGAGTTGGGGGGGGGGGGGGGGGGGGGGGCCCCAAGACAACCGGAACACGCAAAAACATTAAAAAGGAAATTAAACCCAACCCCCAACCCCCCCCCCAAAGAAGAAAAAAAAAAA
>Ga0315283_10003129_pt1 | contig 14079 bp, 12 predicted proteins | sample YL17G09_0_MG_FD_204541 | JGI IMG/M metagenome (GOLD analysis project Ga0315283, IMG submission 204541) | Sediment microbial communities from Yellowstone Lake, YNP, Wyoming, USA - YL17G09_0 | ecosystem: Environmental > Aquatic > Freshwater > Lake > Sediment | place: USA: Wyoming | collected... | reverse complement strand
CATTTCGAGTATTGCTTGTCCCACTGTGTACATGATTCGATTATCAACTCTCGAGTCCATTGCGACACTGACTGCAGAGCCGATAGCAATCCCCAAATCACCAGTATTAAAAACACACGGATGCTCAGGGTATTTATTCTTTTCCTCGCAGTTTGCAAAGCCACACATGGTGCAGGGAGTCAGTCCGATGCTTTTTATCCTGGTTCCAATGAGCATCATACATTGGGCTGAGAGAATATTATTTGCATCTCTAAGGAAGAACGCCGGCACGTTTTCGCGACCGGCGATTTCTTTAACCTTATCGGAAATCTCTTTGATACCTTCTTGCTCAACAAGTGCGATGACTAAATTATCAATCCCTCGTGCTTTTGGAGCGGTGCGTGCGGCTATCATCATCTCCTCAGCGATGTTGTGGATTGTGTTTGAGCGAATGTCTTCTTCGTAGATTAATTTCATATTTAATGAGCTGAATTTTCTATCGTAAAATACTTAATAACTCTTTTACATTCAAATCCCAAGGGAATAGATACTTACATTGAGTGAAATTCTCCTTTCTCATTCCGCCTGTCCCGATGATTTTTATCGGGATCAGCTTGAGGTGCTAGTTAGTGTGCGCTCCAAGACAATTATTTTTCTTTTTCAATAAGATTCCAATTTATTTTTCCGCATGAACATTTCACAGCTTGTGGTTTTACTCCAATAGTTGTTATAGCTATACGGGAACCACAATTACTACAACGAAATAGGCCAAACAAATCCTGAAATGCTTCTACGATTGGACGATAATCATTATCAGAAAAATTAGACCAGTTATTATAATGCAAGCTCGCATTTATTGACCACTGTTCAGCTTGCGTTCTTTGGTATATGGATGAAATAGTTGTGTCCAATTCCCTAAGTGCATCATCTAGTTCAGTATTGCCCCATGATCGAGCAGAAACTCTTGCTTTATCTAATAATCTACGTAAACTATTAACAGCCGCAGGCAGAAAATCTCCAAGCTCCCATCGACCATTAAGTTTATATTTTACACTCGCTTGAAGATCATCGCAGACATAGGCAAAATATTCTTCCGCCCCTCTTCTAAGTTTACCTGAAGCTGCTGATACATCATGATTTGTTAGGTCAGATTGAATTTTTGACCATAGATCTCGAGCAAGATAGACAGTTGGACCAGCATCAACAGACCAATTGTAAAATTCGACAGTTTGTTTTGATGTTGCGACACCTTCATGTTTAAGTTGGTTGGCCCAAGTTTTATCATGTGTAGTTATGAAAAATTGCTTATTGGGGAAATATTTGCGTAAAAGACTACATAACTGTTTCCGATGATCAGCATCGACAGACATGACAACATCATCAAGAATAACTAGATCAACCATATTGGAAGTTAATTTTTCAGCTAGGGCAAGATACAAGCACAAGCCCATACTATCTTGATGACCTTCACTATGAAGTGCATGTGGTGGATGAGAACCTCTACCATAGAAGTCAACCTCGAAATTCAATCCCGCACCTTCTGGCTTAATACTTGCAATAAATTGTTGTTCGTCCGGATCATGAAGATATTTGTAGAATTCGACAAATCGAGATTCAATTGATTCATAAAGACGGGTTAAAACTGAGTCACGAGCAGCTATAAATTGCGATAATAATATTTTTGATCGATCCTTTCCGATAGCTGCAGATTGAACTGTCTCTTTGGATCGTTCCAACAATTTGACATTTTCTTCCAAACGAGTAAGCATATCCCAAGCAGCTTGATCTGGCGAGGTTGACGGATACTTCGCTTCTATAGTAGCTGTTACACCAACGATATTGGTATTAAGGTCTCCCGGAAGTAACAAATCTTTGAAAGGTAAAGCGGATGTTCCAGTATAAGATTTAATAGGCTCTTCGAGATTGTCTTTGCAACTTCGGAGAGATTTTTCCCATCCTTCGAAAAACTCTTTGAACTTAGATGCCTCATCAAATGTAAGCACCTTCTTGACTCTCTCAAGAGTCGTCAGAATAGTATTGATAGGAATCTTGATTTTATTGGCAAGCAATTGAATCTTTTCTTTAGTTTGTACAGAGACTTTTGCGGAGGAAATTTTCAAATCAAGATATTTTTTTAACTCTCCCGGCTGCCAAGATGAATTACATAAAGGACATTTTCCCGTATCGTCAATTAGGGATACACCGAGTTGTCTTAGGTTTAGGAGCTCAATGGAACGTAATTGAGAAATGTCTTGCTGCAATTTTTCTAGAGAAATCAAAAGGTCTTTTTCATTTTGGACAAGTTCGATAATCACTTTTTCGGACAACTCAAGACTCTTTGCATCTTTTTGAAAAAGGGAGACATTGACACGACCTTCTGATGGGATCGCTGTTGGAGGAGATAATTCAGCTTTGATATTGGAAGAATCGACAGAGGTAAGTTTAGAACCACCTAATATGGAACGATTTGAATTAACACAGTCTTTTAGAGTTTCTTCGGAAAATGAAGCGCAATGGATAAGGGATGCAAGTGAAGTTTGGGCAGATTCGAGGGAACGTTGTGCGCTCTTTAGTTCTTTATCTAGATCGTTATCAGCTTTAACAAAAGATTGACGAATCTCTTCAATATCGGAAATCCTAAGAAGGTTTTGAATCTCTTGGGCACGTGTGCTTGCTTCAGCAGTTATATACTTCAGAATTTCACGTCGCGTTAGTACATGCTGACCACGCGCGGCTATTTCTAAATTTGCCTGAATTTTAGTCAGGCTATCCTTGTCCCCATTTAGTTCAGTTGGTTTTGATATTACTCTTGAAATTTCAATTGGATCATTCAGACCATCTATTTTTAGTTTTGCCCTAACACTTGCATCTGGAGGTTTATGATCAATATGTGGCCCATGTTTACTTAAAGATATACCGGCTGTTCCCTTACCAGTGAGACGCGATACATGCCCTGTAAGTAGAAAATCTAGCGAATCAACTAAGGCACTCTTTCCTGATCCATTAGGCCCCCATATCACTAGATTATTGCCATCAGGAGTTAAAAGTAAATCCTTGATACCGCGAATATTATGTATTTCAATCTCTAAGATTCGCATATGGAAATTCTAAGATTTCAATTTCTTCACTATTTCGGCTGCCTTGGTTAGGTTTCCAGATGAAGCAAGTTTACGGAGTTCTTCAAGAATTATCGGAGAGAATTTTTCTTCTTTCTCTAATAATTTAAACAATTCTTCAAGAATAGATTTGTTAAGCGATTGATCTGGTTTAGTATCCATATTTATGTTCTACAATTCCAGTAGGAGATTATAGAAATCTCATTGCAGCACAACTAACTGTTATTCTCTGGTTTCAATATAACACTCTTTTCTTTCGTACTGTCGGTATAACATCCTACCGTAAAATACTTAATAACTCTTTTACATTCAAACATGTAGTCGAAAAGTATTTCATGGATTCTCAATTATCAATCAAAGTATTTTAATCGCTGTCCCCGCAGTGTCTTGGATATTATCTTAGTTAGTTGAGCTTATTCACCTAATCCATTGCATCTGTCATATTATCCAACAACTTCGATAATATCTACTAATCCACCTGTTGCGGGGAACGGCGAGCATATCTCACTACAAATAATTTGTTTGTGTTTTAAAAATAAACCCATCTCCGGGTGTTGCGGGCACTGGGGAGGACAGCGCCAAGCAAGTGGGATCCCGGAGAATGGGCAATGTATAGATTAAAATAAATTTCCATGGTTAAAAGATTTATCACTCCATCAATGCTTCGACAATCTTTTTCAAGACGCCATCGTTTTGATAGTATAAGCTGTGTCGTAATTTTATCTGATGCATAATATTTTCTCCAACTTCCGTAATCGTCTGGCGAAGCGATTCGGTGCGCCGTTTCACACCCGTCACGTTTTGGGTTTTCCTTTTCAAAATCATCGATTTGTGAATAGATTGAGCGGCTGAATCTAACTCGGTTGTATCAACTTCATTTGTAACGTCTACGCGCTTGAATATACTATCAGGATATTCTTTACCATTTTTCAAATCGGCCATATCATAATCGAAGAATAATACACGCAGCCATGAAAACCCGAGAGCACACCGCTCGAAGATGATCTCAAGAACACGGAGAAAAAGTCCAACCACCATCGGACGAAGAAATATCCGTTCAAGTATCCGTGCGACAAGTTTCCATTTCTGTTCAATATGCTCTATGTATAAATGTCGCGGTGCCGAGGTCAAATGTAGAATTAAATCAGCTTCATCGCCGTAACTTGTAAAGAGTGAGATTGGCTTTTCTCTCATAATTTTTTTTAGATTCATCGTTGATGGACCATATGCCTGTCTCATGATACGACCTGTGATAAATTTAATCGGGCTAAAAATCAAACCCCAAATAAGATCTCCAATCTTCGCTACAAACGAGAGAATCCATCCATAAAGAATCACACTCATAAGTAATATCATTATTAAGTACCATCCATCAATGTTCTGCAGGTCAAGTATTTTTGTATTCATAACGAACGAGAGGATTTGCAGCATTAAAAATAATCCGATTAACACAAGGATGGTAAAAATAGCATAAGCTGAGATAATCCGAAAAATTCGGAGTGCCGGTTTGAATGCTATTAGCGGTGTGCCGAGAAGAATCACTTTGCGCGGATGAATATTTTTGTCTAACTGTTTGAGCACTTCAAGCACAACATTTCCACCATGTGAATGTGCGATGAAGTTTACCATAAGGGGAGAAGAAGAGGTTGCACCAATTTTATTTGCCAATATTCTGAGAGATGAGGCGATTTTCTTGGCACCGATCATACGGCTGTGATGGCGGTTTTCACCAGACCAGGAAAAAGATTCGTATGTCAAATCGTTATCAAGAGCAGGCTGCCAGACAGTCTTTGCGCTTCCTCGTTTTGAAAGCGTCCTTTCCAGTCGATTTGCAAATGTTACTTCACCATCAGTACCAAGCTTCCACCAATTTTCATCTGCAGCAAATGTACCGTGTATGATAATTGTAATTATCCGTTCCATCAATTACCCAGGTATTACAAGAACAGTTTTATTAATTTAATCGCTGTTCCCGCAAGTTCTTTTATGTTGCCCGTAAGTTTGTTTATTTGATCGTTTTCATCGGTCGATTCTTTTACTATCTCCAACAGTTTCATTAATCTTTCCTTATCCACTTTTTGCGGGAACAGCTTGCTTATTTCAATATCTGTAAGCCGTGTCAGTCCAGAAATTTCTGATGCGAGTTGAGCATCGGTTTTTTGTGCGCTCTTTTCTGCAATTTCGTCAAAACGTCCCATAATCATCTCCTCTTTAATAATGATTTTGCTTCGTCAATGATAGATTTAATATTTTCAATTTCACCCTCATATGATTGAACTTTTTCAAAGACAGCGTTGAGATCCTCGAAGGGTAAGACTTGCTTCGTATCGATATTTAGTTTTGATAAAAGATTCTCTCTTGTTTCAGTAACCTCCGCCGCAGATCGTAGATGAGCGGTCAATGCTTGATTTATGACAAGCATATTATCGTAATGCGCTATAATGGAATCGCGCAAAGATTTTTCAATTGTGGAAATTGCATCGAGAAGCGTATCTCTTCGTTTTATTATTATTTTCGTTCCGGCGTTTGTGAATTCGAAGAAGAGAGTATCTTTTCTATTTTTATTCTGCTCAACAGTGATAGAATCTAAAATCCCGGAATCGTGCATGTAATTATCCAAGAATTTTGGAATCCAAATTTTATCGAGGAAATCATTCGTTCTTTGCCTGCGCTCGGCGATGTATTGATCGAGCATTGCAAGATGACTTTTCTCTGAAGCGCGAATCATCCCTGTAAGCTCTTCACTAAGCTGCACTGCCTGCTGAGGAACAGTTGCACAGGAGATAAATATAACAAGTAACCCGAAGCACGTTGACCAACAAAATAACCGTCTCATATATTTCTCATTTTTAATTAATAAATCACAATATGAATGCTAATAAATATTTAGAATTACCCTTCACCCATGATCATTCTTTGGAGGATAAACTCTTTAATTGGGACAGAAAAATCCCCTTCCGAGTTCCTCCTCAGAAAATATTAATCGACAAGAATTGAAGAGAGATTTATTTGGGTGTAACCATCTTAAGCGCTTCATCAAGCGCTTCACGAAATTTCCCCATCTGATTATCGAAAATCATGACGCTTGATCTTGTAAATTTCTTTTCACCTTCTTTCGATGGTTTACTTTCAGCGATTGTTAAGTATTTAGATTTGTTCTTCGCCTCCTTGACATCGATGAAGTATGTGCGGTCTCCCGCCTTGATAGTTTTTGAAAAGATCGCTTCCATTGGAACCTCCAATAATAGTTTATATAAATTAGTGAACTATAAAAAACACTTTTTTCGTAAGGGAGAATAGACTCCAGTTCGGGTTTTTATCTATGGGAGAGTACCTTCCTTAATCCGTTGTCCTCGTTGCGAAAAGATATAAAATTTTCTTGATAATGTCAAGAAAAAAATATGAAAAATATTAAATAAAAAAAACCCCAACCTTATTCAGATTGAGGGTTCTTTGTAAACTACTATGTACTGGTTACTTACGCTCTTTATTAGTACATATCACCCATACCGCCGCCGTGCGGCATTTGCGGCATTGGTCTCTCTTTCTCCGGTTTTTCAACAACCGTTGCTTCGGTTGTCAAGAGAAGTCCCGCCACGCTTGCAGCGTTCTCGAGCGCAATGCGCGTAACTTTCGTCGGATCAATGACACCGGTCTGAATCAGGTTTTCATATTTTTCAGTCTGAGCATTAAATCCGTAATCGTCTTTGCCTTCCTTCACTTTATTCACAACGACCGCGCCCTCCAAACCGGCATTCTGAACAATCATACGGATTGGTTCTTCAAGAGCGCGCTTTACAATCTCGATTCCGATCTTTTGATCTCCGTTATCTACCTTCATGCCGTCAAGCTTTGGCGCTACCCGAAGATATGCAACTCCACCACCGGGTACGATACCTTCCTCAACCGCTGCACGGGTCGCATGAAGTGCATCTTCTACACGCGCCTTCTTTTCCTTCATCTCAACTTCTGTTGCTGCTCCAACTTTCAGAACTGCAACACCACCGGATAGTTTCGCTAAACGCTCCTGTAGTTTTTCTTTGTCATAATCAGAAGTTGTTTTGTCGATTTGATTTTTTATTTCATTGATACGTTTTTTAATATTTTCTTTCTTACCAGCACCTTCAACGATAGTGGTATTATCCTTATCGATGTTGATCTTCTTTGCAGTACCAAGGTAAGAGAGTTGCGTATTTTCAAGTTTGAATCCCATTTCGTCCGAGATAACTGTTCCACCCGTAAGAACAGCGATATCTTCAAGCATTGCTTTTCGGCGATCACCGAAACCCGGAGCTTTCACCGCTGCAACTTTAAGCGTTCCACGGAGCTTATTCACCACAAGTGTAGCAAGCGCTTCACCTTCAATGTCTTCCGATATGATAAGAATTGCGCGACCTGCTTGAGCGATTTTTTCTATAATCGGCAATAGATCTTTCATCACACTGATTTTTTTTTCATGAATAAGAATATAGGGATCTTCGAGCCTGGTTTCCATAGTATCAGCATCAGTAACGAAATAAGGCGATAGGTAACCGCGATCGAACTGCATTCCTTCAACCCATTCTACCGTTGTCTCTGTTCCTTTTGCCTCTTCAACTGTGATAACTCCATCTTTACCGACTCTCTCCATTGCATTTGCGATCAGCTCACCAATTGTTCGATCGTTGTTTGCAGAGATTGAACCAACCTGAGCGATCTTTTCTTTATCATCACCAACAGTTTTACTGATCTTCTTCAGTTCTTCAACAACTTTAATAACTGCAAGATCAATCCCGCGCTTTAAATCCATCGGATTTGCTCCAGCTGTTACATTCTTCATTCCTTCACGAACTATTGCCTGAGCAAGCACCGTGGCAGTTGTCGTTCCATCACCAGCAACATCCGAAGTTTTACTGGCAACTTCGCGCACCATTTGTGCTCCCATGTTTTCGATTGGATCTTCAAGCTCTATTTCTTTTGCAACAGTGACACCATCTTTTGTTACGGTTGGTGCACCGAATTTTTTATCGAGGACAACATTACGCCCTTTTGGACCAAGTGTTGCCTTGACAGCATCAGCAAGTTTGTCCACACCGCGTTTCAAAGCAGCGCGTGCTTCTGCATCATAAGTAATTATTTTTGCACCCATAATTTTTACACTCCTTTTAATGTATTAATATTATTATTTTCATTGATTAAACAATAGCAAAGATGTCACTTTCACGCATGATCAGATATTCCTGACCATCGATCGTGACTTCTGTGCCAGAATATTTACCGTATAACACTTTATCACCGACCTTTAATTCCATCGCAACCAACTTACCATCATCTGCTTTTCTGCCAGGACCAACGGCAACAACTTCACCGATGACTGGTTTTTCTTTGGCGGTGTCAGGTAGTATAATTCCCCCCTTTGTCTTCTCCTCAGCCGGAGAGGGCTTGATCACTATGCGATCACTTAATGGCTTAATTTTCATATATATATCTCCTTTATGTTAAGTTAATGCAAAAGTTAATAAAAAAGTTCATTATCGTAAAACCGAAAAGTAACAAGAAAAAAACGAAGATTTACACTCCGTAAAAAGCGATATAATATAATCAAATTTCCTAAGAAAATCAAGATTTCAGATGAGAGCGATTCTTCATCAATTTTTTATCAGTACGACCCTCAATTATGAGAACAAATTCGCCGCGTGGTGAGTTCTTACTGAAATGGGCGATGAGTTCTGAAATTTTCCCCCGAATTGTTTCTTCAAATTTTTTCGTAAGCTCGCGGGAAATTGAAATATTCCGATCACCTAAAAATTCTTTCAAGTCTGAAAGTGTCCGCAAGAGTCTGTGCGGAGATTCATATAAAATGATTGTTCGATCTTCTTTCCTGAGTTCTTCAAACATTGTGCGTCTCCCTTTTTTCGAGGGAAGAAATCCCATAAAAAGAAAACGCTCCGACGACAACCCGCTAGTGATGAGCGCAGGGAGAAATGCTGTAGGACCAGGAATCATAACAAGAGGAAGCTCTTCATCAAGTGCGGTACGAATGATTCGGTACGCAGGATCGGATATTCCCGGTGTGCCTGCGTCTGAAACTAAACCTATGGATACACCGCTTTTTAATTTCGTGATCAGCTCTGGAATCCGCCGCATCTCATTATAACTGAAGTAGCTGATTAACGGTTTGTGAATGTTATAGTGATCAAGGAGTATTTTTGTGGTACGTGTATCTTCTGCAGCGATGAGATCGACACCAGATAAAATATTAATCGCTCGAACGGAAATATCTTCCAAATTCCCAATGGGTGTACTGATTATGTAAAGAGTTCCGCGTCGAATTACTTCGCTCATGGATGAGGAAGTTTAACGATTACAGGTGGCTTACACTTAAATTCATTTTTTTGAATCAAGCGTTTAACTTTCTCAATAAAACTTTCCTCAAATCCTCTCTCAATCAACTGCACTTCTGAGCATCGTTCATCAATCATGAAATAGAGAAGCTGATCGACAAGCTTGTAAGAGAATCCAAGCTCACCTTCGTCAGTTTGACCAGCCCACAGATCTGCACTTGGAATTTTTTCGATTATCTTTTTTGGAACACCGATCGCTTCAGCCAATTGCCAGACATGTGTTTTATATAAATCACCTAAAGGATTAATGGCACACGCAGTATCTCCAAATAATGTTCCATATCCTAAAAGGATTTCAGTCTTATTACTTGTACCGATAACAAGTGCTTTCTCTCTTGCCGAAATATCATACAGGACAATCATTCGCTGACGCGCCATAACGTTCCCCCGACGGATATTATCAACATTGGAAGCCGTGCCAAGATAAGCATCTACCATCGGACTAATATTAACAGTCTCATATCTAATGGCAAGCTCCTTCACAATCAACATTGCATCTGTTATACTCTCTGGATTACTTGTTCGATATGGCATCAATACTGCAATTACGTTTTCTTTACCAAGAGCTTCAGTCGCCAGAAATGCTACGAGAGCAGAATCTACTCCGCCAGAGAGACCTATAATACTTTTCGTAAATCCAGCTTTCGAGACTTCTTCACGTATGAAATCAGTCAAGAGTCGCTTGGTTATTTCGGGATTCAAATTTAGATTTGCTGATTTTTTATTATTCTTGTTCATGCTAATAAAAGATAACAAAAAGTGGATGTGATAACAAGTCTTGATTTTTCCCTCAAACTTGTGTAAGTTTTAATAGATACACTTAATAACAACCTCAATTCAAGATGAAAATAATATGAAGACCCTGTTAATTACTCTCTGCCTCTTAATTACCTCAATTTATGGATTCTCTCAGGAGTCGAAACTTGGGAAACTTCTAACAAAACAATTATCTGTCCTCAATAACGACGATGAAACTGTGGTGTTTATTTATTTTACCGATAAAGGAAGCACTAAACAATTCAGAACTACTCTTGCTAATTCGATAATCTCACAACGCTCAATCAACAGGCGAATGAAAGTGCGCGGCATGAATAACATTATTGATGAGCAGGATCGCCCCCTCGATCGTTCATACGTCAAAACTATATCAAATCAGGTAGTGAAAGTGCGACACGAACTTAAATGGTTCAACGCTCTTAGTGTTGTTGCAACAAAAGCGCAGATCGATGTTTTACGGAATTTTCCATTTGTTAAAGAAATCGAGCTTGTGGGTCGATGGAAAAAACGAATCGGGGATGAAGAGGAACAAAATATCAAATATCCAGAAACATCGAGTGGATTAAGTGGAACGACTTCATTAGATTATGGAACATCGTACACACAGGTGAATCAAATCAAAGTCCCTCAAGTTCATAATCTCGGTATCTACGGTCAGGGAGTTGTTGTTGGTGTTTTCGATAACGGTTTTCGGATCCTTAATCATGAATCATTCTCATCAATGAACATCATCGCCCAGCACGATTTTATCGATCATAAAGAAAGTGTCATACCAAACAATGATAGTGTAAAATATGGATCACACGGAGTAAATACACTTTCAACAATTGGGGGATACAAGCCCGGACAATTGATTGGTCCTGCATTCAAAGCCGATTATATACTTGCACGGACAGAAAACGATTCGAGCGAAACTCCAATTGAAGAAGATTACTGGGCGGCTGCAATTCAATGGGCAGACAGCATAGGGGTAGATGTAACAAGTACTTCACTAAGTTACCTCACTTATGATTCACCATACACCAGCTGGACATGGGCTGATATGGATGGCAACACAACGCTGATTACGAAGGCTGCTGATCGTGCTGTGGAATTAGGAATTATTGTGGTGGTTTCTGCGGGAAATGCCGGTGCAGGTGACGGTATACATAATACTCTAGGTGGACCAGCCGATGGTGACAGTGTTATTACAGCAGGCGCAGTAGATTCGTTCGATGTACGGGTCAGTTTTAGTTCTGTTGGTCCGACTACAGATGTACCACTACGTATTAAACCGGATGTTATGGCAATGGGCAGAGGTGTAAGGGTAGCAAGCTCTACCAATACTACCGGATACGGAAGAGCTAGCGGCACATCGTTCTCATGCCCGCTTACAGCAGGTGTTGCGGCACTGATTCTGAGTTCGAATCCAACACTAACACCTATCCAAGTTCGAGAAGCTATGCGTCAAACGGCAAGCAATGCTGCATCACCAAGCAATTTGTTGGGTTGGGGAATTCTTAACGCCGACAGCGCAATTAAATATTATGGTGCTCTGCCTATCGGGCGCATCAGTGGCAATGTTTTCAACGATCTAAACGGTAACGGCGTTCAAGATGCTGGTGAACCGATTATTTCCGGAAGGAGTATCCATCTTACCGGTACAATAACCGATTCGACAATTACCAATGCTGAAGGCAATTACTTTTTCGATAGTCTTGCTATCGGCACATACACCATGACCGAAGAGATACCAACGGGCTGGATCGAGACATATCCCCGTTGGTCACATGCCATCACACTTTTTCATGGGATTGATACAACCGGATTTGATTTTGGAAATGTGTATCTGCCTGACACGGGAATTAACATCGATCCGGGGTGGCATCTACTCTCCAGCCCTTATTTACTGATGAACACTCAGAAGAATTTGGTGTATCCGAATATTAGTTCAGATATTTTCATATATCAAAATTCCTATATTCCACTTGATACGGTGCCTTTGAAAATCGGGTATTGGGGAAAATTTGATTCTCCGACAAAATTGTTTATAACGGGAATGCCACGATTGAGCGATACTATCGATGTCCAAGCCGGCTGGAATATCATTGGAGGTCTATCAGTACCTATACCGATTGATGACATAATGGAAATTCCAGTGAGAAACGTGATTTCTGAGTATTTCTTATATGATAAAGGTTTTTATGCATTCGTTACTACACTTCTTCCCTACTTCGGATATTGGGTAAAGGTACAAGAAGACGGAATATTAATTTTCAACGGATTAACGAGGTAAGTTTTTCAATTATTAATTATTAACCTTGAATTGGGTAACACTGAAAATCTACAATGTCTTTGGACAAGAAGTGACAACATTGGTTGATGGAATGCAGAAAGCAGGGTACAAATCGGTGGAGTTTGATGAACGCAATCTTGCAAGTGGAGTGTACTACTACAAGTTAACGGCAGGGAGTTTTGTTGATTTAAAGAAAATGATATTAATTCGGTAAGCCAAATTACAACCTCCGACATCTTACAATGAAAAAACTGAGATAGATGTCGGAGGTTTGATACGGATTTCTTACGCTTTCATCTCTGTGAGGGATTGTCTAAGGATATTCACACCCTCATCAATCTGAGGTTTCTGAATTGTAAGAGGTGGACGGAAACGAATTGCGCGCTCGCCACTGCCAAGAATCACGAGTCCTTTCTCCGACGCTTTCTTACGCAGCTCGTTTCGTAATGCGGTGGTAGGGAGATCGAATGCGCAGAAGAGTCCTCTACCCCGCACATTCCCGACAAGTTTCGAGAATTCGTTCTGCATCGCTTGCAGTTGAGATTGTAGATACTTACCAACAACACGTGCATTATCAACGAGTTTATCTTCCTCGATGATTTCAAGATAACGCTGTGAGCGAACCATATCTACCAAGCTTCCGCCCCAGGTTGAGTTCAATCTACTTGCGACTTTGAAGACGTTATCCTTTACCTCATCGATACGTTTACTCGACATGAATCCGCATACCTGCGTCTTCTTGCCAAACGATATCATATCCGGCTTGACAAAATGCTGGTGCGCCCACATCTTACCGGTCAAGCCTATGCCTGTCTGCACTTCATCCATGATGAGCATTATTTCATTCTCATCTGCTATCGTTCGGAGAGATTCGAAAAATTCTTTCCTGAAATGATTATCACCACCCTCGCCCTGTATCGGTTCGATGATGATTGAAGCGATATCATTCTTGTACTGACTGATAGCATCTTTAATCTGCGTCAAAGAATTTTGTTCTGCCAGTTGAACTGCTTTTAGGTTCACCTCATCCAATGGGAATTTAACTGTTGGATTATCGATGCGGGGCCATTGAAACTTCGGGTAATAATCGATCTTCGTTGGATCGGTGTTTGTCAGAGACATTGTATAGCCGGTTCGTCCATGGAACGACTGACGGAAGTGAATTACTTTCATTTTCGATTCATCGGACATCACTTTGTACACACCTTTTACCAAATTCTTGCGCATCTTCCAATCGAATGCGGCTTTGAGTGCGTTCTCAACACCAAGCGCACCGCCTTCCACAAAGAAAACGTAAGGCAGATAATCGGGCATTGCAACACGGGCAAATGTTTCAACGAACTCTGCCATCTCAACACAATACACGTCGGAGTTGGTCGGTTTATTTATGGAAACATATGCCATCTTCTCTTTGAATTCCGGCGTCATCATCTTTGGATGATTCAAACCGACCGGCATTGAAGCGACGAATGTGAAAAAATCGAGAAGCTTGCGGTTCGATTTTGAATCCCAGATGTATGCGCCTTCGCTCTTTTTTAGATCAATAATA
>Ga0315283_10003128_pt1 | contig 14082 bp, 12 predicted proteins | sample YL17G09_0_MG_FD_204541 | JGI IMG/M metagenome (GOLD analysis project Ga0315283, IMG submission 204541) | Sediment microbial communities from Yellowstone Lake, YNP, Wyoming, USA - YL17G09_0 | ecosystem: Environmental > Aquatic > Freshwater > Lake > Sediment | place: USA: Wyoming | collected... | reverse complement strand
GGTCAGCACGTCGTCGTCGTAGGAGTACACGTAGACGTCGGCCCGCCGGAGGCCGTCGTCCTCGGCCGTCTTCTCCTCTTCGTGGCGCTCGACCTGGAGCACGACGTCGTCCTCCCCCAGGCCGGTGGTCTCGGCGGGGTCGGATCCCCGGGCGAGGTCGGTGGCGACCGACAGCTCCTCGGCGGAGAGGGGATCGGTCCCGCGGGGCGTGTCATCGGTCTGGGCACCGGCGATGGTCACGCTCAGGGCGGCCAGCCCGGCGATCGCGATTCCGACGATCAGCCAGGCACGTCGGGTGAGGTGGGGCACCAGCTGGACGCTATCGGCGTGGCCCGGGTCGACTGCGGCGCGGGCGAGACATCGACCTCATGGTGGCGCGGGCTAGAACATCGACCCATGGGACTCGGACTGGACGGCAAGGGCGCACTGGTGACCGGCGGGGGGAGCGGCATCGGGCTGGGTTGCGCCCGGCGCCTGGCCGCCGAGGGGGCGGTGGTCACGATCTGCGGCCGGAGCCAGGAGCGCTTGGACGCCGCCGTGGCCGAGCTGGCCGGGAACGTGCGGGCGGTGACCTGTGACGTGACCGACGAGGAGCAGGTGCAGGCGACGGTCGCCGCCGCGGCTGAGCCGACCGGGACCCTGGACGTGGTGGTGGCGTCGGCCGGGGGGTCGTCGACCATCGGCCCCATCACCCAGGTCGACACCCAGGCGTTCCGGGACACGCTGGACCTGAACGTGGTCGGGACCTTCCTGGCCCTCAAGCACGCCGCCCCCGTGATGATCCGGGGCGGGGGCGGTTCGTTCATCGGGATCTCGTCCATCGCCGGGTCGACCACCCACCGGTGGTTCGGGGCCTACGGCCCGTCGAAGGCCGGCATCGAGGCGCTCGTGCAGATGGGGGCCGACGAGCTGGGGGCCTCCGACGTGCGGGTCAACGCCATCGCCCCCGGCCTGGTGGCCACCGAGCTGGTGGCGGCCATCACCGACGGCGGGCCGGTGTTGGACGACTACCTCGAACAGATGCCCATCGCCCGACCGGGCACGGTGGAGGACATCGCGGCGGCGGCGGCGTACCTGGCCGGCGACCAGTCGACCTGGGTGACCGGCCAGGTCCTGCACGTGGACGGGGGCCACTCGCTGCGTCGCGGCCCGCTCTACCACGCCTTCCTGGAGCCGGTCTTCGGCGACGACGGCCTCCGGGGGGTGATGCCGTGAGCCCCGAGGTCTACGACGAGTTCGGCCTGTTCGAGGAGAACGCCGAGGAGGTAGGCCTGGCCTGGACAGGCCCGCCCATGGTGGAGCGAAGGTCGGTGGCCGTCGACGGCGAGCGCCGGGTGAGCGTGCTGTGCTGGGGGAGCGGGCCGCCGGAGTTCGTCTTCGTGCACGGCGGGGCCCAGAACGCCCACACCTGGGACACGGTGGCGCTGGCGCTGGACCGCCCGCTGCTGGCCGTCGACCTGCCCGGCCACGGGCACTCGGACTGGCGGGCGGACCACTCGTACTGGCCGCCCCACCTGGCCGACGACGTGGCCGTGGTGGTGCGGGAGCTGGCACCGACGGCACCGCTGGTCGTCGGGATGTCGCTCGGTGGCCTCACGTCGATCTGCCTGGCCGCGCAGCACCCCGAGCTCGTGGGCCGCCTGGCCATCGTCGACGTGACCCCGGGTGTCGACCACGCCAAGGCCGAGCCCATCGTCACCTTCGTCTCGGGGCCCGAGACCTTCGCCTCGTTCGACGAGATCCTGGCCCGCACCGTCGAGTTCAACCCGACCCGGTCCGTCTCGTCCCTGCGCCGAGGGATCCTGCACAACGCGAAGGAGAACCCCGACGGCAGCTGGACCTGGCGCTGGGACCCGATGCGGGAGTGGAACTTCCCCGAGGGGGAGACACCGGACTTCGACGCCCTGTGGGCCAAGGTCGACCAGATCACCGCCCCAGTCCTCTTCCTCCGTGGCGCCGAGCCGGGCAGCGTCGTCGGCGACGACGACCAAGCGGAGTTGGTCCGCCGCCAGCCCGGCACCCGGGTGGAAGTGGTCCAGGGGGCCGGCCACAGCATCCAAGGCGACCGACCCCTCGAACTCGCAAGGCTCCTCCGCGCCTTCCCGCAGTCCTAACCGTTCCGGCACCGGCTCTTCCGCCCATCACCGGCGAAACAGCGGCCAGAACGGGTCAGTTGGGGTAGGTGCCGCGGCCTACCTGTCTTGCCGGCCACTCCGCGGGGGGCTGCTGCAGGGGGTTCTGGGACTGCTTCACCCCGTAGACGAGCTGGTGGTCTCGGGACCTGATGAACCAACTCCCGTCCATTCGCTCGTAGCGATCCTGGTAGACGATCTGTTGGCGGATCCAGCCTTCGTCGGGGTCCTCGATCTCGCCGGTGCAGTAGACGACGCCGGTGGCGTGATCGTCGTCGACGAGGTCGACGGTCTGGGTGGTGACGGACAGGACGGTGACGCCCAGGCGCTCGATGGCCGGCACCAACGAGGCCCGGACCCTCTCCTGGACGGTGGGGACGAACAGGCCCACCAGGGTGTCCATGTCCTTTCGGTCCAGCGCCACCGCGTAGCGGTGGGCCAGGTCAGCGGGGTGGGCGGCCATGGACGGACTCGGTGATGGCGCCGGTGGCCTTCATCAGGCGCTCGGCCACGTCGGGCACCTGCTCGGCGGTGAGGGCGTCCCGGAAGCCGAGGATGAAGACGCCCAGCGCCACCGCCCCCTCGGTGTCGAACACGGGCGCCCCGATGGTGGTCACCCGGTACTCCTCGGCGCCGCCCATCTCGATGAGCTGGTACTCGTCGCCGTCGAGATCACCGGCCTGGGCCTCGGCCAGGGACCGGCTGCCGTCGGCGTCCAGCCCGGCCGAGTAGCCGCGATCGCGCACGGCCCCCAGAGCCAGCCGGTAGCGGTCGAGTTCGGCCTCGGTCACATCCGGGCCGACCCGGCGCAGCCACTCGTCGATCTCGTCCGGCGAGGCCCAGGCCATGAAGACGGTCCCCATCGGAGGGACGAGGGGGAAGCGGTAGCCGACGGCGACGGTCAGGCCGATGGGCCGCACCGGCCCGGCCCGGTCGACGATGACCATCTCGTTGCCGATCGGCGCACTGGCCACACACTCGGTACCCAGATCCTCGCTCAGGCGGCGCAGCTCGTCCCGGGCGAACTCCACCACCGGGTACTGCTCGCGGGCCGCCTCGCCGACGGCGATCAGGCGGGGACCCAGTCGGTAGTCCTTCCGGGTGGGGTGGCGAAGGAGGTAACCCCGGTCGGTCAGGGCGTTCAGAGCGGCGTGGGCACTGGCCTTGTTCAGGTCGAGGCGACGGGCCAGCTCGGACAGCGAGAACGCGTCCCGGGGGTTGTCCGCCAGGAAGTCGAGGATCTCGACGGCCCGGTCGACCGCCGGTGCAGGTCGGGCCATCTCAGCGGGCCACGTCAGCCCGAGGCGGCGGCGGCGACCACGGGACCGATGGCCGCGGCCATCGCGGCGTGGCCCTGGTCGCCCGGGTGGATGCCGTCGGCCAGCAGCCCCACGGGGACGATGGGCAGCCCTTTGACGAGAATGAGGGCGCCGTCGCCCAGGGCGATCCGCTCGGCCACGACCGACTCGAACGCCGCCCGCAGGTCGGTCAGGGTCGCCCCCAGCCGGTTGGGCGTGGCCTCGCCGTCGGGTCGGGTGATGGGGCTGATGGCCACAACGGGCGTCTCCGGATGCCCGTCGCGGATGATGTCCAGGAAGGCGGTCAGCCCGGCGGCGAAGAGGTCGACGCTGTGGGGCGTTCGGGTCCAGCAGTTCGTGCCGTGGGCGATGGAGATGACGTCGGCGTCCAGCTCGGCCAACTCCTCGGCCGAGGGGATCTCGCCCCGGGCCGATCCGGCGTAGCCGAGGTTGACGAGATCGAGCCCGTGCTCCCGGGCGGCCACGGCGGGCCACGCCTTGTCCGGCGCGGTGACGATCCAGCCCTCGGCGATGGAGTCGCCGTAGCAGAGCCAGCGGGGCTGGTCCGGGGCCGGCTCGATCGAACCGCCCACGCCGGTGACCTCGAGGATCGTCGGGCCCATGCGCTCGGGCAGGTGGACGATGGCCCGCCCGTCACCGGTGCCGAGGGGCAGGCGGACGGTGTGCTCGCCTTCCTCGGCGTCGACCGAGGCGATCCGCTCGTCGCCCCGCCAGACCACGAACTCGTGACACTCGCCGCCGCCCAGGTAGCCGAAGCTGGCGTGGGCGCACGAGTAGCGGACATCGATCTCGGGGGCGTCGCCCACCAGTTCCAGCCGGACGCCGGCGGGGATGGACGCCATCATCCACGTGTCCATGGGCAGCCGCAGCATCGGCAGGTCGGGCTTGGCCCGCGGGTACGGCACGCCCGGGGCTTCCGGCCAGGCGCAGCCCCGCAGGAACGGCTCGACCTGCTCGGCTCGGCGGGCGGACCCGCCCCGGCCCGGCTGGTCGGGGGCGGTCGGCTTCTCGGTCATCGCCACCCCTGAAAGGCAGCGAGGCGGGGCCGCACGGGCCCCGCCTCGACGGCAATCGGCATCGCCTCGGCTACTTGTTGGCCGCGGCGGCCATCCGCTTGAACTCCATCGCCGGGGAGTCGGCGGGCGGCTCGTACTTCTCGATCTCCGGCAGCACTTCCTTGCCGATGATCTCGATCGTCTTCATGACCGATTCGTGGGGCAGGTAGCCGAACTGCATGTAGCAGATGAGGGAGTCCACGCCGAGGTCGGCGTAGTGCTTCATCTTCTCGTAGCAGGTGTCGGCGTCGCCGCAGACGATCATGTCCGCCTCCATGAACGTGTCGACCGGGATGTTGCCCTCGGCCAGCGGCTTCATGAGCGGGAAGATCCGGTCCACCTCCTCCTGGGGGGTGTTGGGGAACTCCCAGTCGATCGTGAACTGGGCCAGATGCTGGTACCACCAGCCCAGCGACTCGTAGAGCCCGTTGGTCCTGAGCTGGGCGTCGTCCTCGGCACAGTGGACGAGGGTGTAGGCCGCCACCTGGTTGGTGTGGACGTCGGTCAGGGGCTTGGCGTTGATCTGGGCCGCCCGGTACATCTCGATGGCCTTGGCCATCATCTCGATGGGCTGCATGATCGTGAAGGACAGGAGGCCGAGGCCGTTCTCGCCGGCGGTGGTGGCCGACGACTGGGAGGTGGCGGCCATCCAGGCCGGGGGGTGCGGGTCCTGGTAGGGCTTGGGCGTCACCATCCGCTTGGGGAATGAGAAGTTCTCGCTCTCGTACTCGAAGTACTCCTCGCGCCACATGCCGCAGACGATCTCGATGGCCTCGCGCCACTCGTCCCGACTCTTCTCGCGGTCGACACCGAACGCCGTCTGCTCCATGGGGGTGGAGCGCCCGGTGCCCCACTGGACCCGGCCCTTGGACAGCACGTCCACGGTCGCCACCTTCTCGGCGATGCGGGCGGGGTGGATGAACCCGAAGGGCGTGAGGGTCACCCCGAAGCCCATGCCGATCTGCTCGGTGCGCTGGGAGAGCGCGCCGAGCACGACTTCGGACGACGGGCAGTGGGAGCGGCCCTCACGAAAGTGGTGTTCCACCACCCAACAGGTGTTGAAGCCGAGCTGATCGGCCAGGGTGATCTGGTCCATGGCCTCGTAGTAGGACTTCTGCTCGTGCTCGCGCTGGGCGTAGGGGTGGGGCTTGTCCCCCCACGGACGGGGGACGTCGATCTCATAGAGCAGGTCGAGCTTCACGGAGGCCTCCTGGTCGTGCCACTAGCGTTTGCTTGTGCAAACGGTCGATCGCAGTTGTGAACCAACCGTAGGCGGGAGGCACCGGCGAGTGCAAGCCGACGACCGCTATGTTCGGGCCGTGGCCGCCTGCCCGACTGGTCGATCCGCAACCACGGCACCTCGGGACCGACCTCGAGGCCATCGTCGGCCGCTTCGCCGCCACCTTCACCTGAACCCGTGCCCTACGGTCATCCGTGGCGACGCGGCGAAGCCGAGCGCCGGCAGCTCTGGTGAGGTTCGTCGGAAGGTGCGGTAGGCCGCGGGAGCCGCGCAGGGCGGCGACAGGAGACATCGTGCGACTGGATGGACGAGTGGCCCTGGTCACCGGGGCGGCATCGGGGATCGGGGCGGCCTGCGTGGACCGCTTCGTCGAGGAGGGGGCGACGGTCATCGGCCTCGACCTGGGTGCGGCCCCCGACGACAGCCGCGCCGCGGCCTGGCATGAAGTCGACGTGCGGGACGAGGCGGGCCTTGCGGCCACCGTCGCCGCCACCACCGAGACCTACGGACGGCTCGACGCTGTGGTCACCGCCGCCGGGGTGGCCGGCGGCGGCCCGGTGCACCTGATCGACGAGGCCGAGTGGGACCGGGTGCAGGACGTCAACCTGAAGGGGACCTTCCTGACCTGCAAGCAGGCGCTCGGGCCCATGCTGGAGGCCGGCTCCGGCGCCATCATCACCGTGGCCTCGGTTGAGGGGCTGGAGGGCACCGAGGGCGGGAGCACCTACAACGCCTCCAAGGGCGGCGTCGTCCTGCTGACCAAGAACCTGGCGCTCGACTACGGCCGACGGGGCATCCGGGCCAACTGCATCTGCCCCGGGTTCATCGACACCCCGCTGTTCCGGTCCGTGTTCGCCGACGAGCACATGGCCCCCTACCGGGAGCGCATCCGCGAGCAGCACGAGCTGGGTCGCTTCGGCCGTCCCGACGAGATCGCCGCCGTGGCCTCCTTCTTCGCCTCCGACGACGCCTCGTTCGTGACCGGTCAGGCCCTGGCCGTGGACGGCGGGTTCACCGCCGGCCACTCGGTGGGGATCAAAGGCCTCATGGGCCTGGACTGATCGATCTCGATCAGCCGGCGGGCACCGTCAGGGCCGGCAGCCCGCCGATGTTGCCCGGGGTCGGCGGGGTGAACGAGACGCCGTAGCCGACGTCGCGTCGTCGTCATGACTCGCCCTCCCCCGGCTGATCTGCCTCGTCACCCCTCCCCAAGGGTCTGCATCGGGACCGCGGTGGGCAAGGGAGCCGGCGCCCCACCGGCCCCGGTGGCTCGTCTCCCCTGACGACCCGAACCCGCGAACGTCCCCGGGGGCAGGCCTGACCGCGCTAGACCCAGGGCGGTGAGCGCTGTCGGGCCAGGGGCCCAGCTGGGGCCGTACGCGCTCGTCCGCCGCATCGGCACGGGCGGCATGGGGGAGGTCTGGGCCGCCACCGGTCCGGACGAGATCGAGGTGGCCGTGAAGGTGCTGCCGGAGGGCTCGCTGCGGGACGCCACGGCCCGGGCCCGTTTCGCCCGGGAGGTCGCCGCCGCCCAACGGGTGCAGCACCCCAGAGTCCAGGCCGTGCTGGCGGCCGACGCCGAGGCCGAGCGGCCCTGGCTGGCGACAGAGCTCGTGGCCGGGCCGACGCTGGCCCAACGGGTCGCCGCCGACGGCGCCGTCACGGGCCCTTCGCTACACGCTCTCGCCAGGGGCCTGGCCGACGCCCTCGCCGCGGTCCACGCCGCCGGCGTGCTGCACCGGGATGTGAGCCCGGCCAACGTCGTCATCGGCGATGGCGGACCCGTGTTGGTCGACTTCGGCATCGCCCGCTTCGCCGAGGCCACGACCTTGACCTTGACCGGCACGGTGATGGGCACGGCAGGTTGGTTGGCCCCCGAGCTGCTGCGCGACGAGGAGGTCACGCCGGCCGCCGACATCTGGTCCTGGGGGGCCGTCCTGGCCTACGCCGCCACCGGCCGCCCGCCGGCGGACGGCAGCCGGGCCGAGGTCGTCCTGCGCAAGGTCCTGGACGGCGAATTGGACCTGCGCGGGATGCCCCCGTGGCTGGACCGGGTCGTGCGCCGCTGCCTCGACCCGGATCCGGCCCGTCGCCCGACCGCGGACCAGTTGGTCACCGACCTCGACCCTCGTCGGGCTCTGGCCGACGCGGCAACCGCGCCGTTGGCGGCCACGGCGGCGGCGCCGGTCGAGGTGGCCCCGACCACCGCCCTGCCGTCGAGCCCCGAGCCGACGCCGAAGGAGCCCGTGGGCTGGGTGCCCCTCGTCCTGAAGGCGGCGGCGGTCGGCGCCGGTGCCCTGCTGGGCTACCTCGCCCCGCCCCTCGTGGTGATGATCGTCATCGCGATGGCGGTCGTGCTCGCCGTCGTCGTCCGGGCGTGGACCGAGGATCGAGCGGAGGAGAAGCGTCTTCCCGTCGGGCCGGCGACGATCATGATCGCCGCGGCCGTCGCCGCGATTACCGCCATGGCCCAGGTCGTCGGCCTGCTCCTCGCCGTCATCGCCCTGGTCGGGCTGGTGGTCCTCTTCTTCGTCCTCGGCGGCGACTTCGGGTAGCCGCGAGTTGAGCGCCTGGCGGATGGTGGGCGAGACTGTGGCTAGAACCGGTTCTACTTTCTTCGGGGGACACGGATGTACGTCGGGTATGACGAGGACCAGCAGGCACTGCGCCAGGAGCTGCGGGACTACTACGCGCAGCTGCTGACGCCCGAGGTGCAGGCGGGCCTGGCCGACTCCAACGGCGTCGGCCCGGCCATGCGCAAGGTCGTCAAGCAGATGGGTACCGACGGCTGGCTGGGCATCGGCTGGCCCGAGGAGTACGGCGGAAAGAACAAGTCCCAGCTCGAGCAGTTCATCTTCTTCGACGAGTCGATGCGGGCCGGCGCCCCGGTGCCGATGCTGACCATCAACACGGTCGGCCCCACCATCTTCCGCTACGGCACCGAGGAACAGAAGGACCGGTTCCTCCCCCAGATCCTGAAGGGCGAGATCCACTTCTGCATCGGCTACACCGAGCCCGGGGCCGGCACCGACCTGGCCGCCCTGAAGACCAAAGCCGTGCTGGACGGCGACGAGTACGTGATCAACGGCCAGAAGATCTTCACCAGCCTGGCCAGCGACGCCGACTACTGCTGGCTGGCGGTGCGGACGAATCCCGACGTGTCCAAGCACAAGGGCATCTCGATGATCATCGTCCCGATGGACACGCCCGGCATCACGGTCCAGCCGATGGACCTGATGAGCGAGCACGACATCAACCAGGTCTTCTACGAGGACGTGCGGGTGCCGGCGGCCAACCTGGTCGGCGGCGAGAACAACGGTTGGTCCCTGATCACCAACCAGCTCAACCACGAGCGGGTCACCCTCTGCTCGGCGGGGATGCTGGAGCAGACCTACGACGAGTCCCTGCGCTACGCCCAGGAGACCAAGCTGGCCGACGGCCGCCGGGTCATCGACCAGGAGTGGGCCCAGATCAACCTGGCCCGGGTGCGGGCCGGTCTCGAGTTCCTCCGCCTCATCAACTGGAAGGTGGCGTGGGGCGCCACCGAGGGCCTGCCCCTCGACATCGGCGCGGCTTCGACCATCAAGGTCTTCGGCACCGAGTTCTACCTGGAGGCCTTCCGTCTGCTCATGGAGGTGGTGGGGCCGGCCTCCTACCTGCGCCGGGGCTCGCCCGAGGCGCTCCTGGCTTCCCGCCTGGAGCGCAATTACCGCAGCCTCATCATCCTCACCTTCGGTGGGGGCGTGAACGAGGTCCAGCGGGACCTGATCGCCATGTTCGCCCTGGGCCTGCCCCGGGCCGACCGATAACCGGGGGACAGAGACACTCATGGACTTCTCCTTCAGCGAAGAGCAGCAGGCCGTCTCGGACCTGGCCGCCCAGATCCTCGGTGACCAGTCGACCAACGAGGCCCTGAAGGCCCACGAGGCCTCGGGCGACCCTTACCCCGCCGGGCTGTGGGCCGCCCTGGCCGACGCCGGCCTGGTCGGCATCGCCCTGCCCGAAGACGTCGGGGGCAGTGGCCTCGGCTACCTGGAGGCCTGCCTGGTCCTGGAGCAGATCGGCCGCACGACGGCGCCGGTCCCCTACTTCGCCGCCGTCATGGCGGCGCTGGCCGTGGACCAGTTCGGCTCCGACGAGCAGCGGTCGTCGTTGCTGCCGGGTGTGGCCGACGGCAGCCGGGTCCTGACCGTGGCCCTGACCGAAACGGGCACCGGCTCACTGGCCCCGTCCACCGAGGCCGCCGACGGTGCCCTGCGGGGGACCAAGCTGCTGGTGCCCTTCGGCCGGCAGGCCACCCATGCCGTGGTCCCCGCCCGCGTGGGCCAGGACGTCGGGCTGTTCCTCGTGGACCTCTCCGGCGACGGCGTGACCCAGGAGGCCCTCGTCACGACCTCGGCCCTCCCCGCCACCCGCCTCGACCTCGAGGGCGCGGCGGGAGAGCCGCTCGGGGCCGCTGACGGCGAGGCCCTGCAGTGGTTGGTCGAGCGGGCCACCGCCGCCCTGTGCACCACGGCCATCGGCATCTGCGAGGAGGCCCTGCGCCTGACCGCGGAGTACACGAAGACCAGAGAGCAGTTCGACCGGCCCATCGCCACCTTCCAGGCCGTGGGCCAGCGGGCGGCCGACGCCTACATCGACACCGAGGCCGTGCGCCTCACCGCCTGGCAGGCCGCCTGGCGCCTGAGCGAGGGCCTGCCCTCCACCGAGCAGGTGGCCATCGCCAAGTTCTGGTGCGCTGAGGGCGGCCAGCGGGTCGTCCACGCCGCCCAGCACCTCCATGGCGGCATGGGTGTCGACCGGGACTACCCCCTGCACCGCTACTTCCTCTGGGCCAAGGAGCTCGAGCTCACCCTCGGCGGCGCCACCCACAGCCTGCTCTCCCTCGGTCAGATCCTCGCCCGCGAGCCGGTCTAGCTGGTTCTGGCGCCTGATTGAGGCGCGATAGCGCCTCAATCAGGCGCCAGTTCAGGTCTGCGGGGGATCTTCGCTCGCGACCTCGACGCCGGGGTGGAGCCGTAGGTCCGCCCGAGGTGGATGAGGCCGACCTCCATCAGGACCGCGGCCCCGACCCCCGTGACGGTCGCCCGATGACCCATCGGGGTCATGGTCGCCGAGGAGCCCGTCGCCCGCCCAGGTTCGAACGGCCCGCCACCGCTAGGCGACCTCGGCGTCCAGGTGACGGGCCTGGCGGACGATGGCTGGGGTGCGTGGGGAGGTAGCGCGGAGGGCGATGAGGCCGACCGACAGCGGCCAGCACGGGGAAGGGGCCTCAGGCGGGGCGGAGGTCCATCGCCAGGACGGTGGCGAGGTCGTCGACCACGGACTCGGGGACCTCGATGCGGACCTCGCCGTGGGGGTCGCCGTCGAAGAGCTCGTCCAGGACCGAGCAGCGGGTCGACCACTCGAGCTCCTGGCCCGACGCCAGGTCCACCACCCGCTCGACCCGCTTGGTCGGGATGCCCCGTACGGTGACCGAGTCGTAGGGCCGCTGGACGCAGATCAGGTGCACCCGGTCACCGCGCCGGGTCGACGGCCCGTACCACTGCCAAGGCTCCAGGCCGGCCTCGACGTCGTGGACGGCGGAGCCGTAGCGGTCCATCCAGCCGGCCACGGCCGCCAAGCGGGACGCCTCGATCGGGTCCAGTGACCCGTCTCCCCGGGGCCCGACGTTGAGCAGGAGGTTCCCGCCCTTGCCCACGGTCTCGCACAGGGCGTGGACAAGGTCCCGGTCCGACTTCCAGTCCTCGTCGTCGGGGACCCAGCCCCAGCTCTCGTTCATGGTCAGGCAGGTCTCCCACCGGCCCTCGGGCGCGGTGGGCGGGACGAACTGCTCGGGTGTCGTGTAGTCGGCCACCGACGGCAGGCGCTCGTTGAGCAGGATGTCGGGCTGCAGCCCCCGGATCAGGGCCTCCATCTCGGGGGCCTTCCATTCGGCGGCCCCCCGCTCCCAGCCGCCGTCGAACCAGAGCACGGCGATCTCGCCGTAGTTCGTGAGCAGCTCGCGGATCTGGCCGAAGAGGTCGTCCACGTACCGGGCCCAGACCTCGGGCTCGGGCCGGGGGTAGGCGATGAACGGGTACGGCCGGTCCTCATCGCGGAAGGCCGGGTAGTCGGGGTGGTGCCAGTCCGACAGCGACAGGTAGAAGCCGACCCGCAGGCCCTCGTCCCGGCAGGCGTCGACGAACTCGGCCACCAGGTCCCGTTCGATGCCCGAGGCGGCCACCCCGAGGCTGGTGTGCTCGCTGGGCCAGAGGGCGTAGCCGTCGTGATGGCGGGTGGTGAGCACGGCATAGCGGGCCCCGGCCCGGGCCGCGGCGGCGCACCACTCGCGGGCCGCCCCCGGCTCGGGCGCGAAGTCGGCCACCGAGGCGTAGTACTCGTCGACGGTGGCCTCGCCGCTGTGGGGCAGGACCGGTCCGCCGCCGACCAGGGGCCACGACAGCTCCCGGCCGGCTGCGGACGAGTGGGTCCAGTGCACGAAGAGGCCCAACCCGGCGCCGTCGAACCAGTCCTTCCCTTCGTCCCCCACCGCAGGCGACCGTAGTCCTCGTCGGAGGCCGAATCGGACGGTGGCCGATGCGCCTAGGGTGAATAGAACACGTTCCAGTTCCTGGGGGAGGTTGCGGCCGGATGAAGTTCGCGCTGTTCTATGAGATCCCGGTGCCCAAGCCTTGGGGTCCCGACGACGAGTACGAGGCCTACCAGAACACGATCACCCAGGCCGTGGCGGGGGAGGAGGCCGGCTTCCACGCCTTCTGGACCGTCGAGCACCACTTCCTCGACGAGTACTCGCACTGCTCCAACCCCGAGGTCCTCTACGGCGCCATCGCGGCCAAGACCGAGACGATGCGCCTCGGTTACGGCGTGCGCCTCATGCCCAAGCCGTACAACCACCCGGTGCGCACGGCCGAGTCCGTCGCCGTCCTCGACCTGATCTCGAACGGGCGGGTCGACTTCGGTACCGGCCGCTCGTCGACCCGGGCCGAGCTGGAGGGCTTCGACATCGACGTCGAGACGGCCCGCGAGCAGTGGGCCGAGGCCATCGGCCACGTCGTCGGCTGCTGGACCCACGAGGACTACGAGTTCGAGGGCAAGCACTGGTCGATGCCGAAGCGCAACGTCCACCCCAAGCCCCGCCAGAAGCCACACCCGCCGATCTTCGGCGCCACCAGCAGCGAGTCGGGCCACTACGAGGTCGGCAAGGCCGGGATCGGCCTCTGCTCCTTCACCGTGGGCGTGCCCCCCGAGGAGCTGATCCCCCGCATCGAGAACTACCGCCGGGGCCAAGCCGACTGCGTGGAGCCCCTCGGCGCCTTCCGCAACGAGCAGGTGGCCACCTTCACGATGGTCCTCTGTGCCCCGACCAACGACGAGGCCGACGGCGCAGCCCGCGAGTCCTTCGAGTGGTACCCCGCGGCCGGCGCCCGCCTGATCGGCTCGGTGGCCGAGTGGCTCCAGGAAAAGGACCAGGCCCTGGGCACCTACGACTACGCCGGAGACGCCAAGAAGCTGGACGACGACGGGATGCTGGACCTGCTCACCTACGAGTTCGTCCGGGACTCGGGCTCGGCCGTGGTCGGCGACCCCGAGCGTTGCCTGGAGATGGCCAAGCGCTATGAGGCCGTCGGCGTCGACCTCCTCCTGTGCCTGGTCAACCCCTACAAGGTCTCCCACGAGCAGGTCATGCAGACCATCGAGCTCATGGGCGAGCACGTCATCCCCCACTTCTGATGGCGGCCGTCACCACCGACTGGACCCACGAGAACGCCGTCGCCCGGCTCAAGCCGTTGGTCGCCTTCAACGCCGTGCTCGGCGTCGGCCGCGGGAAGCCGGCCAAGCGCCTGTTCTCCCTCGACCCCGCCGACCTCTGCGCCGCGGCGCGGAAGAAGTCCGGGCTCGACGACCTCGGCCCGCCGACCTTCTGGGACGGCCTGGTCGCCTTCACGTCGTCCTTCGAGGAGGAGGCCCGGCCCCACGCCATGGGCCGCTTCGCCATGCGCTCACAACTGGTCGACGCCCTGGCCGCCCGCGCCCGGGTCTTCGACTGGGCCAAGAGCCATCCCGAGGCCATGGCCCACCCGGTCGCGCCGCCCCTGATGATCTGCGGCCTGCCCCGTACGGGGACGACCTTGCTGAGCCACCTGTTCCAGGCCGACCCGGCCAACCGCACCCTGCGCCACTTCGAGGCCTCGGACCCGGCGCCGCCGCCCATTCCGGGCCAGGAGGCCGACGACCCCCGCCTGGCCGCCTGCCACGTGCAGCTGGAGGGCTTGGCCAAGCTGGCGCCGGGCTTCCAGGCCATGCACCCCATGACGCCGGAGGGGGCCACCGAG
>Ga0315283_10003123_pt1 | contig 14087 bp, 16 predicted proteins | sample YL17G09_0_MG_FD_204541 | JGI IMG/M metagenome (GOLD analysis project Ga0315283, IMG submission 204541) | Sediment microbial communities from Yellowstone Lake, YNP, Wyoming, USA - YL17G09_0 | ecosystem: Environmental > Aquatic > Freshwater > Lake > Sediment | place: USA: Wyoming | collected... | reverse complement strand
CATGATCTCGGCGTCGGGCAGGGCAACCCCCGGCGGTTCGACGGCCTTGTAGCGCCACTGCATCCAGCGGCCGCTGTTGGAGATGCTCCCCTCCTTCTCGACGGAAGCGGCGCAGGGCAGCATGAAGACCTCCGTCTTGATTTTTGTAGGATCCATGCCGGGACCCCGCCAGAAGGAGCCGGTCTCGTTGTCGAAGAGATTGACGTTGACCATCCAGTCGAGTTTACCCAGGGCCTGGCGGACCTTGTTGGAGTGGGCGCCGCTGCAGGCCGGGTTCATGCCCCAGGCGAAAAAGCCGGTGAATTTATCCTTGTACATCTGATCGAAGATCATCAGCCAGGAATAATTGGCCCCGTCGTCGAGCTTGGGCATCAGCTTGTAAGCCTCTTCGACGGGCATGCCCTTCCCATACATGGACCGGAGAAAGCTCGCCGAGTACTTCGGGAAATTCTTCAGCCAGTTGAGGCTTTTGGCTTCCTTCGTCACTCGGGTGAACTTCGTATTGTAGTCCTTGAGGGTCGCAAGAGATGCCGTGGTGGCGGCGAGATAACCTGTCCAGATGTCGAAGAGCAGGCCGTGGTCCGTCGCTCCCTGGACATTGGATTCTCCCCGCATGGCCTGGACGCCGCCGCCGGCGATGCCCATGTTGCCCAGCAGAAGCTGCGCGATGCACATGGTCCGGATGATCTGGGTCCCCACGGTATGCTGGGTCCAGCCCATGGCGTAAAGGATGTTTCCCGCCTTGTCTGGTTTGCCCGTGGCTGCGAACTCCTTGTAGACCTCCAGGAGTTTTTCCGCCGGCGTGCCCGTGATCCGTGACACCAGCTCCGGAGTGTAGCGGGAATAATGTTTTTTCAGCAGCTGAAAGACGCAGTTAGGATTCTGCAGGGACGGGTCCTTCTGAATGACCCCGCCGCCGTCCATCTGATAGGCCCAGGTGGCCTTGTCATACTTTCCTTCCTTCAAGCCGGAGAAGACGCCTTTGTTGTCCCCGGGGAGCTTGAATTCGGGGTTCACCAGGAAGGTCGCGTTGGTGTAATTCTTGACGTATTCCTCGTGGTAAAGCTTCTTTTCGAGGATGTATTTGATCATACCGCCGATGAAGGCGATATCCGTCCCCGAGCGCAGCGGGGCGTAAAGATGAGACTTGGCGGCGGACTGGGTGAACCGTGGGTCCACACAGATGAGCTTCGCCCCTTTGTCGATGGCCTTCTGAATCCACTTGAAGGCGATGGGGTGGTTGGAGGCAGGGTTGCTGCCCATGATCAGGATGACGTCGCTGTTACTGATGTCAACCCAATGATTCGTCATTGCGCCTCGTCCGAACGACTCTGCCAGAGCCGGTACAGTAGGGCTGTGTCAGATACGGGCCTGGTGCTCTATATAGACCAGACCCAACCCCCTTAAGAATTTTTGGTAGAGGAAACATTCCTCGTTGTCCATGGCGGCGCTGCCCACGGAGGCGATGCCCTCCGTCCGGTTGACCACCTCGCCTTTTTCGTTGCGGACCTTGAAGCTCTTGTCCCTGCTCTTCTTGACATTGGCCGCGATCTTCTCCAGGGCCCACTCCCAGGTGACTTCTTTCCACGCGGTACCATAGGGTTCCCTGTAGAGGGGCTTGTCCAGCCGGTTTTCATTGACGGCCATCTGGTAGATCGAGCCGCCCTTGCTGCACAAGGACCCTTTGTTGATCGGGCTGTCGGGATCGCCTTCCGTGTTGACGACCTTGCCGTTTCTCGTGGAGACGATGATGCTGCATCCCACGGAGCAGTAAGGACAAATCGTTGTGGTCTCTTTGGCGTACTTGATCTTCAGGGGCTGGGCATAGGCGGAGACGGGCTTGAGGCTGATCCCGATTCCGCTCGACGCCAGCACGGCGCCGGAGATCTTCAAGAAACCTCTTCTGCTGACATCCATAAAACACTCCTTTCTCAGAGTTTGTTCAGAGATACGATGCAGGAATCCGATCATTCATCAATGACCTGAAATAACAGCGCGTCTATATATTTTTATGCAGGCGGTGTCAAGGAAGAAATGCAATTATATCAACATAATATGTTATTAATGACATATGTCATAATAGATTGATGTTATCAGTCAAAATTATCTGTCGGTCATTCTCCTTTTCTGATATAAAAAACAATAGGGGTTTTCCCTCAGAAAAGGAGGGTGAGTTCGTGCAGATAAAGTTTAAGATCTGGCTGGAACATAACGGCGAACCGGTCTTCGGAAGGGGGCGGGAAGTGCTGCTGCGCGCCATCGAAGAGGAACAGAGCCTTTACGGGGCGGCAAAGAAACTGAACATGTCCTACCGGGCGGCCTGGGGCAGACTGAAGGCCTCGGAGACGCGCCTCGGCATCAAGCTGGCGGTAACGGACAGCCGCGGCAAGGGGATGCATCTGACGAACGAGGCGAGGACACTGCTTGCAAAGTTCGACAAACTGGAGCGGGACGCGGCCGCCTTTCTCAGGGGGGCAAGCGACCTGTTCGCCCTGAAGACCGTGAAGAAGGAATCAGAAAAGGCCGACTCCCAGGCGTCCACCGTTTCCCTGCCCCTGTTCTTTATGTCCTTCGCAAGCCTCATCCCCATGCTCGATCCCTACCTGGAACTCCTCTGAAGAAAGCATCACAGGCAGCAGCGGCGGGAACGGAATAAAACATCGGCGAAGTCGCTAACATGAGGGTTAGAGATAAAACAAACCCGATCAAGGCAACAAGAACGATTCCGAGGACGACATATGGAGATAAAATACAAAATATGGATTGAAAAGGACGGCAAGGTTGTCTTCGGCAGGGGGCGGGAAAATATCCTCAAGGCGATCCAGGAAGGGCACAGTCTCAACAACGCCGCCCGGAAACTGCAGATGTCCTACCGCGCCGCCTGGGGGAGGCTGAAGGCCTCGGAGCAAAGGACGGGCATGAAGCTCGTCGAAGTCGATGCGACGGAAAAGGGCATGCACCTGACACCCAAGGCCAAGGCGATCATCGAGCGGTTCGAGAAACTGGAAAAGGATGTGGAAGAACTCCTGGCACAGGTGAACCGCGAGTTCCGATCACTGCTCGAAGATGATCGGGAAAAATGACGAACCCGTTAAAACTCCCTGACACAAGCCCGCAGCGTCAGGACCTGTCGATGGCCCTGATCTCCAGATAGGGGGATTCCCCCTGGCATGCCTTGCACCTGTCACCGTGCCTGACGGGGTAGGCCTCGCCGCAAACCGGGCAGACGGCGACAGGGCCGAGTTTCTGCCGTCTCAGTTTTTCCGGTTCCACACGGACGTGCTGGACGCTCAGCAGCCGATACCCCGCTTCCTTGATCTGATCCAGCAGCAATTGGTAATCCTGCTCCGGCTTTTTCTTCAGCTTGAGATACCATTGGTTGATCTCGTCCCAGGCCCGGAGCTTTTCCATATCGAGATAAACCCGCACGCCCTGACCGCTGTTTTTCTCATAGAGGGTCACGGCGAAACGCCCGAATTCGAAGACCCGAAGCCAACCGTTGCCGATCGTACAGGGGGTGAGCAACTGCACCGCGTCGGGCAGGCAGATGGAGGTCTCGCAGAGGGCATCGAAGAACTCTCCCTCGGGCAGCTTTTTCAGGGCAAGATCGACGATGAAGCCGCCGATAAGCAGCCCCGGCGCCAGGCTGCCGTGAAAAGATTCGACCAAACGGACATACTCTTCATAGCTGTAGGATCCAATATTCATTGTTCGATGCACTCCTTACCTTCAATTTATCTTCAATAGGCCAGGGCCAGACGCGGCTGCCGCACCGCCTTGGGCGAATCACCTGTCAATGGCGCAGAGGCGATGGTACGCTGCATCCAGCCCTTGTCGATCTTGCCTTCGACGATGGGCAGAATCTCGTCGGCGAGAAACAACGCCTCGTTGATGTCGTGGGTCACGTAAAGGATCGGAAAGGAAAGCTCGTTTTTGAGGCCCTTCACCTCCTCGCGGAGGCTGCGGCGCGTCACCACATCGAGGGCGGAAAAGGGCTCATCGAGCAGCATGATCTGCGGCCGGCGGGCCAGGGCCTGGCAGAGGGCGCAGCGCTGGCGTTCCCCGCCGGAAACCATATGCGGTTTCCGGTCGCGAAGGTGGGCGATCCCGAAAAGTTCGAACAGGTCGTCAACTTCCTTCCTGTCCGCCGCGGCGAAAAGGGCATTTTCATAGAGGCTCAGATGGGGGAAAAGGATATATTCCTGAAAGACATAACCTAAAAATCGCTTCTGTGGTGGAAGACAGATGTTGCGCGCTGAATCGAACCAGGTCTCCCCGCGATAGACGATCCTGCCTTCATCGGGTCTCTCCAGTCCCGCAATCATGCGGATGATGGTGGTTTTACCCCCGCCGGACGGCCCGATCATCACGAGCATCTTCCCATCGCCGCAGGTGAAATCGATATCGATATCGAAGTATTTAAGCCGCTTCCTGACGGTGATCTGCAGTGCCATTCGTATAGTCTCCGTTGAGTTTGTTGACGAGAAGAAGAAAAACGTAGCTGATCGGTACGAAACAGAGGGACATCAGTCCCGCCTCACGGTAGTTCAGGGACTCAACGGCCTCATAGATGGCAATGGAGGCGACCCTTGTCTCTCCCGGTATGCTGCCGCCGACCATCAAAAGGACGCCAAAGGCCCCCATGCTGTGCAGGAAGACAAGGATCGCCGCGGCCGCGATGCCGCTGATGCTGTTGGGAATGACGACCCGGATGAAGGTCGCCGCCCGGGAAAGTCCGAGGACATAGGCGCTTTCCATCAGGCGGCGGTCGACCTTCTGGAAGGCGGCCTTCATGGGCTGGACGGCAAAAGGGATGCTGTAAAGGGATGAGGCGACGGCGATCCCGAGAAAGGTGAACAGCAGCGATCCGCCGGTGAGCGCTTCCCACGACCGCCCCGCGATCCCTTTCGGTCCCATGATCAGCACCATGTAGAAACCCAGAACCGTTGGCGGCAGGGCCAGAGGGAGGTTGATCAGCGCCTCCAGGAGGGACTTGCCGGGAAATTTTTTATAGGCCAGAACATAGGCCACGGGCGCCGCGAGGACCACGAGCAGGCACATCGTTACGAAAGCAAGCTTCAACGTGACATATATCGATTGGAAGTCCATCATGGTTATACCTATTGATACCCGAACCTGAGTTTGATCGCCTCGGCCTCGGCGGACAGAAGAAAGGCCGCAAAGCACTCCGCCCTTTGACGGTTCTTCGTTCTTTTCAGCACGCAGGCCGAATGGACGACCTCCGGCGCTTGCTCGACAAGGTAATAACAGCCTTTTTTCCCCTGCTCAGTCGTCACCGAGGAAAGGGCACAGAACCCGGCATCCGTCGCTTCCGTCGTGGCGTACTGGAATGCCTGGACGATGTCCTGGGCGATCACCCGTTTTTTCTCCAGTGCCTCCCTCAAGCCTGCCCTCCGAATGGCCTTCTCTGCCGCCGCCCCGTAGGGGGCCGTCTCCGGATTGGCAAGGGCGATCCTCTTCACGCCCCCGCCCTTGACGGCATCCCGCCAGTCCTTGGCCCGGCAGAAGTCTTTCCGGGCCGACCACAGGACGCACAGGCCTTTCGCATAGACGAAAGGCCTGTCCGCGACACCCTCGTTATAAAGGCGGGCAGGACGATCTTCGTCCGCCGACAGGTAGATGTCATAAGGGGCGCCGCTGATGATCTGACCGTAGAGGCTGCCCGAGGAAGCGAAGGTCGCCTCGATTCTGACGCCTGTCTTCATTTCATAGACCGACGCAATTTCCCTGAAGGCCGCGATGTAATTGGCGGCAACGGCGGCGCTGAGCTTTTCCTGCGCCACCGCGGTCAAGGAAAAAAAGAACGGGATCGCGAGAAGGGCGAGCAGCCATGCGCATCGTTTCATCTCTTGATTCACCCTCGGCTAAGCGATGTACTATGTTATTTATAACATAGCAAGCAACAAAAATACACCTTATGCCTTTCATGCCGCTGCGGCCTGCGGGTTTTCCCAGCCGAAAGGCCGCTGAAACGAGAGAATTTCCGCTTGACAATATGCTTATGATGACATATGCATGCGCGAACATATTTAACAGGGGGCTAAACGCAACCACCCTGTATGAAAATCCGAAAAAGAAACTGTGGAAAGGGGGTTGTATGAGCGGCGCAAAGGAATACAACAGCAGAATCAGCAAGCAGTACCGGCAGTTGATGGACTACTGCAAAGAGAATATGGATCGAATGGACGCGGAGCTGCCACCGGCCCGGGAGGACTTTCAGACCCTCCTTGCCGAACACGGCGTTTCAAGGAGGAATTTCATCAAGTGGACCTCCGTTATGACGGCGGCCCTGATGCTGCCGCCGGTCTTCAAACCCCTGGTGGCCAGGGCGGCGGAACAGTTCAGCCGCCTGCCCGTCGTCTGGCTCCACTTCGCCGAATGCACCGGATGCAGCGAGGCCTTCCTGCGCTCATCCTACCCCAATGTCGATGACGTTCTTCTGGACACCATCTCGCTCGAATACCATGAGACCCTCATGGCCGCTGCCGGCTATCAGGCGGAGGCGAACCTGGAGAAGGCGCTGAAGGATTTTTCAGGCAAGTTCATCTGCGTCATCGAAGGGGCCCTACCCCTGGGGATGAACGGGCGATACCTCACCCTGGGCCCCAAGGGAAAAACGGGCATCGAGGTGGCCAAGGAGGTAACCTCGAAGGCGGCGGCCGTGGTTTGCATCGGAAGCTGCTCGGCCTTCGGCAACGTCCAGGCGGCCAAACCGAATCCCACCGATGCCGCCGGCATCAGCAAGGCCTTGGGGATCACCACTGTCAATATCGCCGGATGTCCGCCCAATCCCGTGAACTTCACGGGCACCCTTCTCCATTACCTGATGTTCGGCGCCCTTCCCGCTCTCGACTCCCTGGGCAGGCCGGTTTGGGCCTACGGGAAGCGCATCCACGACTATTGCGAAAGGCGTGCCCATTACGACGCCTCCGAATTTGTGGATGAGTGGGGCGATGAAGGGGCGAAAAAGGGCTGGTGCCTGTACAAGCTCGGCTGCAAGGGACCTTATGCCTTCGCCAACTGCAGCAAGGTCCGCTTCAACGACGGCGTCTCCTGGCCGGTCATGGCCGGTCACGGCTGCATGGGATGCACGGAACCGGCCTTCTGGGATACAATGGCGCCTCTGGAGAAACCCATCGAGGATATCCCCAGCGAACACACCATCGATGCAATCGGTGCGGTCCTCCTGGGTGTGACGGCAGCGGGAATCGCCGCTCATGCGGGACTGACCGCCATCAGGCACCGGGAGAAAAAGGCCGAATAGACAGCTCATAAGCAACAGCACTCAAATATCCCAGGAGGATAAGCATGACCACCAAGAGAATCATCGTAGATCCCATCACTCGCATCGAGGGACACCTAAGGATAGAAGTTGAACTGGACGAAAGCAACGTCATCAAAGACGCCTGGAGCAGCATCACCCTGTGGCGCGGCATTGAAACCATCCTCAAGGGGCGCGACCCCAGGGACGCCGGGCTGATAGTCCAGCGTTTCTGCGGCGTCTGCACCTTCGCCCACTACGAGGCCAGCATCCTTGCCTGCGAAGACGCCTTCAAGGTGAAGCCGCCGCCCAACGCCCGGATCATCCGGAACCTGATCAACGGGGCCCAGTACCTCTATGATCATATCATGCATTTCTACCACCTGCATGGTCTGGACTGGGTCGATATCGTCAGCGCCCTGGGCGCAGATCCGAAAAAAGCCGTCGAGATGGCAAAGGCCTATCATCCCAATCCCTTCAACTGCTCCGAAACCCATTACAAGGCCGTCCAGCAGCGGCTCACGAAATTCGTTAAATCGGGACGCCTCGGACCTTTCGCCAACGCCTACTGGGGAAACCCCTCCTACAAGCTCCCGCCGGAGGCGAACCTGATCATCGTTTCCCATTACCTGGACGCCTTGCAGGTCAGCAAGATCGGCGCCCAGATGATGGCCATCTTCGGCGGCAAGAACCCCCATCCCCAGACCCTGGTCGTGGGCGGCGTCACTTCCGTCATGGATGCCCTTGATGCCCACCGCCTGGGCGAATACCTGTTCCGGCTCAAAGAGATCAGGAATTTCGTGGAGACGGCCTATATCCCCGATGTCCTTCTGGCCGCAACCTATTACAAGGGCGAGGGGTTGCAGGGCACCGGCGGCGGTGTGAAAAACTATCTGTCCTACGGCGGCTTCCCCCTGGATGCCGGCGGGGACGAGATGCTGTTCCCCCGCGGCCTCGTCAAGGGCCGGGACTTGGCCCATCCGCTCAAGCTCGACGAGGAGAAGATCACCGAAGAGGTGACCCATTCCTGGTACAAGGGCAAAGAGGCCCTCCATCCCTACAAGGGGACAACCGATCCCGAATACACGGGCTACGACAAAGAGGGCCACGTCAAAGGCCGGGAGAAGTACACCTGGTGCAAGGCCCCCCGCTATGACGGGTTGCCCTATGAAGTGGGGCCGCTGGCCCGGTTCATCGTCGCCTATGCCCAGGGACACAAGGAAATCAAGCCGCTGGTGGACGGCACCCTGAAGGCCACGGGTCTGCCCGCCACGGTCCTCTTCTCCACCCTGGGCCGGACGGCCGCCCGGGCCCTGGAGACGAAGTATGTGGGCGACCACGTAGCGGGTTGGGTCGATGAGCTCGTCAAGAACATCAAGGCAGGCGACACGAGGACCTGGACGCGCTGCGACGTCCCACAGAAAGGAGAGGGCCGGGGACTGACGGAACCGCCCCGGGGCGCCCTGGGCCACTGGATCCGGATCGAAAACAAGGTTATCGCCAACTACCAGGCCGTCGTGCCCTCCACCTGGAACTGTTCCCCCCGGGACAAGGCGGGCCGGCGCGGCCCCTACGAGGAGGCCCTGGTGGGCATCAAACTGGCAAAGGCGGATCAGCCCCTGGAGATCCTCCGGACGATCCATTCTTTCGACCCCTGCATGGCCTGTGCGGTGCACATTATCGATCCCAAGACGGACACCATCAGGCAGTTCAAGGTGGCCTGAGCGCGAAGGAGGTTTACCGTGGAAGCTATCGTTGCAAAGAAAGAATGGTCCGTCGCCATGCGATACAATCACTGGCTCATGGCACTGTCCATTGTCGTCCTGATCGTTACGGGTTTCTATATTGCCGCCCCCTTCACCGTGACGCGGGGGGAGACGGTGGGTAAATTCCTGATGGGGGACATGCGGTTCATCCATCTCCTCTTCGGTGTTATTCTTGCCTACCTCTATATCTGGCGGCTTTATCTGGCCTTCTTCTCGCGTTTTCACGCCGACTGGAAGGATTTTTTCGCCTGGACAAACTGGAAAAACACGATCAAGCAGGTAAAGTTCTACATGCTCCTCTCGAAGGAACCGCCGGAGCATACCCACCTTTACGGGCCGCTGCAGTCTCTGGCCTACGCGGGGCTTCTGGCCATGGTCTTTTTCATCACCCTCACGGGTGTGATCTTAATGGGCGCCGGCTACCATACCGGGCTCATGGTTTTCTTCTACAAGATCGTCAAGCCCTTCGAGAACGCTATGGGGGGGCTCGCCATAGTGAGGTGGACCCATCACATCCTTACTTGGTGCTTCATCCTGTTTATTGTGGTACACATCTACATGGCCTTCTGGTATGATGTTGTCTTCAAGGAGGGGACCGTATCGTCCATGATCAGCGGCGTGATCTTCAGGAAGGAACATCAATAAAGGAAGGTGACGCAGCGGCCGGACACGGGGTAAGGCCCTGCCGGACCGGGTTGCGGGATAACGGAAAGAAGAAAAGGGGGAGGCGACGGGTCTCCCTTTTTTTCGTGAAATCATGGCAAAGGATTTTCATCTCACCATCTTGGGACTGGGCAACATCCTCCTGGGGGATGAGGGCTTCGGCGTTCATTTCGTCCGCTGGTTCGAGGGCCGCCATCGCCTTCCCGAGGGCGTGAAGCTCCTGGACGGGGGGACGCTGGGCTACGTCCTGCTCGATAAGGTCTGCGGCTGCAATCACCTGATCGTCATCGACGCGATAAAGCTCGCTGACGCGCCGGGATCGCTCTATCGCTTCACGCAGGAAGAGATGGAACTCCATATGCCGCCGCCCACATCGGCCCATGAGGTCAAATTCGCCGACGTCCTCTGCAAGGCGGAAATGATGGGGGATCTCCCGGAGGTCGTTTTTCTTTGCGCCGTCCCGGAACGCTACGGCGAAATGGACCTGGAGATGACGGAGACCCTGAAGAATCGCTTTCCCGAAGTGGAAAGGCTGCTCCTTGCGGAGCTGGCCCGCCACGGCGTCGCACCGGAGGCGCTCAGCCGTGCATGAACTGTCCCTCGTCACCTCCCTGCTCGAGATTGTTGACGATCACGCAAGACGGCACGGTTTCAGCCGGGTGACCGGCCTGAAACTCTCCTTCGGAAAGCGATCCGGCATCGAGCCGGCGGCCCTGCGGTTCGCCTTCGAGGTTCAGTCCCGGGGCGGCCCGGCCGAAGGTGCCGCTCTCGAATTTGACATCAGTCCCCCGATGGTCTATTGTTTTTCCTGCGAGCAGGCCTTCGAGCAGCCTGCAGGCGCGACAGGATGCCCCTCCTGCAACGGAGAGGATATCGTGCTGGAGGGGGGAACGGAAGGTCTGACATTGCTCGAAATGGACGTCGAACAGGAGTAAAAACCCATGTGCATCGGATTTCCCGGAAAGATCCTGACCATCGATGAGGACAACTTCGCCCTCATCGACATCAGCGGCACCCGCCGGGAGGTGTCCCTGGATCTCGTCGATGAGGACGTAAAGGTCGGAGACTATGTGCTCTGCCACGCCGGATACGCCATCCACCGGGTGGACGAGGCCCAGGCCAGGGAAAATCTCGCCCTGCTGAAAGAGCTCATCGATAATGAAATTTATTGATGAATACCGGGACCCCGCTCTCGTCCGGGGACTTCTGGCCCGCATCGGGAAGCTGGCAGAGCAACTGAAAGCTCCGGTAACCCTTATGGAGGTTTGCGGCAGCCATACCCAGGCCATCGGCCGCTACGGCCTCCGGGAGGGGGCGATTCTCGCCATCAAGGGCCTGGGCGGCTTTCACCTGGGCGCCGATGCGGGAAACGACGAGGCCCTGAAGCGTCTGCGGGCCCGCAAATACCGGGAAGAAAAGCCCCTGGCCGTCATGGTCCGGGATATCGGACAGGCCGCAGCGCTTGTCGAGCTTACTCCTGCCGACAGGGAGCTTCTTCTCAGTCCGGCAAGACCCATCGTCCTTGCCCGCAGGAAAGAGGGCGCGCCGCTCTCCCCGGCGGTGGCGCCGGGCATGTCTACTCTGGGCATCATGCTTCCCTATACGCCGCTGCAGCACCTGCTGCTGGAGGGGCCCTTCGCCGCCCTCGTCATGACGAGCGCCAACCAGATCGACGAACCCATCTGCATCGGCAATCGGGAGGCCCTGGAGCGGCTCCGCGGCATCGCCGATTTTTTCCTCCTCCACGATCGGGACATCCTCGTCCGCTGCGACGATTCCGTCGTCATGGCAGCGGGCGGCGGTCCCTATCCGCTCCGGCGGGCCCGGGGCTATGTACCGCGGGCGGTGACCCTCCGGGAGACCTTTCCGGAGGTCCTCGCCCTGGGACCCCACCTGAAGGCGACGATCTGCATCCTCAAAAAAAACAATGCCTTTCTGAGTCCCCATATCGGGGACATGGAAACCCCCCAGGCCCGGGACTTCTTCCATGAAAACATCGCCCTCATGGAGCGCATCACCGAATGCCGGCCCGAACTGATCGCCTGCGATCTCCATCCGGGCTATTACTCCAGCATGGTCGCCCGGGACCTCGGGCGAAAGGAGATGATCGCCGTCCAGCACCACCACGCCCACATCGTGAGCTGCATGGCCGAAAACGGCCTCAGCGGGGAGGTCATCGGCCTGGCCATGGACGGCAGCGGCTACGGGACGGACGGACACATCTGGGGCGGTGAGTTTCTCGTCGCCGATGAAAGGAATTCCCGGCGGGCGGGGCATCTCCGGGAATACCGCCTTCCCGGTGCCGAAAAGGCCGTCCGCGAACCCTGGCGGACGGCGATAAGCCTGCTGCGGTGCGCCTGCGGTGAACAATGGCCTGGCATCGCTGAACGGTTGCAACTCGTTCCCGACAACCGACCGGAGAATCTTCTGGAGCGGATGATGGCCGCCGGGATCAACAGCCCCTGGACGTCGAGCCTGGGCAGGATTTTCGACGGCGTCGCGGCCGTCCTGGGATTGCGGTCCCGTGTCAGCTTCGAGGGGCAGGCGGCCATGGAGCTGGAGGCCCTGGCAGCGAAGTCAACGGAGTGGAAAGATCCGGCATTTCCCTACGCGATTGAGGAAACGGGCGACGTCATTATCCTGGATCTTTTCGCCGCCGTCGGGGAGATCGCCCGGCAGCGGCTGGGCGGCGCCGGAGCGGCCGGGTTGGCCTTCGCCTTTCACGAGACGCTGCAGAGGGCCTTTACGGACATGGCTGGCGTCATCCGCCGGAGGACCGGGCTCAACCGGGTTGTCCTGAGCGGGGGCTGCTTTCAGAACCGGATCCTCCTGGAGGGAACGATCCGGTATCTGACGAATGCCGGCTTCGAGGTCTTCCGCCACCGGCAGGTCCCCGCCAACGACGGCGGCATCGCCCTGGGCCAGGCCGTCTGTGCGGGAGCAAGGGTCAAGGGCGACATAAAATCGCTTGATACCGGAGGACTAAATGGGCAAAGTTAGGCACCACAACATTCAAGGATATTTCGATCGCGCATAACCTATTGCCAACACCCTCCATAATTGATCAACTCGTAAAAAGCCGTCATTCCCGCGTAGGCGGGAATCCAGGAGCAGTATAACACACCGTAAATACTGGATTCCCGTTTTCACGGGAATGACAAAATAGATGGTATTTCGACTTTTTACGAAACAGTCATAATTGATGAACTCGTAAAAAGTCCATTTCCCCTCCCTTGATGGGAGGGGATTAAGGGGAGGGTGAATAAAAGTTAAACAAATTCACAATAGTTCACCCCCACCCCAACCCTCCCCCATCAAGGGGGAGGGTGTATTACGACTTTTTACGAACTCATCAAACATGGCGGATGCCATAAGCTGCATCGTAATCTTTCAGGATTTGTTCAACCATGAGTTTGGATTTACCGTAAGGATTGATCGGCTGCTGAGGATGATCTTCCGTCATTGGAATCTGAAGAGGATTGCCATAAGTGGAACAGGTGGAAGAGAAGATGAAGTATTTCACCCCGTATTCTACCATGACGTCGAGAAGATTCAGCGTGTTGACAACATTGTTCCGGTAATATTCTGCAGGGTGATCGACCGATTCGCCTACATAGCAGAATGCACAGTAGTGCATGACCGCTTCAATCGGGTAGTTCTTGAAACAGAGACGTAATTGATCTTTGTCTGCGAAGTCTCCCAGGACAAAATGGCCCCATTTGGCAAATTCCCGATGGCCGCGGCTCAGATTGTCATAGACAACCGTTTCGTAGCCTTGTTTATTGAGGATTTTATTAGCATGGGAACCAATGTATCCGGCGCCGCCGGCGATGAGGATCATGAATTCACGCGATCTTGCGCAGGTGTTTTATCGGAAATGTCAGGCATGAATGCCGGTTCCGGAACCCAGTTCGATGATGGATCGGGCTGCTGGATGAAATTTGCGGATCAGGCTCGCAACATATTCGGCCTCCGCCGCATAGTCCTTGTCCCGGTAGAGCAGGTCATAATAGCGGGCGTAGGAGGAGAAGACGGAAGATTGAGATTCAGATTTATATTGAGATTGAGATTGAGATTCAGACATGAATATATTCCCAGTCCATGATAGGCTCGAAGAGTTTTTGGCGTTCCTTATTGCGCGGGTAATGTCAACGGGTAATGTCAACGGAGATCAAATCTACCCCCCGCAAAACCATTGTATTGAATCAGTTCATTGATGTTTTCCCGGCTGGTTGTTTTGGATGTTTACGATAGCTACATTTTTTGTAACTACTCAGGTAGCCCCACCATGGAGCCACCATTGACTGGCGGGTAGTATATCGCCCCCCCCACGAATGCAAGCAAAAAAATAAATTTAATTTCTACTGGACTCGGGC
>Ga0315283_10003122_pt1 | contig 14087 bp, 16 predicted proteins | sample YL17G09_0_MG_FD_204541 | JGI IMG/M metagenome (GOLD analysis project Ga0315283, IMG submission 204541) | Sediment microbial communities from Yellowstone Lake, YNP, Wyoming, USA - YL17G09_0 | ecosystem: Environmental > Aquatic > Freshwater > Lake > Sediment | place: USA: Wyoming | collected... | reverse complement strand
CGCGGGGGGCGCCGGGCCCCGGGGCGCCGGGACCGGGTCAGTGGCCCCCACCACTGTCCGGGAGCTCGACGTCGCCGGCCTGGAACAGCCCGAGCGCCCCCTTGCCCACGTTGGCGAACTTGTGGGTGACCATGGGGTAGAAGCCCTCCTCGGCGAAGCTGAACTCCACGAACCCGCCCTGGGCGGGCTGCAGGTCGAGCACCTGGGAGCCACCCTGGCGGGCATCGGGCTGCAGGAGATAGGTGCCCTCCTTCCACACCGTGTCGAAGATCGTGCCCACGATGTGGAAGGCCGAGTTCTCCGATGGCCCGTCGTCGATGACCCAGACGCGGATGCGCTCGTCGGCCTCGACCCGGATCGGGTGGAACTTGTACTGGTTCCAGTAGCCGTTGAAGACCACGGCGTCGAAGTCCTCGTTCATCATGGCGTCGAGATCACCGGGCTGGCCCTGGGGCCCGAGGTAGAGCTCGGACTGGAGCATGACGAACTCGTGGTCGACCGGGGCCAGGTCGGGGGGGTCGATGATGATGGCGCCGTACATGCCGTTGCCGATGTGGTGCAGGGCCGGCGCCGTCCCGCAGTGGTACATGAAGGCTCCGGCGTACTCGGCCCGGTACTGGTAGCGCAGGCTCTCGCCGGGCTCGATGGTGCGCATCTCGTCGTCCCAGGCCACCCGACTGGCGTGGAAGTCGATGGAGTGCCCGATCTCGCCGTCGTTGACCAGTGTGACGGTGAAGAGGTCACCGACGTGGCCCCGCAGCACGGGGCCGCCCATGCGGGGCGTGCCCTGGTCCGGGCCCTGGCCCTCCACGAAGGTCCACGCCTGCTGGGTGACCCCCGGGGCCACTTCCACCTCGGCTTCGACGGCGTGCATGGTGATGCGGTGCTCGGTGGCGCCCGGCGCCGGAGCCAGCGTCGGGTCGAACGGCTCCCAGTCGGCCGCGGGCACGGCCTCCGGATCGATCACCGCGGCATCGCTCGTCGTCCCGTCGGCGGCGGCCGCCGTGTCGGCCGCGGCCGAGCCGGTGACGGTGATGGCCATCTCCATGCCCGCCTCCCGGTGCCCGGGCACGGTGCACCACGCCGACGTCGCGGCATCGATCACACCGAGGCTGACCCCCTCTACCGTCGTCCCCGGGTCGATCAGTTCGGTGCCGGTCTCGCCGTTGACCTTGAAGTCGTGGGGCATGGTGCCGTCGTTGGTGACGTTCACGATCACCTCGGTCCCGGCCGGCACCTCGAGGGTGGGCGGGTCCACGGCGAACTCGGCGAGGGACACGTCGACGGTCTGGGTGCCGCCGGAACCGCTCGGGATCCCGGCGTTGGACTCGTCGCCGCCGGCGAGGATGACTCCGGTCAGCGCCAAGACGAGGGCCAGGGCCGACAGCACGGCGGTCAGGGCCAGCGCCCCGCCCGTTCGATCGTCGGTTCGAGCGTCCTTCTGGGCCGTCGTCTCACTCATGGCGGATCCTCTCGGTCGGTCTCCCACAATTGTGTACTAGTCGACTATACGATCCCCAGGGCCAATAGTCCCGACCCCTTTCCCGAGGGTTATCTGCTACAAATCTCGCGGATGCAGGATTTTCGAATGGGAGAAGCTGCAGCGCTGCTCGGCGTGAGCGTGGACACCGTGCGCCGCTGGGCCGACGACGACCGCCTGGTGACGCGGCGGACCGAAGGTGGGCACCGCCTGGTCGACGCCGCCGACCTGGCCCGCCTGGCCACCGACCTGGCCGACGCCCCCGAGCCGGGCATCATCGCCGGCGCCTCGGCCCGTAACCGGCTCACCGGCCTCGTGACCCGGGTCGTGCGGGACGGGGTCATGGCCCAGGTCGACCTGCAGGCCGGCCCGTTCCGGGTCGTGTCGCTCATGAGCCGGGAGGCTGCCGACGAGTTGGGCCTCGAGCCCGGCGTCGTCGCCGTCGCCTCGGTCAAGGCCACCAACGTGGTGATCGAGATCCCGGAGAGACCGTGACCCCTGCGTTCTGGCCCCGGATCTACCGGTCATGACCGGTAGATCCGGGGCCAGAACGGGGGAGGGGGTCGGGGTCCTGCCCGTCCTCGGGTTCGTGGCCGCCGCCTTCCTGGCCCTGCCCCTGATCGGGCTGCTCCAGCGGACGCCGTGGCGGCGGCTGGGCTCCCTCCTCACGCAGCCCGAGGCCACCGAGGCCCTCCGCCTCTCGATGACCGTGGCGGTGACGGCGACGGTGCTGGCCACGGTGCTCGGCGTGCCGCTGGCCTGGCTGCTGGCCCGGACCCGCTTTCCCGGGCGATCGGTGGTGCGGGCCCTCGTCCTGCTGCCGATGGTGCTGCCCCCCGTGGTGGGAGGCGTGGCCCTCCTCTACGCCCTGGGCCGGCGGGGGCTGGTGGGCCAGTACCTGGACGAGTGGTTCGGGATCGCGCTCCCGTTCACCATGGCCGGCGCCGTCGTCGCGGCCACCTTCGTGGCCCTGCCCTTCCTGGTCATCACCGTCGAGTCGGGCCTGCGCTCGCTCGACCCCGGGTACGAGGAGGCGGCCCGCACCCTCGGGGCCAACCGCCTCGTCACCTTCTGGCGAGTCACCGTCCCCCTCCTCGCTCCCCAACTGGCGGCGGGGGCGGCGCTGGCCTTCGCCCGGGCCCTGGGTGAGTTCGGAGCCACGATCACCTTCGCCGGCAACGTCCAGGGTCGGACCCGGACCCTGCCGCTCGCCGTCTACGTCGCCCTGCAGACCGACCGGGAAGCCGCCCTGGCGCTGTCGGTGGTCCTCCTCGCGGTGTCGCTGATCGTCCTGGTCTTGCTGCGCGACCGCATCGTCGGCGGCTCGTCGTGATCGCCCTCGAGGGCCGGGTGACCCGGGGCGCGTTCACCGGCGAGCTCGACCTCCGGGTCGCGGCCGGCGAGGTCGTCGGCGTCCTCGGCGAGAACGGGGCGGGCAAGACCACCCTGCTGCGGGTCCTGGCCGGCCTGACCCCCCTGGACGAGGGAGCGCTCCGACTCGCTGATGTGGTGGTGGACGACCCGGCGAACGACGTGTTCGTGCCGCCCGACCAGCGGCCGACGGGGCTCGTGCTCCAGGACCCGACCCTGTTCCCGCACCTCGACCTGCGGGACAACGTCGCCTTCGGGCCCCGCCGGCGGGGCGTGGCCAAGGACGCGGCCCGGTCGCTGGCCCACACCTGGCTGGACCGGCTCGGCGTCGGTGACCAGGCCCGGAGCCGGCCTCGGGATGTGTCCGGCGGCCAGGCCCAACGGGCGGCCATCGCCCGGGCCCTCGCCGCCGAGCCCACCGTGCTGCTCCTCGACGAGCCCCTCGCCCCGCTCGACCAGGACGGGCGCACGCTGGTCCGGCGCCTGCTCCGCACCGAGGAGCGACGGGCCGACCGGACGACCGTCCTCGTGTCCCACGACCCGGTGGATGCGCTGGCCCTCACCGACCGGCTGGTCGTCCTGGAGGAGGGGCGGGTCAGCCAGGTGGGGACCCCCGCCGAGATCACCCGCCGCCCCCGCTCGGCCTTCGTGGCCCGCCTGGTCGGCCTGAACCTGTTGGAGGGGGAGGCGGCGGGCACGACCGTGACGCTGCCCGGCCCGGCCGAGCTGGTTACGGCGACCCGGGCGACCGGGGCCGTCCTGGCCACCGTCGCCCCCCATTCGATCGCCCTCTATCCGGCCCGCCCCGACGGCAGCCCCCGCAACACCTGGTCCGTCCCCGTCGAAGACCTGGAGGCCGTGGGTGATCGGGTCCGGGTGGCCCTCGGCGGCCCGATCCCCCTTGTGGCCGAAGTCACCCCCGCCGCCGTCGCCGACCTCGCCCTGACCCCCGGCCAGCAGGTCTGGGCCACCATAAAGGCCACCGACATCGACGTCTACCCGGCGTAGCCCCGTTCTGCTGGGCACACCGAGGCACCCAAAGGGGGCCGTGGACCGGCCGTCAGGATCTGGTGGCGCGGTGGATCGCGGGGACGATCTCCCGGGCCAGGAGGCGTTGGCCCTGCTCGGCGAGGTGCACCGTGTCGGGGACCCGCACGTAGCGGAGACGGCCCTCGGAATCGGGGAGCCGGGCGACCCACCCGCCGTCGGGGCCGCCCACGGCGTCGGCGGCGTCGGCCAACCGGACGAAGTCCCACTGCCGGGCGACCCGCTCGTACTCGACCCGCAGGGCATCGACGACATCCTGCAGCTTCCCGGTGGCCATCGGTGGCGGGAGGACCAGCACCACCTGGGCCCCGGAGTCGGCGATGGCGGCCATGGCCGCGTCGGCCTGGCGGCCCCACTCCCGGCTGAAGGCGGCCGAGCCGATGTCCCGCACCCGCCGGCCGCCCGGCGCGGCCCAGAACTCGTCGGGATCGTCGGTGTAGTTCCCGATGAAGAGGAACACCACGACGTCGGGGTCGGTGCGGACCAGGGCCTGTTCGAGCTGGTCGGGCCAGTCGAACAGCGCGGGCGTCAACAGGCCGGAGCCGTTGACCCCCTCGTTGTGCACCGTGTAGTCGTCACCGAGCTGGCGGGTCAGCGCCGGACCGGTCTGGCGCATGATCGAGTCGCCCACCAGCAGGACGTGCTCGGTCGGCGGGTCGAGGACCGCGCCCACGGCGACCCCGCCGGCCAGGAGGGCCAGGACGACCAGCCCACCAAGGGGCCTCACCCGTCGTCGGCGGCCTTCGCCGACTCGCTGGCCGCGGCCAGGGCGAGGGTGGCGAAGATCTGGGCCCGGGCGTGATGGAACTTGGGGTCACCACCGGATTCCGAGGCGCGGCGCATAGAGGCGAGCGCCATCTTCTCGTATTCCTCGGCTTCGCCGGCCATGGGCACGGCATCCCTATCGGCATGACACAGTGTCGAGATGATCCTCGACCGCTTCCGACTTGACCGCAGGGCCGTCATCGTGACTGGTGCCGGGCGCGGCATCGGCGCCGCCATCGCCCGGGCCTACGCCGAAGTGGGGGCCAACGTGGTCCTCGCCGCCCGCACCGAGAGCCAGCTCGAGGAGGTGGCCGCCGACGTCCGGGCCTCCGGCGGGGAAGCCATCGTCGTGCCCTGCGACGTGAGCGAGCTGGACACCCTGGACCATCTCGTGGCCACGGCCGTCGAGGCCTTCGGCGGCATCGACGTGGTCGTCAACAACGCCGGTGGATCGATGCCCAACGCCTTCCTGGACACCAGCGTCCGGGCCTTCGAGAATGCCTTCCACTTCAACGTGACCACGGCCTTCCGGCTCACCCAGCTGGCCGTCCCCCACATGCTGGAGCGTGACGGGGCCAGCGTGGTCAACATCTCCTCGGCCATGGGCCGCATGTCGGACCGGGGCTTCGCCGCCTACGGGACCGCCAAGGGGGCGCTGACCCACCTGACCCGCCTGCTGGCCGCCGACCTCGCCCCCCGTGTCCGGGTCAACGGCATCGCCGTCGGCTCCGTCGCCACCTCCGCCCTGCAGGTCGTCCTCGACAGCGAGGAGATCCACGACGAGATGGTCCGCCGCACCCCCCTCCGCCGCCTGGGCGACCCCACCGACATCGCCGCCGCCGCCCTCTGGTTGGCCAGCCCCGCAGGAGGATGGGTCACGGGCAAGGTGGTGGAAGTGGATGGCGGCCTGGAGGCACCCAACCTGGCCATGGGACTGCCCGACCTCTAGTCGACCGCACGCTCGCCGTCGGGCCGTCGGCTCAGCTCCAGAGGTCGACCACCGTACGGAGCGCCTCGTCGCCCACGACCATGGTCCCGATGTGACTCTCCCCCGGCCGGACGTGCAGCTCGGCGTCGGGCACGAGCTGGACCAGGGCCTCGGCGTGATGGAGGGGGACGATGTTGTCGGCGTCGCCGTGCCAGAACCGCACCGGCACCCGGATGTCGCGGACCGAGAAGCCCCAGTGGCGCCCGAACAGGACCAGGTCACCGGTGACCGCGCCGAGCCCGCCACCGGCGGCGGCCCGCTTGATGTCGTCGAGGAACATCTCCTCCATCCCGGGGGCGGCGAAGGCCTCGCGATCCCCCGGAGGCGAGACCTTCGAGTACAGGACGAAACTCTGGTGACCGACCGGCATCAGCACCCGCGCCAGGCCCGTGAGGGCCATCCCGAGGGGCTGGCGGACCATGCCGAGGGGCTGGCGCAGCCGGCGGGTCAGGTCGACCACCCCACCCGCGGCGGCGTCGTCGCCCACCGTCGGGGCGACGCCCCCCAGGACCACGGCGGCCACGACCCGGTCGGGGAACGCCTCGGCGCAGGCCAGCACGTAGGGGCCGCCACCGGAGAGGCCGATCACGCCGAAGCGGTCGACGCCCAACGTGTCGGCGACCACGGCGATGTCGTCGGCGAAGGCGCGCACCCGGGGGTAGAGGTGCCCGGTGGAGGCCCCGGTGCCCGGGCGTTCGACCCCGATGACCCGGGCGCCCAGTTCCTCGGCCGCCCGCCGGGCGGCGGGCGGGACCTGGCGGCGACCGCCCGGCGTGCCGTGGAACCAGAAGACCGGCTTGCCGTCCCGGGGACCGAACTCGGCGAGGCCGAGGTGACGGTCCGGTGCCACCCGGACGGTGTGCTCCTCCCGAGGCGACAGCAGCTCGTGTGCGGGCATGACGAGCGGGTGCCTACCGGGGAGGGTTGCGGGGGGGAGGGTTCCCCGTGGCCGGGAACCGGTACCCGCTCTCGGTGATGACCTCGAAGAGATGGACCATGTTCATGATGTCCTCCTCGTAGGAGAACTTGCCGTCCCCGGCGTAGGTCAGCATCGACACGCCGGGGACCTCGTAGAACGAGCCGTCGGCCCGTCGGCCGGGCAGCCGGTTCCACCACTTGAGGACCACCTGGTCCCCGTCGATCGACGACCACTCGTGGGGGAACCGCCAGTCCTCGAGGCCGGCCATGCTCTCCCGCCAGAACGCCCGCAGGTTCTCGATCCCGGTCACCCGACCCCACGCGGGGTCGATGAAGGTGGCGTCGTCGGTGAACAGCTCGTCCAGGCCGTCCCAGCCCCCTCGCCCCTCTTCGGCGTCGACGCGGACCTGCAGGTAGCGCTCGACGGCGGCGGCGATCTCGGCCCGGGAATGGCTCATTGGCAGCCGGCCGCGGCGTCGGTCAGCTCGGCGGGGATGTTCGACGGATCGTCGGCCAGCTCCTGGTCGATCTCCACGAAACGGTCGTAGGGCACGTCCTGCTGGAGAGCATCGATCACACAACCGCAGAAGCTGGCCGGGCTTCCGGCGTTCTCGCAGGAGGTGGTGAAGTTGTCGATGACTTCCTGGGGGTAGGCGTTGCCGCTGCTGTCATCGGGCGGGACCGTCGAGTCGGCGGGATCGTCCGCGGGCTCGTCGTCGGTGCCGAAGATGTCGCCGCCACCGTCGCTGCCGGTGTCGGCCATGTCGTCGAAGAGGTCCGACGCCGACGGATCGTCGGTCGTCGTGGTGGTGTCCTCGTCCGGCCCGTCCGAAGCCGACGAGGAGTCAGCCGCCTCGCCGCTGTCGTCCCCGCCGCCCAGGGTCAGCACCAGGCCGACGGCCACGGCGATCAGGGCCACGACCACACCCACGAGGAGCACGGTCTTCCCCTTGCCACTGGAGGCCGAGCCGGACCCGGGCGAGGAGTACTCGCCGAGCGACGGGGTGCCCCCCGGGGGCGAGCCACCGGGGGCGCCGGGAGGCGGCCCGGACGCTACGGGAATGACGGCCGTCGCCGACGGATCAGGCGTGGCCGCCGGCGCCGGCTGGGCGGCGGAGGCGGCCGCACCGGCCTGGACCGGGTCGGTGCCGACCACCTGGCCGTCGGCCACCTGGTCCGTCCAGTCGTTGCCGTCGAACCAGCGGTTCTGGTGACGGCTCGTCGGGTCCGGGTACCAACCGGCGGGGGCGCTCATCGCTGCGGCTCCTTCGAGGTCATGTCGATTCTGTTCCCTCCAGACCGGCGACCGTCCGGACCGATGAGGTCAGGGCTTGGCGCTGCTGACGATCCACATCGCGAAGAACTGGGCCCCCCCACCGTAGGCATGGCCGAGGGCCGTCCGGGCACCATCGACCTGATGGTCCCCGCACATCCCCCGGACCTGCATGGCCGCCTCGCCGAAACGGATCATCCCCGACGCCCCGATGGGGTTCGTGGACAGCACCCCACCCGAGCAGTTCCACGGGATGTCACCGTCCATGGCCGTGGCCCCGGACTCGGTCAGCTTCCAGCCGTCGCCCTCCTCGGCGAAGCCCAGGTTCTCCAGCCACATGGGCTCGTACCACGAGAAGGGGACGTAGACCTCGGCCAGGTCGATCTGCTCACGGGGGTTGGTGATGCCCGCCTGCTGGTAGAGGTCCGCAGCGCAGTCCCGACCGGCCTGGGGGTTCACGTGGTCCCGGCCGGCGGCCATCGTGGCCTCGCTGCGCAGGGACGAGCCGTGGATCCACGCCGGGTTGGGGCTGGCATCACCGGTGGCCTCGTCGGCCAGGACCATCGCGAAGGCCCCGTCCGAGGAGGGGCAGGTCTCGTCGTAGCGGATCGGGTCCCACAGCATGGTCGAGTCCCGGATGGACTCGTAGGTGATGTGGGGCTGGTGCAGGTGGGCGAAGGGGTTCTTGCAGGCGTTGAGCCGGTCCTTCAGCGCCACCAGGATCCCGGTGTCGTCCGGGGCACCGGAGCGCCGCATGTAGGCCCGGATGTGGGGGGCGAAGAAGCCGCCCGCGCCGGCCACGAGCTTCTGGGAGAAGGGCACGGGTAAGGACAGGGCCCACATGGCCTCGGACTCGGACTGCTTCTCGAAGGCCACGGTCAGCACCCGCTTGTGCACGCCCGAGGACACCAGGCTGCTGGCCACGATGGCGGTCGAGCCACCGACCGAGCCCGCGGTGTGCACCCGCAGCATCGGCTTGCCCACCGCACCGAGCGCTTCGGCCAGGTACAGCTCGGGCATCATCAGGCCCTCGAAGAAGTCGGGGGCCTTGCCCACGACCACGGCGTCGATGTCGGCCCACGTCATGCCCGCGTCCTCGAGGGCCCGCATGGCGGCCTCCCGGACGAGACCGGCGATGGAGACGTCGCCCCGGGTCGCCTGGTGGCGGGTCTGACCGCACCCGACGACGGCTACGCGCTCGGCACCCATGTCAGCTTCCCTCCGAGGACTCGAACGAACGGTTCACCCTGGTCGTGGCGGACTCGTGGTCCACCTCGCCGCGCACCGCGAATGGTTTCGCCGTGCCTGCCTGGTCGCCTCGCCTCACGGCTCGGCTCCGAGGACACACACGAGGTTCTGCTGGAGGCAGTGACCGGCGGTGGCGTGTGCCACCCCTCGGCCCGCCGTGCCCGCCGAGATGCGGTTGGCCACCTCCACGATGCGGACCAGGCCGGCCGCCATCATCGTGTTGGCCGCCAACGCCCCGCCCGACGGGTTGACGTCGATGTCGTCGCCGAGCCCGATGGCCTCGCGCAGGATGACCTCCTGGGCGGTGAAGGGGGCGTGGAGCTCGGCCACGTCGATTGCTCCGTCGTTCACCCCGGCGGCCCCCGCGGCCAGACGGGTGGACGGTGAGTCGGTCAGGTCCCGCAGGCCGATGGCGTGCACGTCGATGCGGTGGTCGAGGCCCCGGATCCACGCCGGGGTGTCGGTGAGCTCACGGGCCCGGTCGTCGGCGGCGAGCACGATGGCCACGGCCCCGTCGCTGACGGGCGGGCAGTCGTGCTTCCGCAGCGGCGAGACCACGTGGTCCTCGGCCAGGATCTCGTCGACGTCGAAGTCGCCGCTGATCGTGGCGAAGGGGTTGTCCTTGGCCGAGGCCCGGGAGCGGACGGCGATCTCGGCCAGGTCCCGCTCGGTGGCCTTGCCCGAGTCGAGCAGGGCCCGGGCCTGGAGGGCGGCCATGCTGATCGAGTCCGGCCAGAGGGGTCCGTAGTAGTAGGGGTCGAGCTGACGGCTCAGCACCCGGGGCAGATCGCCCGGCGAGGACTTGCCGTAGCTGTAGACCAGCGCGGTGTCCGCCGCCCCGGTCTGGATCTTCACCCAGGCCTCGTAGAGGGCCCAGGCCCCGTCCGCTTCGACGTGGGACTCGCTGATCGGCGGGTAGGGGCCCACGCCGTCGAGGGTCCCGACGAAGCTGAAGCCCTGGCCGGCCAGGTAGTCGGTGCTCCCCGAGCAGGTGAAGTCCAGGTCGGCCTGGGTGACCCCGAGGCCGTCCTTCAGCTCCTGGAGCACCGGCATGAGCATCTCGACCTCGTTGCGGTCGTCGATGCGCCGGGCATGTACCGATTGGGCGGTGCCGACGATGGCGACGTCGCGCATCAGATGTGCTCCTTGTACGACTCGTAGTCGGCGTCGGGCTCGCCGTTCGGGCGCCAGTACTCGATGTTCTCGAAGGAGGTCTCCCAGTCGGCCTCGTCCTTCCACTTGGCCTCGACCCGCATCCCCATGCGGACCTGGTCGTGGGGGATCTCCTGGATGAGGCCGAAGACGGCCAGGTCGGCGCCGTCGGGCACCACCAGCGCCGAGGCGTAGGGGATGTCGATGCCCCGGCCCGTGAACTCGACGTTCACGACGCAGAAGCTGGTGACCGTGCCCACGCTGGGCAGTTCGACGATCTCCTCGGTGGGGATGCCGTCCACCGGGCAGGCGCCCCGGGAAGGGACGTAGACCTTGCCGCACTTGCGGCACCGCTCACCGAGGAGCTTGCCCTCGGCCATGCCCCGCAGGAAGCGGGACTGGCTGATGCCCGCGGTGTACGTGTAGTCCAGCCGGGCCGGGGTCCGGATCGACTTGACCGGCTCCACGCCCTCCAGCTCGGCGATGGCCGACGGGTCGACCGCAGGCTGGGACCAGAGGCCCTCGGGGAACGGGCTGACCTCGACGTCGCTCATCGGTCACCACCCTCGGGCTCGAAGCAGGCGATGTCGGTGATGGCGCCTTCGCGCTCGTCGGCCCAGCGGACCTGGACCCGCATGCCGGTGCTCATGGCGTCGGCCGAGCCGGCGTCGACGGCGTGCAGCATCGCCGTGTCGGCCCCGTCGAGGCGGACGAGGGCCCACGCGAACGGCGTGGACAGAGGGTTGTCGGCCCGGGGCTCGTCGACCCAGGCCCAGGTCGTCACCTCCCCGGCGGCGCCGACCGGGACCAGCTCGGTCAGGGGCTCGGAGGTCAGGGGGTCGTACTCGACGGGCGGACACATCACCCCGCCGTCGACCATCCGCACGCCGACCAGCACCCCCTCGCGCAACCCGGTGAAGAAGGCCGACTGCACGGGGCCCACGGTCCGGGTGAACGGGTACTCGACGACGAGGGGCGCACTCAGGACGTCGCTCTCACTCATCGGTTCTGAGACTAGAACACGTTTCAGTTGGGCGGTAACCGCCGGTCGGCGGGACGCGGCAGACCCGACGCCCCCGTGGCTGCCTCGCTTGGCCCAGCCCGCGGACCCTCAGTCACCTGGGTGGTACGTCCAGACCGGGTCGCGCTTCTCGGCGAAGGCCCGGCGGGCCTCCTGGGAGTCGGGGTGCTCCAGGAGGCGGCGGGTGTAGCCCTGCTCGGCCCGGTACGCCTCCTTCAGGGGGAGGAACTCGGTCTCGTTGAGGGCCTCTTTGGCCAGGCGCAGGGCCAGCGGGCTCTTGGCCGCCAGTGCGGACGCCAGCTCGGCCGCCGCCGGCGCCAGGTCGGCGATCGGCACGACCCGGTTGACCGCGCCCAGCCGGTACAGCTCGGCCGCCGGCGCGGGCACGCCGGTCAGGAAGAGCTCGCGCACCTTGGGGCGGCCCAGGAGCAGGTTCAGGTGGGCGCTGGCCCCGAGGAGGCCGACGTTGATCTCGGTGGTGCCGAAGGTGGCGTGGTCGGCGGCCACGATCAGGTCGCACACGGCGGCGTAGGCCAGCCCGGCCCCCAGGGCCGGGCCGTTGACCGCGGCGATGACGGGGACGGCGCAGTCGTACACCGCTTCCAGCGCCTCGCGGGGCAGGCGGCCCGGGTCGTCGGGGTCGGCTTCGGTGTCGTCGGTGTCGAAGGTCTTGAGGTCGACCCCGGCCATGAACGCCTTCTCGCCCGCCCCGGTGAACACGGCGACCCGAATCCGAGGATCGTCGCCCAACGCCCGGAAGGTGTCCCGCAACTCGACCATGGTCGAACGGGTGATGGCGTTCACGGGCGGACGATCGAGGGTCACCGTGGCCACGTGGTCGGCGATCTCGAGCGTGAGGTCCCCCACGGACGCAATCCCTACCATGCCCTCCGATGCCTGACGCTCCTTTGTCCTGGGACGAGGCGGTGGCGCGGGTCACCGGACCCGACGGTCGTTACCCCCTGATCGACGCCGCCATCGACGGCCGGCCCTACAGGGTCTTCGCCAACACGCCGCCGTCACTGCGCTTCCTGTTCGAGCTGGCCGGCGGCTACGGCGACCAGGACTACTTGGTCTACGAGGACGAGCGCCTCTCCTTCGCCGAGGTCCGGAGCCGGGTCGGGGCCATGGGGGCACTGCTCCACGACCGCTACGGCGTCCGCCACGGCGACCGAGTGGCCATTGCCATGCGCAACTACCCGGAATGGATCGTGGCCTTCCAGGCCATCACCTCCATCGGGGCCGTGGCCGTGGCCCTCAACGCCTGGTGGACCACCGACGAGCTGGAGTACGGCTTCGAGGACTGCGGTGCCAAGGTCTGCGTCGCCGATCAGGAGCGGGTGGCGCGCCTGGCCCCGGTGCGCGAGGGCCTCGGCCTGGCCGTGATCGGGGTGCGCCTCACCGAGGACGCGGTCGGCGTCGACCGGTTGGAGGCCGTGCTCGAGCCCACGGCCGCCCTGCCCGAGGTCGCCATCGACCCCGACGACGACGCCACCATCCTCTACACCTCGGGCACGACCGGTCACCCCAAGGGGGCGGTCTCCACCCACCGGGCCGTGCTCAGCGGCCTGCTCGCCTTCGGCTGCCGCTCGGCGGTCGGCGCCCTCATGGAGCCGGCCGCCGAGGACGCCGACACCCCGAAGGACCGCACCGCCTACATCCTGGTCGTGCCCCTCTTCCACGCCACGGGCCTGATCCCGGTCATGCTCGGCACCACGGCGTCGGGGGCGAAGCTGGTGATGATGTACCGGTGGAGCCCCGAGCGGGCCCTGGAGCTCATCGAGCGGGAGCGGGTCACCGCGTTCGTGGGCGTGCCCACCATGTCCTGGGACCTGCTCGAGTCGCCCGACTTCGAGAAGCGGGACACCTCCAGCCTCGTCTCCGTCGGCGGGGGCGGAGCCCCGGCCCCGGCCGAGCTGGTGCGCCGCGTCGACAGGGGCTTCCGCCACGGCAAACCCCAGATCGGCTATGGCATGACCGAGACCAACGCCTACGGGCCGGGCAACAGCGGGGCCGACTACCTGCGCAAGCCCACCAGCTCGGGCCGGGCCGTCCCGGTCATGGAGATCCAGGTGGTCGACGACGACGGGAACCCGGTGCCCGACGGCGAGGTGGGCGAGATCTGTTTCCGGGGGCCGAACCTGATCCGGGGCTACTGGAACAAGCCGGAGGCCACGGCCGAAGTCATCGACGCCGACGGTTGGCTGCGCTCGGGTGACCTCGGCCGCCTGGACGACGAAGGCTTCATCTACGTCGAGGACCGGGCCAAGGACATGGTCCTGCGGGCGGGCGAGAACATCTACTGCGCCGAGGTCGAGGGCGCCGTCTACGAGTTCCCCGGCGTGGCCGAGGCCGCCGTGTTCGGCGTCCCCCACGAACGCCTGGGCGAGGAGGTGGCGCTGGCCGTGGTCGCCTCCCCCGGCGCCGACCTCGACGTGGACGGCCTACTGGGCCACCTGAAGCGCCACCTGGCCGCGTTCAAGGTCCCCTCCATCGTCGAGATCCGTACCGAGCGCCTGCCGAGGAACGCCAGCGGCAAGGTCCTCAAACGCGACCTCCGCGACGAAGTCGTCGCCGGAGCCGGCTGACCCCCGGAACGGTCAGGGCGGTGGGCCGGTCAGCTGAAGGGATCGCCCTCGCCGGAGACGTGGGCGGTGTCACCGTCCTGTGACCCGACGCTCACCGGGACCACCGGCTTGCCGTCGAGGTCCTCGAGGCGGAGGTGCTCGCCGGGGTTCAGCGGGGTGGGGACCATCTGGGTCCGGAAGAGGATGCCGCTGACCTCGCCGCTCCAGCCGTCGCCCGTGGCCTCGGCCACCAAGCG
>Ga0315283_10003120_pt1 | contig 14092 bp, 9 predicted proteins | sample YL17G09_0_MG_FD_204541 | JGI IMG/M metagenome (GOLD analysis project Ga0315283, IMG submission 204541) | Sediment microbial communities from Yellowstone Lake, YNP, Wyoming, USA - YL17G09_0 | ecosystem: Environmental > Aquatic > Freshwater > Lake > Sediment | place: USA: Wyoming | collected... | reverse complement strand
GGCCTTCCAGCCCTCAGAAGCGAAACCGGGGCTTCCACCCCGGAACCTCCCACGCCACAAGGGGAGTAAAATGCCCCCTGGTACCCCCGAAGTCAAGGTGCTACCGTAACATGCTATATTATTATGCATCAATCACTTGCAGGCTGTTCCGGGCGTGGAAACAGCCCCCCTGGCTTTCGGGTAGCTGAGCCGGCCACCGGGGGGGAGGCCAGGGTGCCCCAGCCGGCCGTGGCGGCCTCGCCTGGCTGGCCCAGGACTCCCCAGAGTTCCTCCGCCTTGCCCGGCATCAGCGGACTTGCAAGGACCGCCAGTCGGTAGAGGCAACGTGCCAGGGCCGCCAGGGCTTCATCCAATTCAGGCTCCCGGCCCGACTTGGCCAGCGCCCAGGGCGCGATGTGGACGATGTACTGGTTGGCCGCGGTCACAATGCGCCAGGCCGCCTCGGCCGCACCCCGCAGGTCCGTGGCTTCCATGGCGCTTTCGTACGCCCGGATGGCTTCCATGCCCGCACGATCGAGCGGCGTATCCCCGGCGGACGGCACGCGGCCGTCCCGGTATTTGGTCAGCATGGCGAGGGAGCGGCTGGCCAGGTTGCCGAGGCCGTCCGCCAGGTCGGCGGTGTACACATCGGCGAACCGGTCCCAGGTGAAGTTCCCGTCGCTGTCCCAGGGGATTTCCCGCAACAGGAAATATCGGAAGGCGTCCGGTCCGAAGCGATCCACGGCTTCGCCGAGGTCCAGTTGCGTGCCGGCGCTCTTGCTCAGGCGCTCCCCCCGGAAATACACGAAGCCATGGGCCCAGACGCGCTCCGGCAGTGGGAGGTCGGCCGCGCGCAGCATCGCGGGCCAGATGACGCAATGGAAGCGCGTGATGTCCTTGCCGATGATGTGCAGCTGCGCTGGCCACTCGGCGCGGCTTCCGGCGGCGCGAGTGGCGGTCCAGTAATTGGGGAGCGCGTCGAACCAGACGTAGGTGGTCTGCTGTTCGCCCTGGCTGGTCAGCCGTGGAAACGGCACGCCCCAGGTAAAGCGGGACCGGCTGGCGGAGATGTCCTCCAGACCCTGATGGAGCAGGCCGAGGATTTCGTTGCGGCGGCTCTCGGGCTGGATGAAGGCCGGGTTGCCCTCGATGAGCGCAAGCAGGAAGTCACGGTGGCGGGAGAGCCGGAAGAACCAGTTCCGCTCTTCCACCCATTCAAGCGTGCGCGTCGGGTGGAGCGCGCAGCGGTCGTCCACCAGCTCGGCGTCCGGCTTGAACGCCTCGCAGCCGACGCAGTACCGGCCCCGGTACGACTGCTCGTAGAAATCGTCCGGGTTGCGTTCGAAGATCCGCTCGATGAGCTCGACCACGCCGGCCTTGTGCGCCGCGGCCGTGGTGCGGATGAACTGGTCATGCGAAATCCCGAGCCGCTTCCACATGGCCTGGAACCGTACCGAGACGTGGTCGGCCAACTGCTGAGGGGCCAGCCCCTCCGCCGCCGCGGTCTGGGCCACTTTCTGGCCGTGCTCGTCCATTCCGATCAGGAACCAGACGTCGTCGCCCCGGAGCCGGCGGTAGCGCGCGATGGCATCGGCGCCGATCTTCTCGTACGCGTGGCCGAGGTGCGGGTCGCCGTTGGCGTAGTCGATGGCGCAGGTGAGGTAGAACCGGGCCACTCAGCCCCCGTCGCTCGGGGTCGCGCCGCCGGCGGACCCGCCGCCCCGGCGCCGGCGGCCACGGCGCCGGCGCTTGCTGCGCGCCGCGGCGGGCTCGGGGGAACTGTCGGGCTGCTGCGGTTGCGCTGGAGGTGCCGCGGACACCAGGAGCGCGGCCGGCGGGGTCGGCGAGGCCGGGGGCTCCGGCGCGAGGGCGGGGCTCTGGGGCAAGGGGGTGGAGCCCGCGGCCGCCTCCATCTCCTCCTTGAGCTGGATCAGCGGCACGATGCGGGGGCCCTCCTCGGAGCGGAGGAAGACCCGTTCGCGGAAGAGGTCCACCGCCACCACCTTTTCCGATCCCCGGGCGGTCACCAGGATCTTGCCTTCCTTCGGGAATCGCTTCCGTGCGGTCACGTAAAACTCGTGCTCGTACTTGAGGCAGCAGAGCAGGCGGCCACATCCGCCGGAAATTTGCGAGGGATTCAGCGAGAGGTGCTGATCCTTGGCGAGGCCGAGATTGACGGGGGAGAGCTCGGTCAGCCAGGTCGAGCAGCAGTATTCGCGGCCGCATCGGCCGACGCCGGAGAGCCGGGCGGCCTCGTCGCGCACCCCGATCTGGCGCAACTCGATGCGCGTCTTGAAGGCCCCCGCCAGATCCCGGACCAGCCCGCGGAAATCCACCCGCTTTTCGGACGTGAAATAGACCGTGAGCTTCTTGCGGTCCCACTGCCATTCGGTGTCGCTGATCTTCATCGGCAGGTCGTGGGCGCGCACCCGCTCGATGATCGTGCGGCGGACGTCCTCCTCGGAGCGGCGCAAATCCTCATGCACCGTGACCTCCTCGCGGGACGCACGCCGCAGGACCGGGGCACGGTCGCCGGGAGGCGCCTCGCCCACGGCGCAGCCACCGCATCCGGAGCCGCATTTCTTCAGCGCGGTTTCCCCGACGGCGCTGATGCGCCCGAGGTCCTGGCCGCGGTCGGCGTCGACGATCACGGCGTCGCGCATCCGGAGCAGGTCGTCGCTGTCCGGCCAGTCGAACAGCCCCTTCCGGTTGCCCTTGAACCGGACCTCCACCGTCTGCGGCATCAGGCCTCGGAGTACGCGCCCATCGCGCCATACTTCTCGGCGCGCCGGCGGACCAGTTTGTCCGGGCGGATCTTGCGAAGCTCCCCGACGTGACGGAGCAGGGACTCGCGGACGGCTTCCCCGGTGGCGTCGTGATCGGTGTGCGCGCCGCCCGCCGGCTCGGGAATGATTTCGTCGATGACCTTGAGCCGCATGAGGTCCTCGGCCGTGAGTTTGAGCGCCTCCGCGGCCCGCTCGCGCTGCGACGCGTCCTTCCACAGGATGGCGGCGCAGCCCTCCGGGGAAATCACCGAGTAAATCGAGTTTTCCAGCATCAGGACCCGGTCGGCGACGCCGAGGGCCAGCGCCCCGCCGGAACCGCCGACGCCGATCACAATGGCCACGATGGGGGTCGGCAGGACGGACATCTCCAGGATGTTGCGGGCCAGCGCCTCCGACTGTCCGCGCTCCTCGGCGCCCAGCCCGGGGTAGGCGCCGTCGGTGTCGATCAGCGTGACGACGGGCGCGCCGAACCGGGCCGCGAGCTTCATGAGCCGGAGCGCCTTGCGGTAGCCCTCCGGGTGCGGCATGCCGAAATTCCGCCGGAGGTTGTCCTTGGTGTCGCGGCCCTTCTGATGGCCGATGACCATTACCGTGTGCCCGCCGAGCCGAGCCCACCCGCCCACGATGGCGGGATCGTCGCGGAAGAGCCTGTCCCCGTGGAGTTCGATGAAATCGGTGAAAATGGTGCTGAGGTAGTCGAGCGTGTAGGGCCGTCGGGCGTGGCGGGCCACCATGACGCGCTGGATGGGGGTCAGTGCGCGGTAGATGTCGTCGCGCTGCGCGGCGAGCTTGGCCTCGAGGGCCTGAATTTCCTCGGCCAGGTCGAGCCCGCGTTCGGCGCTGGACCGCCGGAGGTCCTCGATCTGGCGGTCGAGTTCCTGGAGTGGTTTTTCGAAGTCGAGCGTATAGGCCGTGGCCATGGCTACCCCGCCTTCACGTAGTGAACGGCACCGGCACCCAGCACGTCGCGGAGGGCCCGGAGGAGGTCGTCATCGGGGGCAATGCGGAGACGGCGTGCGCGCAGCCGGAGGGCCTCGCCATTGCCGTCGCTCCACTCAATATAGACCGGCGCCGGGCCAGGGTGCGACGCGCACAGCGCCGCGGCCGCCTTGACCGCGTCGGGCGGAGGGGCGTCGGCAGCACGCCACCGGAGGCTCACCCCCAAGGCGCCGCTCGGCTTCAGATCGTCGAGGGGGCGGGCCGTCTCGACCACGAACGGGGCCCGGTCCTCCCCGCGGTCCCGTGCGCTGTACCCCCCGCCGAGCAGCACCGCCGCATCGGCCCGGAGCACCTGGTTGAGCTTGGCCCAGGCGTCCGGGAAGACGATGGCTTCCGCCGTCCCGTGGAAGTCCTCCAGCGTCAGCCGCGCGTATTCCTTGCCCGTCTTCCTGGAAATCTGGCGCTTGAGCCCGGTCACCACCGCCGCCACGCTCACCGGGTGCTCGCTCCATTCGTGCAGCGTGGCCGTGGTCCGTGTCCCGAAGAGTTCCACTTCCGCCCGGAAGCGTTCGAGCGGGTGCCCGGAAATGAAGAAGCCAATGACCTCCTTTTCGCGAGTCAGCCGCTCCGCCTCGGACAGGGGCGGCACGTCGGGCAAACTGTGCCCCGCCGGCCGCGAGGAGGGGAGGGCCTCGCCGAACAGCGACGACTGCCCCGCCTCCTGCTCCTGGTGCCGGAGCTGCGCTTCGCCGAGGGCGGCGTCGAGCGCCTCCAGCAGTTGGCGGCGGTGGCCGCCGAGACCGTCGCAGGCGCCTGCCACGACCAGGGACTCGAGGACACGGCGGTTGCCGAGCCGGAGGTCGATCCGGCCCACAAAGTCCCACAGGTCGTGGAACGGTCCGTCCTGGCGGGAGGTGATCATCGACTCGATGACGCCGGCGCCGACGTTCCGGATGGCGCCGAGTCCGAAGCGAAGCCGGTTCTCGCCGACCACAGTGAACTTGAACCCGGATTCGTTGACGTCCGGGGGCAGCACCTCGAGGTCGAGCTCCCGGGCCTCGTTGATGTACTGCACCACCTTGTCGGTGTTGCCGATTTCCGAGCTGAGCAGCGCCGCCATGAATTCGGCGGGGTGGTGCGCCTTGAGCCAGGCCGTCTGGTAGGACAGCACCGAGTACGCGACGGAATGCGACTTGTTGAATCCATACCGGCCGAAGGTCTCGATCTGCGCCCCCAGCTCCTCCGCCAGGCGCCGCGGGTGACCCTGGGTCATGGCGCGCTCGACGAACCGCCCGACCTCCTGCTTGATCAGCGCCTCGTCCTTCTTGCCGACCGCTTTCCGGAGCACGTCGGCCTCGGCGAGGCTGAACCCGGCCAGCACGTTTGCGATGCGCATGACCTGTTCCTGGTAGGTGATGACGCCGTAGGTCGGCTCCAGGATTTCCTTCAGGGATGGATGCGGATAGGTGACCGGTTCCTGCCCCAGCTTGCGCCGGATGAAGACCGCGTCCATCCCCGCGTCGAGGGGGCCCGGTCGGAGGAGTGCGTTGATGGCGACGAGGTCGTCGAAGCGATCGCAGCGCATCTCCCGAAGTCGGTCGGTGGCCAGGGCCGACTCGAACTGGAACACGCCGGCGGTCCGGCCCTGCCGGAGCAGTTCGTACACCGCCGGATCCTCGAAGCGCATGTCGCTGAAGTCGGGCGCGGTGCCGTGGCGGGCACGGATCATGGCCAACGCATCGTGAATGACGGTGAGCGTCTTGAGGCCGAGGATGTCCATCTTGAGCATCCCGACTTTTTCCAGCGCCCCCATCTCGTACTGCGTGATCATGACGTCTTCACCGCCGGCCGACTGGCCCGCGCCCTTGGTCGGCGTCGTGCAGACCGGCACGTAGTCCGGCAGGGGGCCCGGCGCGATGACCACGCCGGCCGCGTGCACCGACAGATGCCGTGAGACGCCCTCGATGCGGGCACTCAGGTCCATCAGCCGGCCGTACAGCGGGTTGGCCTTCACCAGTTCCCGGAGTTCATCCACCTTCCGGAGCGCTTCCGGAATGGTGAGGTTGAACCCCGGGCCGGAGGGGATCAACTTGGTGAGCTTGTCGGCCTCCCCGGGCGGAATTTTCAGCACACGCGCCACATCCTTGATGGCGGCGCGGGCCTTCATCGTGCCGAAGGTGACGATTTGCCCCACGCTCTCCCTGCCGTAGCGCTGCCGGACGTACTCGATCACCTCGCCCCGTCGCTCAAAGCAGAAGTCCACGTCAATGTCCGGCATGGAGACGCGTTCCGGGTTGAGAAACCGCTCGAAGAGCAGGTCGAAGCGCAGTGGATCCACGTCGGTGATGCGGAGGGCGTAGGCCACCAGCGAGCCCGCGGCCGAGCCGCGGCCCGGGCCCACCGGGATGCCCCGGTCCCGCGCCGCGGCGATGAAGTCCTGCACAATCAGGAAGTAGCCGGCGTATCCCGCCGTGTTGATGACCGACAGCTCGTATCCGATCCGGTCCGCCACCGCCTGGGGCAGGGGGGAGCCGTAGCGCCGCGCCGCGCCCTCGCGGGCCAGGTGATCGAGGAGGGCCGCATCGGTGGCGTATTCGGCCGGCCGCGGGAAGCTCGGGAGGTAGTAGCGCTTCTCGAAGTCGAACTCGCAGAGCTGGGCCACACGCTGGGTGTTGTCGATTGCTTCGGGGTGGTCCGGAAAGAGCGCGCGCATTTCCTGCTCGGACTTCACGTACGATTCCTGCCCCGTGAAGCGAAAACGCTTCGGGTCGTCGAGGTCCGCGCCCGTCCCGATGGCCAGCAGCACGTCGTGCGCCTCGGCGTCCTCGCGCCGCAGGTAGTGCGCGTCGTTGGTGGCCACCACGCCGAGCCCGAGTTCCTGCCCGAGCCGCAGCATCCCTTCCGTCACCAGGTCCTCCTCCGGGATGCCGTGCTTCTGGATTTCCAGCCAGAAACCCTCCGGCCCGAAACGCCTGGCAAACCACGACGCGCTCCGCTTCGCCTCTTCGTAGTTCCCCTGCCGGAGCCAGAGCGCCACCTCCCCGGACAGGCACGCCGCAAGGCAGACGATCCCGTCGGAATGCGCCTCGAGGACTTCCTTGTCGATCCGGGGACGCCGGTAGAAGCCCTCGGTGAATCCGATGGAGCTCAGCTTGATCAGGTTCTGGTAGCCGGCCCGGTTCCGGGCGAGCAATACCAGATGGCTGTAAAAGGCCGGGGCGCCGGAGGGCTTTTCACGCTGCCGGCGAGAGCCGAAGGCCAGGTAGGCCTCGAAGCCGAGGATCGGGCGGATCTTGGCGGCGCGTGCGGCCTCGTAGAACGACCATGCCGCATGCAGGTTGCCGTGGTCGGTGACCGCCAGGCTGTCCATCCCCAGGCCGCGCACATGACCGACCAGCGCCTCGATGCGGTTGGCGCCGTCGAGGAGCGAGTATTCGCTGTGAGTATGGAGATGGGCGAACGCCATGGCTTGCCGGACGTGCCGTGCTCGGGGTCCATCGGCGTCCGGCGGGACACCCACGGAGCGACGCGGCGACGTGTTGAAGGAGGGTTCGGTGCTGCGCCCCGGGCGCGGGACGGAGGTGGGAACCCGACGAGGGAGAGAACCTATCGGCCGGGCGCATGATTGTCAAAAGCCGTTGTGCCGCCTTATTTTGCAGGCGTTTCCCCCTCCCTCAGACGTTGCCCGGAGCCGCACCCGTGACGCTCTCAAGTGCCCGCCGTTCGCTCCCGATGGCCCTGCTCGCAGGCCTCGCCGCCTGCGGGGGCGGCGAGGGCGGCACCGGGCCGGACACCCCCACACTCACCTGCAGCCCGGGTCCAGCCCCCACCGTCATGAACCCGGGACAATTCCGCATTCTGAACCCTGCCAATTCCGCTGGCTGCGTGCGGTTTCCGGCGGCGGGCGCCTCCGGCGCGGAGTACCTGATTGCCGCCCTCTCCACCGCGGGGCAGGAGGCGACGAATGGCGTCAGCGTCGACTACGCTCTGCAAGGCCACAACAACGGCAGTCTCCCCGTCCCGGTCTCAGGCGCTCCGGCACTCCCCTCCCCGCTGCTCCGGGCCTGGCGTGGGTCGGGCACCGCCGGGGAGTTCCACGCAATGCTCCGGACCCGGGAGCGCGTTCTTGCGGGGCAAGCCGGCGCCCGGCTTGGCGCGGCAGCGCCCGGCATCCGGCGGATTCCGCCGGTGGTCGGGGCCAAGGATACCTTCAGCGTCTGCGCCAACACCAGCTGTTCCTCCTTCGTGTCCGTTGCGGCCACCGCCAAGTATGTCGGGCCGAAGGGCGCCATTTTCCTGGATGATGTCGTGCCTGCCGGAGGCTTCACGCAGGAGGACATCGACACCCTCGGCGTGCTCTTCGACGGAGGGGCCGGCGGCGCCGCCCCCAACATGTACCAGATCGACACGACCGCGTTCGGCAGGGAATCGGATATCGATGGGAACGGCAAAGTCATTTTTCTCCTCACCGACGCCGTGAACAGCCTCAGCGGCACCTGCGCCAACGGCAGCATCATCCTCGGCTTCTTCTATGGCGGGGACTTGCTGCCTCGCACGGTGGGGAACCCCGGGTCCAACGTGGCCGAGCTCTTCTACGGCCTGGTCCCTCAATCGACGGGCGGCTGCGCCGTTTCCAAGGCTGTCGTGAAGCAGCTGATCGCCCCGGTGTTCATCCACGAATTTCAGCACATGATCTCGTTCAATCAGCACGTGCTGATCCGGTCCGGTGCCAGCGGGGAACAGGTGTGGCTGAACGAGGGGCTGTCGCATTTTGCCGAGGAACTCGGCGGGCGGCTGCTCGGGAACGGCCCGGGGCAGGGCGGCGCCTCCACCCGGCTGGTGCAGTTTGCCATCGATAACCTCCTCAACGGCAACGACTACCTGCTCGACCCGGAGGCGCACTTCCTCGTCACGCCGGGCAGTTCGACCGGCTCGCTGGAAGAGCGCGGGGCCAATTGGCTGTTCGTCCGGTGGCTGGCCGACCACTATGCCGCCGACAGCAACGGCACCAGCCTGACGCGGCAGCTGGTCGGGACGGCGCTTCTCGGCTACCAGAACGTCGAGGCCGCCACCGGCAGCACCATGAGCCAACTGGTGCCGCTCTGGCAGCTGGCCAACTACCTCGACAACCTGCCTGGGTTTACGCCCGCCGACCCGCGACTGCAGTACCCCAGCTGGGACCTCCGGCACATATACGACACGCTGAACTTCCAGCGTCCCGACCTGGTGCCCCGTGAATACCCCCTCGTGCCGGACAGCACCACGAGCGGAACGTACAGCCGCACCGGCACGCTCCGTGCCGGGTCGGGACGCCACCTTCGGTTGATCCAGTCCGCCGACGCGGACGGTGTGGACATCATCCTCGCGCGGAAGACCGGCGACCCATTCCCTGATGACCGCGGCGTGCGCTTCGGCGTGGTGCGGATTCGCTGACGACGACACGCGTGCGGCACCTCGTGCTGGCCATGTGCGGCCTGGCTGTCGCCGCGCGCCTGGCGGCGCAGGCGCCGTCGCCCATCGTCACCGAGCTTCCGCCTTCCACCCGGTCGGCGGCCCTGGCGGGTGCCGGCGTGGCCCTGGTGGGAGACGCCGGCAGCGTCTTCATCAATCCGTCCGGCCTGGCCACCATCAAGGTGCTCAGCCTCGAAGGCGCCTTCTCGCCGATGCCAGGGGGTGCCCAGCTCTGGCAGGGTGCCGGCGCGTTTCGCCTCCGGCAATTCAATCTCGGCGGCGGGATTGCCTACCTGCAGCTGCCGGACACCTCGGCCTTCGCCGACAACTTCACGTGGGTCGGCTCCGCCGATTTCCGTGTGGGGCTCCTCGCGCTCGGCGCTTCGCTCCGGTATGTCTCGGTGGCGGACACCAGCGGTCAGCTGAACAGCGCGCTCACCACGGACGCCGGGTTTACCATCGCGGTGTTCGACATCATGGCGCTGGCCGTGTCCGTCCAGGGCATCGGCAACGAGCGTCTGTCCGGACTCGGGGTGTCGCTACCCACAACCACGCGCCTGGGATACACCCTCAACTTCGTCGACCCGCAGGGAACCATCCGCCTCCTCACCACGATTGAGTGGGTCTGGACCGAGGGACAGAACCACCGGTTCCTGGTCGGCCTGGAGGGGGGCGCGGTCCTCAAGGGCATGGGAGTCGTCGGCCGGGTCGGCTATGGCCCGGCGCCCTTCGGCCCCTCCGCAGCGCGGTGGACCGTCGGAGGAGGGGTCGTCCTTGGCCGCCTCGGGCTCGACTATGCCTACCAGGCCCAGAATGTGTTCGGCGAGGGCGTCCACGCCTTCGGCCTCCGCCTGACCCCGTGAGAGCCCAATGCGCTGGAGCCCCGTCCGCGTGATTGTTGCCCTGGTGGCCGCCCTGATGATCGGCTTCAGCACGGCGTACGTGGCGAGTGGCGAGGTGCGCTATCTCACGCGCGCCGGGCTGGAGGAGACCCAGATCCTCACGGAGCGGAAGCCGATTGAGAAGGTGCTCCGCAAGCGGGACCTCGATCCGGCGGTCCGCGGACAGCTGCAACTGGTGCTCGACGCGCGTGCCGCCGCCGCCGGCATGGGGCTCACGGCCGGCGACACCTTCACCCAGTTCACCGACGTCGGGCGGGATACGCTGCTCCTCGTCCTCTCCGCCTCGCTCCCCGATTGCCTCTGTCCGGTCACCTGGAAGTATCCGATTGTCGGAAGGGTCCCGTACAAGGGCTTCTTCGACCCCAGGATGGCGCGGTCCGCCGTCGCGGCGCTCGAGGCCCGCGGGTTCGACACCTACCTGCGGCCGTCGGGCGCGTACTCGACACTGGGGTGGTTCAATGATCCGCTCCTCTCCACCGCGCTCGGGGGAGACTCCGTGGAGCTGGCGGCCCTGGTGTTTCACGAACTGGCGCACAACACGCTGTACGTGAAGAGCGCCACGCCGTTCAACGAGACCTTTGCCCAGATGGCGGGATACCGCGCCGCCGAGGCCTTCTTCCTGGGGCGGGGCGACAGTCTCCTCGCGGCGAGGGCGGCGGACCGGTGGCACGACGAGTTGGTCCTGGCGGCCTTCTACGACTCGCTGGCGGCGAGGCTCGAGGCGCTCTACGCGACCCGGCCGGATTCGGCCGCGCTCGCGGAGGGGCGAGCCGATGCGGGGCGGTGGGCCAAGCAGGAACTCGAGGGCCCGGTGGGGGCGGAACTGCGGACGATCCAGGTGGGACGCATGGCGGACCGGCCGGTCAACAATGCGCGGCTCATCGCCGCGCGCATCTACCGGACCCGGTCTGCCCTGTTTGAGGAGTGGTACCAGCGGAACGGTGCCGATGTCCGGCAGGCGGTGGAGCGACTCCAGCCTGTGGTGGCCGGGGTCGAGGGCGACAGTGCGTTTGTCCGGCTGGACGCCGCCCTCAGGGTGGCGGCCGACTCAACCGGTGCGGGCCCGTAACTTTCGGCCGCGGAGCCGACTCTGCGGGTGCCGGATGGCCTCCTCGGCTGCGGAGAGGTCTACGCGAACCCGGCCCGAGCCTTCGAGGATCCCCGCCACATCGGCCACCGGTCCCGACACCGGCTGGAATACGCTGAAGGTCAGGCCTTCTTCGCTGCGCATCACCTGGCGCGCGGCCAGCGCCCAGGCAGAGCCGGCGCCGCCCGGGCGGAGCCCGACGACCAGCGGCACTGCGTCCGGCGGCAAGGCCCGCCCGTCGTGGCCCGGCAGCGAAAGGGCCGCTGCGAGGGCCACCCAGCCGTCCCACTCGTCCGTCGTCACCAGGTGCGTAAACCGCCAGCCCTCTTCCCGCACTACCGTGATGAATTCCTGGACCAGTCGCTCCGGGGACGGATGATGCTCGCCGTCCGCGCGGGTCAGCAGGGACGCCCCATGGTCCCCGAACCAGCGCTGCGAGGTGATGAGGTCCGCGGGCCGACGACCTGAGAACGCCGCATACCGGCGCGTGATGGCCACCTGCCGCTCCGCCTCGGCTCGCTGCTCCGGAAATTCTGCTGCCTCCACCGCTCCCTCGAAGGCCACTTCCGCGGCCAGGTACCGGCCTGCGCCCCTGAGGATCTTGCCGCGCAGGTGCAGCGTACCGCTGTGCGGTTCGAGCGCAAAGGCACGGTCGAGCGCGAGGAGCGCCCGGTCATGCTCGCCGAGGCGGTAGGCGGCATAGCCCGCCTCATGCCAGACCATGGCGAAGTCGGGGTTGCGGGCGGCGGCCTGTTCCAGGGCCACGAGCCCTTCGCGATAGCGGCCCAGCTCCACGAGCGCGGCGCCCTTGAGCGCCAGGGGGAGCGCGGCCTCACCGAACTGGTCGGCGGCCTGCGCGGATAGCGCCAGGGCCTCCTCGAAGCGGCGTTGGCCGCGGAGCAGTTCGAAGTACTCGCACCAGGCCAGCGCGAGGTCGGGTTGCCGGTCGATGAGTTCGAGGTACGCCTCTTCCGCCTCATCGAGCGATGCATCGCGGAGAAGGTGCCGCGCCCGGGCCAAGGCACGCTCACTGGGCTCGGTGGCAAACACGCGGAACTGGGAGGTGGTGAACATGTGGCGAATGTACCGGCCGGATTGGATCGCGCCAGAGGGGGCGCCGACCCGCCGTCCGCCGGCCGGCCTCGCGCGGTGCCGGGTTCCGTGTACCTTTCCCCTGTTCGACCCGCCCGCAACCGTCAGCCTTCCCGAGGACGTCGCCCCATGGACACCGGATTCGTGACCCGCGAACAGGATCGCCTCCTCGGCGAACTGTTCACTTTCTTGCGCATCCCGAGCGTGAGCACGCTCCCACAGAACGCCGCCGACTGCCGCAAGGCCGCGGATTGGCTGGTAACGGAGTTCAAGCGGCTGAAGTGCGCCAAGGTCACCCTGCTGGAGGGGAAGGGTCACCCGATCGTGTGGGCGGAAAGCCCCCGGGTGCCCGGCAAGCCGACCGTCCTGGTGTACGGCCATTACGACGTCCAGCCGCCCGATCCGCTCGACGAATGGGTCTCCCCCGCGTTCGAGCCGACCATCCGGAACGGCAACCTCTACGCCCGCGGCGCGGTGGACGACAAAGGGCAGGTCTTCTGCCTGTTGAAGGCGTACGAATCGGTGCTCGACGCCGACGGCCGCCCGCCGCTGAACGTCAATTTCATCATCGAGGGCGAGGAGGAGTGCGGTGGGGACGTGATCGTCGACCGGCTGAACAAGGAGCCGGAGCGGACCCGGGCCGATGCCGTGCTGGTGGCGGACATGGGGTACTACGCCCCCGGCATTCCCGCGGTCTACACCGCGCTCCGGGGCATGTGCTACGCGGAAATCCACCTCCGGACGCTCGAGCGGGACCTCCACTCCGGCACCTATGGCGGCGTGGCGCCGAACGCCCTCGAGGCGCTCTGCCGGATCTTGATGGACCTGAAGGGCGTGGACGGCCGCATCCACATTCGCGGCCTCTACGACCAGGTGGTTCCGCCCACGGAGGCCGAGTTGGAGGCGTGGCGGGGGCTTCCCTTCAACGTGCACGAGTACATGAAGGAAGAGGTAACCTCGACCACGCTCACCGGGCTCAAGGAGTATTCGATCCTGGAGCGGACCTGGGCGCTCCCCACCTTTGAGATCCATGGCATCATGGGCGGATTCACGGGCGAGGGGGCGAAGACCGTCATTCCCGCCAAGGCCTCCGCCAAGGTGAGCCTGAGGCTGGTGCCCGGACTGACGCGCGACAAGGTGCAGGCGGCGCTTGAGAAGACGGTGCAGGCGCTCGCGCCGACCTGGGCAAAGGTGGAGGTGCGCCCGCTCCACGGAGCGGATCCCGTCGAGGTGGACGTGACCGCGCCGGCCTTTGCGGTGCTCGACCGGGCCTTCGAGGAGGTCGTGGGGCGGCGCACCGTGTCCGTCCGCGCAGGCGGGTCAATCCCCATCGTCCCGAAGCTCGGCATGACAGGCGCACCGGTGCTGTTGACCGGCATCGGCCTCCCCGATGACGGGCTGCACTCGCCGAACGAAAAGGTGGCCGTCCAGCAGATATGGGACGGCATCCGCGTCTTCGGGCGGTTCTTCGAGATGATGGCGGAGGGCAAGCCGGGGAAGGCCTGAGCGGGGAAATGCCGCCGGACATTGGCGGCGTGAAAAAGCCCCCCGCAAACGCGGGGGGCTTCGCGTGTCAGGGCCTCAGCCGACGACCAGGGCCCGGACCGAGGCGATGACGCCGGCCACCAGGTCGTCCGCCCAGTACGCTTCGGGTCGGTCGGCGGCGGGGAGCCCCGCGGCCCGTTGCTCGAGGTAGCTGATGGCCGTGGAGGTCCACTCGGACTGGGCGGAGGGAACCACCGCCCAGGCTCCCGTGGCGCGGAGCTCCAGTGCGGTCAGTGCATCGAGTTCGCTTTCCAGGCCTCGGGTCGCGGCCGGGGCCCGCAGCTGGTCTGCAACCAGATCGAGCGCCCGCG
>Ga0315283_10003119_pt1 | contig 14097 bp, 10 predicted proteins | sample YL17G09_0_MG_FD_204541 | JGI IMG/M metagenome (GOLD analysis project Ga0315283, IMG submission 204541) | Sediment microbial communities from Yellowstone Lake, YNP, Wyoming, USA - YL17G09_0 | ecosystem: Environmental > Aquatic > Freshwater > Lake > Sediment | place: USA: Wyoming | collected... | reverse complement strand
CGAAGTCGACGAGAACCGGATGATCGCCACGCTGCGCCGCTTCGACGACCCCGCCGACGCGGCCCGCGAACTGGTGCGCCTGGCCAACGAGGGCGGAGGCCGCGACAACATCACCGCTGTCGTGGTCGACGTGGTGTCCGCCGGCGGGGGTGCAGCCGACGAGGCTGCGGCCGACGACGAGGCCGACGACGACCCCACCACGCAGCCGCAGGACGTCGTCAGCCCCGCCGTCCCGCCGGCCGTCCTCGACGAAGAGCCGGGAGCCTCCGCGGCGGACCTCGACGCGGAAGCCGACGCCGCCGACCCGGCCTCCCGGCCCCGGCGCTTCACCTGGCGGGTGGCGGTGTTCTTCGTTGCGCTGGTGCTCCTCGTCGCCCTGGTCGTCGGCGCCCTCGGTTGGTACGCCCGCAACACCTTCTTCGTGACGATCGCCGACCAGCAGGTGACCATCTTCAAGGGGCGCCCCGGCGGCTTCCTCTGGTTCGACCCGACGGTGGAGCTCCGCACCGGCATCCCCGTCGCCGACGTGCCCGAGGCCGAACTGGCCGACCTCGAGGCCGGCGTCGACCAGGCCACGCGGGAGGACGCCGACAACTACGTGGCGAACCTGCAGGGCCAGATCGACCAGCTGGCTGCGGGGACCACGACGACGACCACCACGACGACCACGACCGAGCCGGCGTCCGGCACCGGGGGCGGGGCGGGTGGCGGCGGGGGCGACGGAACGAAGCCGGCCGGGAACGCCTGAGCCTTGGCCGCCCCCCGGCGCCGGACCGAGCTCGGCCTGATCCTGCTGGCCGTGGTGGCCGTCGGGGCCACCTACGCCCTGGCCGCCTTCGGCCAGAACGCCACCATCCCGGCCGGCATCGGGCCGTTCCTCGGGGTCATCCTCGCGCTGCTCCTGGCCGCCCACCTGGCCGCCCGCCGGTGGGCCCCCGACGCCGACGGCACCCTGCTTCCCATCGCCGCCCTGCTCAACGGGCTCGGCTACGTGTTCATCGCCCGCCTCAACGAGGACCTGGCCGGCCTCCAGGCCCTCTGGACCGCGGTTGGCATCGGCGCCTTCATCGCCACCCTGGTGATCGTTCGGCGGGTCCGTGACCTCGACCGCTACCGCTACACGTTCATGGCCCTCGGTGTCGGCCTGCTCCTGCTCCCCCTTCTCCCGATAGTCGGCAACGAGGTCAACGGCTCCCGCATCTTCGTGTCCTTCGGCCCGGTGAACTTCCAGCCCGGCGAGTTCGCCAAGGTCCTGCTCGCCCTCTTCTTCGCCTCCTACCTGGTCGAGAAGCGGGAGCTGCTGAGCATCGCCACCTGGGGTGTGGGGCCGGTCAAGCTGCCCGAGCCCAAGCACCTGGCGCCGGTCCTGCTGGCCTGGGGCTTCTCCCTGATGGTCCTCTTCTTCGAAAAGGACCTGGGCAGCTCCCTGCTCTTCTTCACGATCTTCGTGGTGATGCTCTGGATCGCCACCCAGCGGGCCAGCTACCTGCTCGTCGGGTTCACCCTCTTCGGCGCCGGTGCGTTCTTCGCCTGGAGGACCTTCACCCACGTCCAGCAGCGCGTCGACATCTGGTTGGACCCGTGGGACCTCTGCTTCGCCGAGGGCCAGCAGATCTGCCGCAGCCAGTTCGGCCTCGCCCTGGGTGGCCTGTCGGGGACGGGACCCGGGCTCGGTCGCTTCGACCGGTTCCCCGCGGTGGAGACCGACTTCATCTTCACCGTCATCGGTGAAGAACTGGGCCTTCTCGGAGGTGCCCTCATCCTCGTCGGCTTCCTGCTGTTGGTGGGCACCGGCCTGCGGATCGCCATCGCCGCCGAGCACGAGTTCGACAAACTCCTGGCCGCCGGGCTCACCGCCCTGCTCGGCTTTCAGGCCTTCATCATCATCGCCGGGGTGACGAGACTCCTGCCGCTCACCGGTGTCACGCTGCCCTTCGTGTCGTACGGCGGTTCGTCGCTGATCGCCAACTACGTGATCCTCGCCCTGCTCATGCGCATCTCCGATGACACCACCCGGCGTCAGTCCGAGCGCGCCGGCCGCCGCAACCGCCGCCCCGTCGAGCAGGGGGCGGGCCGGTGAACAAGCCGATCCGCCAACTGGGGATCGCCCTCTGCGTCTGTTACGTGGCCCTCTTCGGGATGTTGAACCAGATTCAGCTGTTCGGCGCCGAGGCCCTGAACGAACGGCCCGAGAACACCGACGTCATCCGCATCGACTACGCCCGCAACCGGGGCACCATCTCCACCGCCGACGGCACGGTCATCGCCAAGTCGGTCCCGGTGAACGACGAGTACGGCTACCAGCGGCGGTACCCGACCGGTGACCTCTTCGCCGCCGTCACCGGCTTCTACTCCTTCGAGTTCGGGGCGTCGGGCCTGGAACGGACCTACCAGGAGGAGTTGGTGGGTGACACCGCGGAGCAACAGCTCCGGGGCTTCGCCGACCTCTTCGTGGGCGAGGACCAGGTCGGTGACCTGCGCACCTCGCTGCGGGCCGATCTGCAGCAGCAGGCCAAGGACCTCTTGGGTCAGCGGCGGGGCGCCGTGGTCGCCATCGATCCCCGGACGGGGGAGATCCTGGCCCTGTGGGACTACCCGTCCTATGACCCCAACCTCCTGGCCGGCCACGACTTCACCACCGTCCGCGAGCAGCGGGCGTTCCTCCAGCCCGACGACCCCAACTCGCCGCTGGTGGCCACCTCCTACCAGGACCGCTACTTCCCCGGCTCGACCTTCAAGGTCGTGGTGGGCTCCAGCGGACTGAAGTTCGGCGTGGTCAGCCCCGACAACCCGTCCTATCCCGTCGAGGCCTCGTGGACGCCACCGCAGACGACAGTCCCCCTCGACAACTCCCACACCTGTGGGGGGACCCTGTTCACGGTTCTGGCCGAGTCCTGCAACACGTCCTTCGCCCGCATGGCCGTGGAGACCCTCGGCGCCGACCGCACCATCGCAGGGGCCGAGGCCTTCGGCTTCAACCAGGAGCCGCCCATCGACCTGCCCGACCCCGTGGCGTCGAACTTCCCGACCGACTTCACCGACAACACCCCGGCCCTCGCCCAGTCGGCCATCGGCCAGTTCGAGGTCGCGGCTTCGCCGCTGCAGATGGCCCTGGTCGCCGCCGCCATCGCCAACGACGGCGTGATGATGGCGCCCCACGCGGTCACCGAGCTGCGGGACGGCGACGGCGGCGTCATCGAGACCTACGACCCCGAGGTCTGGCAGCAGCCCATCAGCGCCGGTGACGCCGCCACCATGCGCGACGCCATGCGGGGTGTGGTCGACAACGGGACGGCGACGACGATGAACATCCCCGGCCTCGACGTCGGGGCCAAGACCGGAACCGCACAGCTGGGCACCGACCCGCCGTCGTCGCACGCCTGGATGATCGCCTGGGCCGGCCCGGAGGGGGGCGAGGCCGAGATCGCCGTCGCCGTGCTCGTCGAGGGCGAGCCGGGCTTCGGCAGCGAGGCCACCGGCAACAGCGAGGCCGGCCCGATCGCCGCCGCCATCATCCAGACCGCGCTGGGCGGCGGCTGACCCCTCCTGTCGGGGCCGGTCCGTGGCGTCGACCACGGCCCTCACTACTCTGTGGCGCCGTGACCGGCCCGGAAGACCCCGTCGTCTACCGCGGCCGGTATGCCCTGCAGCAGTCCATCGGCAAGGGGGGCATGGCCGAGGTCTTCCTGGCCCAGGACCAGCTCCTCAACCGGCCCGTGGCCGTCAAGCGCCTGTCCGCCGAGCACGCCGCCGACCCCTCCTTCGTCGAGCGCTTCCGCCGTGAAGCGCAGGCCGCGGCCAAGCTGACCCACCCCAACATCGTCGCCGTCTTCGACTACTTCGAGGAGGGCGGCGAGTACTTCATCGTCCAGGAGTACATCGACGGCCGCTCCCTGGCCGAACTGCTCCAGGCCGAGGGCCGGCTGCACCCCGACCGGGCCGCCGACGTCGCCGCCGACGTCGCCGCCGGCCTGGGGGCCGCGCACCGGGAGGGCATGGTCCACCGCGACGTGAAGGCAGGCAACGTCCTCGTGGCCAAGGACGGTCAGGTCAAGGTGGCCGACTTCGGCATCGCCCGGGTGTTCGCCGGCGGGGACAGCGAGCTGACCCAGGCCGGGACGGTCATGGGTACGGCCACCTACTTCTCGCCCGAGCAGGCCCAGGGCAAGCCGGTGGACCCCCGCAGCGACCTCTACTCCCTGGGCGTGGTCCTCTACGAGATGCTCGTGGGCCAACCGCCGTTCTCGGGTCACGAGCCGGTCGCCATCGCCTACGCCCACGTCCATGAGCAGCCCAAGCCGCCGCGGGAGGTGGATCCGGCCCTCCCCGCCGAGATCGACGCCATCACCATGAAGCTGCTGGCCAAGGACCCGACCAACCGTTACCCGTCGGCGGATGACCTGCGGGCCGACCTGCGCCGGTTTCGGGAGGGTCACAAGATCACCGTGGCCCCGGTCGTGCCGGTCACGGCGGCGGCGTCGGTGCCCCCGGCCGGCGACGTCGACTTCGGCTCGTACGAGGACGGTCGCTACGTCGAGCCCCCTCGGCGTACCGGGTTCTTCATCCTGTTCATGATCCTGGTCATGGCCGCCCTGGCCGGCGGCCTCTACTTCCTGTCCCAGCAGTTGGCCGAGAGCAACGACGTGGTCACGGTGACCGTTCCCAACGTGATCGGCCAGAACCGTCAGGCCGCGGCCCGCGACCTGCGCCGGGCCGGCCTGCGGGTCGAGGTCCAGATGCAGGCCGACCCCGAGATCGCGGTCGACGTCGTCATCAGCCAGGACCCCCAGCCCGACAGCGACGTGGACGAGGGCTCGGTGGTCACGATCGTGGTCAGTGCCGGGGCGGAGACCACCCAGGTGCCCGGCGTGTTGGGCCTCGACGTGTTCTCGGCCACCCAGGCGCTGCAGGCGGCCGGCTTCATCGTCCAGCAGGAGCAGGCCGAGGACCCCTCCGAGCAGTACGACGAGGGTCAGGTCTGGTCCCAGAACCCGCCGGCGGGCACGACGGCCCCGGTCGGCTCGGTCGTCGTCATCCGCGTGGTCCCCGTGCCACCGTCGACCTCCACGCCCCAGACCCTGCCCCCGGTCACGGCCCCGCCCGCCACCCTGCCTCCTGCAACGTCCCCCCCCACGGTCCCCACGACGGTCGCGCCCTAGAAGCCCTAGAGACGACCGACGCGGGCCGGCTCAGCCGACGGCCGCGCCGGTTCGGGCCAGGAAGTTCCGGAGCAGGTCGTGGCCGTGCTCGGTCAGGATCGACTCGGGGTGGAACTGCACGCCCTCGACGTCGAGCTCGCGGTGGCGCAGGCCCATGACCACCCCGTCCTCGGTGCGGGCGGTGACCTCCAGCACGTCGGGGATCGAGTCGGCGGCCACGACGAGGGAGTGGTAGCGGGTGGCCTCCAGCGGGCTGGGCAGCCCGGCGAACACGCCGCCGCCTTCGTGTTGGATCGCGGAGGTCTTGCCGTGCATGATCGACGGGGCCCGCACCACCTCGCCGCCGTAGACCTGGCCGATGCACTGGTGGCCGAGGCAGACGCCGAGGATGGGCACCCGCCCGGCGAAGGTGGTGATGACCTGGTTGGAGAGGCCGGCGTCCTCGGGGCGCCCGGGCCCGGGACTGATCAGGACGGCGTCGGGGGCGAGGGCCTCGATGTCCTCCAGGGTGAAGGTGTCGCTGCGGTGCACGACGGGCTCGGCGCCCAGCTCCCCCAGGTACTGGACGAGGTTGTAGACGAACGAGTCGTAGTTGTCGATGACCAGGACCCGGGGTGTCACGGCGCCCACGTTACGGCGGCCCGTTCGGACCGTGGCCCGGGTTTTGTCTAGGTTCAGAGGCGATGGCCAACAAGAAGCCGGTCAAGCGCCGGGTCCCCGCCGGTCGTGTGACCCCGAAGGGCACCCGTCCCTCCGGCGAGGTGGCGGGCGCCAGTAGCCGCTACACGCCACCGATCCCCCGCGACGTCAAGGTCAGCCCCATCTGGGTGCCGATCGTCATGTTCACGTTCCTCGGGGCCGGGGCCGTGGTGATCTTCCTGAACTACCTGGGGCTCATGCCCGGGGACACCAACAACTGGTACCTGCTCCTCGGCCTCGGCCTGATCCTCCTGGGCATCATCACCGCCACGCAGTATCACTGATCGCCCGCCCAGAGTGAGATCTGGGTGACATACCGGTGGATTACGAGTTACATCGATGTGACTCTCCCCAGCCTTACCCACACCCTGTGGAAGGCATCCCACGTGAAGTGGTCACCCACGCGACATCAGAGATCGTCGACGGGGGTAACCAGGGTCATGTCCTCGAGGCAGTGCCGAGGGGGCTCGGGATCCTGGTCCAGGGCCGCGGTCATGCGCACTTCTGTGCCGCAGAGGTCGCAGCGGTACATCAACTTCACCCGGCGTAGCTCGCCGGGCGGGGGCGGTTCGGCGACCGGCTGGGCGAACATGCGCAGCATGGTCAGGCCGACCCGGAAGATCGCGTAGCCGAAAGCGACCGCGATCAGGATCTTGACGACCGTTCCCATGGCCCCCGAGCCTATGGCCCCGGTCGCCGTCCGGACCGGTCGCTAGCCCGCGTCGGGGTAGCCGGCGACCCCGTCCCCGTCGAGGTCGGCGCAGGTGGAGGGGTCGGGACGGACCGAGACGCAGTCACCGCCACCGATCAGGTACACGTAGTTCCCGTCGCCGTCGGGGTCGATGCAGTCGGCGAGGCCCTCCTCGGGGGAGCAGGGGTCGCCGGGCTGGAGGGCGGCGACCGGGGTGGTCGTCGTGGTCGTCGTCGTGGTGGTCGTCGTCGATGTCGTGCTGGTGGTGCTGCTCGTCGTGCTCGTCGTGGTGGTCGGCGTCGTGGTGCTGGTCGTCGAGGTGGTGGTCGTGTCGGTGTCGTCGTCATCGCCACCCCCGCCGATCAGGAACCAGCCGAGGACGAGCACGAGGAGGACCACGATGACGGCCATCACCACGGCCCCGGGGTTCTGGTACCACGGCGTCGGCTCTTCGGCCTCGCCGCCCTCGTCGGGCGGGCGGGGGCCTCCGGGAGGGGCGGGCGGCGCCGCCGGGAAGGTCGCGGTCGGGTCGCCGGCGGGTACGGGCGGCTGACCGAACACGGTGGCGCTGGGGTCACCGCCGGTGGGTGGCTGGTCCGTCATGGCTGGGTCCCCCTCGGGGCTCGCCGGCTGGGCTTCCCGTCGAGGGTAAAGGTGATCGAGGGGAAGGGGTCCGTCCCCTTCCCCGCCGGCACCGGCCTCGCCGTCGTCTTCAGGTGGTCGTCGTGGTGGTCGAGACGGTGGTGTCGGTGTTGCCCGAGGCCCGAGGCCCGGGGTTGGGCGCGGGCGAGCTCCTACAGGCGCTCGATGATGGTGGCATTGGCCAGGCCGCCGCCCTCGCACATGGTCTGGAGGCCGTAGCGGCCGCCCGTGCGCTCCAGTTCGTGGAGGAGGGTGGTCATCAGCCGGGCACCGGAGCAGCCCAGGGGGTGGCCCAGGGCGATGGCCCCGCCGTTGACGTTCACCTTGTCCATGTCCGGGTGCAGCTCCTTCTCCCAGGCCAGGACGACCGAGGCGAAGGCCTCGTTGATCTCGACGAGGTCGATGTCGTCCATGGTGAGGCCCGAGCGCTCGAGCACCTTCTCGGTGGCGGGTAGGGGACCGGTCAGCATGAAGATCGGGTCCACGCCGGCCAGGGCGAACGAGTGGAAGCGGGCCCGGGGGGTCATCCCCAGCTCGTTGGCCTTGGCCTCGCTCATGATGAGCAGGGCGGAGGCGCCGTCGGTGATCTGGGAGGAGTTGCCGGCCGTGACCACGCCGTCAGGCTTGAAGGCGGGCTTCAGGTTGGCCAGGGTCTCGACGGTGGTGTCGGGGCGGATGCCCTCGTCGGCCGAGAGGATCTCGTCGGTCTCGATGAGTTTGCCCGTGTCCTTGTCCACGGGCCTGGCCTGGACGGGGAGGATCTCCCGCTCGAAGCGCCCCTCTTCGCGGGCCCGGGCGGCGAACTGCTGGCTGCGGGCGCCGTAGGCGTCGAGATCCTCACGGGACAGGTTCCACTTCTCGGCGATCATCTCGGCCGAGGTGCCCTGGGGGACCAGCCCGCCGCGGTCCTCGTAGCGGGCCATCATGGCCGGCCCAAAGGGCATGCCGGTGTTGGGGGTCATGAACGACGAGCCCATGGGGACCATCGACATGACCTCGACCCCGGCGGCGACCACGATGTCGTAGGCCCCGGCCATGACACCCTGGGCGGCGAAGTGGGCCGACTGCTGCGATGAGCCGCACTGGCGGTCCACCGTGGTGGCGGGCACGGACTCGGGCCAGCCGGAGGCGAGCACGGCGCTGCGACCCACGTTGCCGGCTTGGGCGCCGACCTGCATGACACAGCCCATGATCACGTCCTCGACCATCGCCGGGTCCAGGTCGTTGCGGTCGCTGAGGGCCTTCAGGACCTCGCCGGCCAGGTCAGCCGGGTGGAAGCCCGACAGGCTGCCGTTGCGCTTGCCCATCGGCGTGCGGATGGCATCGACGATCACGGCCTCGGCCATGGCAGGTCCCCTTGTCCTCTTGTCCGAAACTTGACTGAGCGGTCAAGTCTCGCCGGACCCACCGGCAACCGCAACCGGGTCCATCGCGACCGCAGCGCTCATGGGTCAGACGACGACCACCCGAGGGCGGTCCCGATCGGTGCCGGAGGTGCCGTCGCCGACCTCGCCGTTGTCGTTGCGCCCCCAGCAACGGACCTGACCGGTGTTCAGCAGGGCACAGGCGTGATCCGAGCCGACCCGGACCTGGCGCACGTTCATCAGCGGACCACTGGCCGAGGGGTTGACGACCACCCTGGCCAGCAGGTTGCCGGAGGTCGAGTCCCAGCCGAGCTGGCCACGGTCACCGCGCCCCCAGCAGCGGGCCTGGCCGTTGCCTAGGCGGGCGCAGGACGAGTCGAAGCCGGCGTCGACCTGGGTGACCCCGGTCAGGGGACCGCTGCCCGTCGTGTTGAGCACGGTTCGTGGGCGGAGCCGCCGGGTCGTGGTGCCGTCGCCGATCTGGCCGCTGGCGTTGAGGCCCCAGCAGCGGGCCTGACCCGAGTTGAGAAGGGCGCAGGCGTGGTTCTCGTCGATCGCGATCTGGGTGATCCCTTGCTGGGCACCACCCGCGGGCGAGAGGACCGCGACGGGAAGGCTCGAGGGTGTCGTCGTGCCGTCGCCGAGCATCCCGTCGACATTGCGTCCCCAGCACCGGGCCTGCCCATTGCCCAATCGGGCGCAGGTCGCGCTGTTGCCGGCGTCGATCTGAGTGACGCCGCCCAGCGGCCCGGTGCCGGCAGCGTTCTTCACGATCCGGGCGCGAGGACGGGTGTTGCCCGAGGTCCCGTCACCGATCTCGCCCACGGTGTTCTCCCCCCAGCAGCGCACCTGGCCGTTGTTGAGCCGGGCGCAGGTGTGCCGTTCGCCGAGGGCGATCTGGGTGACACCCGTCAGTGGCCCGTTGCCCGCCGGGTTGCTGACGACCTTGGCCCGCGAGATCTGGGGGTTAGGGGAGCCGTTGCCGACCTGGTCGTCGCCGTTGTAGCCCCAACAGCGAACCTGGCCGGTGTTCAACAGGGCGCACGAGTGGTAGAAGCCGACCTCGACCTGGGTGACACCGGTGAGGGGCCCGGCGCCGGCCGGGGCCAGGACGGTGGTGACGGGCATGGTCCCGATCGAGCGCGTCCCGTTGCCCGCCTCGCCGTCGTAGTTCGAGCCCCAGCACTTGACCTGACCGTTGCCCAGCAGGGCACAGGAGTGGTAGCCGCCCGCGGTCACCTGGGTGGCGCCGACGAGGGCCGCCTCGGCCTGGGCCTGGGCCCCGGTGGCGGCGACCACGGGGAGGAGAGCGGTGAGGGCAAGCCCGAGGGCGATGCGGCGCAGCACGGACAAGAAGCTACATCTGATCGCGGGTCGCCTCGGTGGCCAGGTGGCGCCTCGGCCACGGGCCGATGGTTGTGACGGCAGTCACGTCCTAGGGTGTGCGGTCCGCCGCCGGCCGAGACGAGGGGGACCAACCGATGGCGACGAGCGCCGAGATCCAGGCCGTGGTCGAGGGCCAGACGATCCCGTCCATGTTCGTGCGGACCGCGGCGAGGTACGCCGACGAGGTGGCGCTGCGCTGGCGGAACGACGACGACTCGTGGGGTGAGTGGACCTTCGCCGACTACGCCGAGCGAGTGGCGTCGGCCGCCGCCGGGCTGGCGGACAAGGGCGTCGGTCCCGGCACCCGCGTGGTGCTCATGCTGCGCAACGTCGCCGAGTTCCACGTCCTGGACATGGCCGTCTACTTCTGCGGCGGGACGGCCATCTCGATCTACAACTCGTCGTCGCCGGAGCAGATCGCCTACCTGGCCGGCCACTGCGAGGCCCACCTCGGCCTCGTGGAGGACATCGGGTTCCTCGAATCGTTCCTGAAGGTGCGAGACGAGCTGCCGGCGTTGAAGCACCTGGGGGTGCTCCACAACCCCGACGCCCTCGCTCCCGGTGACGTCTTCACCTACGAGGAACTGCTGGAGACCGATCCCATCGACCTGACCGAGGCCGCCTCGATCGCCCAGCCCGGCGACCTGGCCACCATCATCTACACCTCCGGTACGACCGGCCCGCCCAAGGGCGTGATGATCACCCACGGGAACGTGGCCTGGACCGTCGAGAGCCTCAAGCGCTGCATCGACTTCGAGACCTACGCCGGCAAGCGCCTGGTGTCCTACCTGCCCATGGCCCACATCGCCGAGCGGATGACCAGCCACTACCAACAGGCGTTTCTGGGCTACGAGGTCACGTGCTGCCCGAACCCGGGCGATGTCGCGTCCTACGCCCGGGAGGTGCGGCCCCAGCTCATGTTCGGGGTGCCGCGGGTGTGGGAGAAGCTCCACGCCGGGGTCATGGGCGCGCTGGCCGCCGATCCCGAGAAGGCGGCCCAGTTCAACGGTGCGGTGGAGGCGGCCAAGCCGCTGGTCGACGCCATCGACTGGGGCACGGCCACCGACGAGCAGGTCGCCGCCTGCGAGGCCATGGACGCCGCCGCCTTCGCCAACGTGCGGGCCATGCTCGGCCTCGACCAGGTGGAATGCGCCATCACCGGTGCGGCGCCGATCCCGGCCGAGCTGCTGAGCTGGTTCCGGGCCATCGGGGTACCCCTGTCGGAGATCTACGGGATGTCGGAGAGCAGCGGGCCGATGACCTGGACGGCCCGGCGCGTCAAGGCGGGCACGGTCGGACCGGCCATCCCCGGCTGCGAGGTGAAGTTGGCCGAGGACGACGGTGAGATCATCTGCCGCGGCGGCAACGTCTTCGAGGGCTACCTGAACGACCCGGAGAAGACGGCCGAGACGCTGGACGCCGAGGGTTGGCTGCACTCCGGGGACATCGGCACGGTCGACGAGGACGGCTATTACTCGATCGTCGACCGCAAGAAGGAGCTGATCATCACCGCCGGGGGCAAGAACCTGAGCCCGGCCAACCTGGAGGCCAACCTCAAGCTGATCCCGCTGGTCGGCCAGGCCTGCGCCATCGGGGACAACCGGCCGTTCGTGGCGGCCCTGGTCGTGCTCGACCCTGAGGTGGCCATGGCATGGGCCACGTCCGAGGGCATCGAGTTCACCGACCTGAACGACCTGGCCGGCACGCCGGAGGTGCGGGCGGAGATCGAAAAGGGCCTGGCCGAGGTGATGGCGCCGTTCAACAACGCCGAGCGGGTCAAGCAGGTGGTGATCCTCGGCGAGGAGTGGCTGCCCGACAGCGAGGAGCTGACCCCGACCTCCAAGCTCAAGCGCCGGGGGGTGCACACCAAGTACACCGACGAGATCGAGTCCCTCTACGCCTGACCGAACCGTTCTGGTCCTGCCGACGGGCCTCGGGGCCCGGTTTTCGGTCCCGGAACGAGGGTGATCGACCGGGTCGTCAGGCCTTGGCGGACTCGATCGCCTGCGGGGCGTGGCCGTTGGTGGAGGTCAGCTGGGGGGCGATCTCCTCGGGAGGGACCGGGCGGGAGAAGTAGAAGCCCTGGCCCAGGCTGCAGCCGAGTGAGCGCAGGATCTGCCACTCCGTGTCGGTCTCGATGCCCTCCGCCACGACGTCGACGTCCAGGCGGGCGGCCAGGTCGACGATGGCCCGGACGATCTCGAGGTCCCGCTCGCGGGAGGCCCCTTCACCCAGGGCCTGCACGAAGGCCCGGTCGATCTTGAGGCGGTCGAACGGATAGCGACGCAGGTAGCTGAGGGATGAGTAGCCGGTGCCGAAGTCGTCGACGGCCAGGGCGACGCCGATCGTGTGGATGTCGCGGAGGCGCCCCATCGTGAACTCGGTCTCGTCGATCAGGAGGCTCTCGGTGACCTCGATGCACAGCCGGTCGGGCGCGATTCCGTAGGTGCTGAGCGAGCCGATGATGTCCTCCATGAGCTGGCTGTCGCCGAGCTGGCGGGCGGAGATGTTGACGCTCATCTTGGGCGAGTCGAGCCCGGCGACGTCCCAGGCGGCGACCTGACGCAAGGCTTCGCGCAGGACCCAGCGCCCCAGGGGGACGATGAGGCCGGTCTGCTCGGCGAGCTCGATGAACATGTTCGGGCCGAGGGTGCCCCGGGTGGGGTGCTCCCAGCGGACGAGGGCCTCGAGGCCGACGATGGCCTCCGTCTCGAGGTTGACGATGGGCTGGTAGAGGAGGAACAGCTCGCCGGTCTCGATGGCGGAGCGGAGGTCGGTGGAGAGCTCGAGGCGATCCATGGCCGTCTCCTGGAGGGAGGACTCGAACAGCTCGGCCCGGTTCTTGCCGCCCTGCTTGGCCTTGTACATGGCGGAGTCGGCGTCGCGGAGCATGGTCGTGGGGCTGGGGCGGTCGCCCCAGGCCACGCTGATGCCGACGCTGGCGCTGATGTGCAGCTCGCGCTCGGCCAAGTCGATCGGCTCGCTGATGGCGGCCAGGACCCGGTCGGCGAGGGCGATGACGTCGTCGTCGGAGTAGCACTCGGTCAAGAGAACGGCGAACTCGTCGCCGCCGAGGCGGGCGGCGGTGTCCCGGAGGCGCAGGACCGTGCGCAGGCGGGAGGCCACCAGGTTGAGGACCTCGTCGCCCACGGCGTGGCCGAGGCCGTCGTTGATGGTCTTGAAGTCGTCCAGGTCGATGAAGAGGAGGGCGATGCCGGCGATGGTGTCGTCCTGGCGGGTCTCCTCGATCTTCTTCATCAGGAGCAGGCGGTTGGCCAGGCCCGTGAGCGAGTCGTGGTAGGCGGCGAAGCGTAGGTCGGACTCGAGCTTGTGGCTGACGGTGATGTCCCGGGCGTTGATGACCACGCCGCCGACGGCCGGGTCGTGGCTGAGGTCGGTGACCGTGGCGTCCAGGATCACCGGGTGCCCGTCGGTCGAGATGGCCTGCAGCTCCATGTGCTGCGGCACGCCCTTGCCCGCCACGTCCCCCAGCACCCGGACGGTGACGGCGTTGCGCTGATCCGGAGCGATGAAGTCCATTGCGGGAAGCCCGATCAGCTCCTCCGCCGGCACCCCGAGGAGCCCCTCCGACGACGGGCTCACATAGATGAATCGCCCCACATCGTCCAGCACCGCCACGAGGTCCGACGAATGCTGCACCAGCGCCTTGAACCTGGCCTCGGACTGGCGCAGTTTGGCTTCGGCCTTCCACTCGAAGGTGACATCGCGCAGCGTGAGCACGGCGCGGTCGCCGTCAGTGTTCTTGTCGAGATGCCGAATCGAAGCTTGGGCCCACCGCTCGGATCCATCCGCCGTAACCAAGCGGATCGGGTCAGTCGTTCGCCAGATCTGGGACCCGGCGGCGTTCTCAAGTGCAAGCTTCACGAGTTGACGGTGATCCTCGGCGATGAGGTCGAGGGCGGAGTCGCCCTCGATGCCTTGTGGTGACCGGCCGAGCATCGGCTCGGCGGACGGGCTCGCGAAGTGGATCCGATCCTGTCCGCCGAGAATGAGGATGAGGTCGGAAGACTGCTCAATTAGCGTCCGGAAGCGCTGGTCCATCTCCTTCTCGAGCGAGATCTGATGAAGTTCCAGGGCCTGGGCAGACAGAGCGATGTGTGCGGCGACAGATCGAATTCCGAGCGACTCAGCTGTA
>Ga0315283_10003118_pt1 | contig 14098 bp, 11 predicted proteins | sample YL17G09_0_MG_FD_204541 | JGI IMG/M metagenome (GOLD analysis project Ga0315283, IMG submission 204541) | Sediment microbial communities from Yellowstone Lake, YNP, Wyoming, USA - YL17G09_0 | ecosystem: Environmental > Aquatic > Freshwater > Lake > Sediment | place: USA: Wyoming | collected... | reverse complement strand
GGAAAAAATATCGTTCATAATCGTCTAAAATACGTCTATTTCTAAATATAAACTATCACGTTATAGTTTATAGTATTAACCATAAACTGTCAAGTAGTTGTGCCAGGGGTGGGGATCGGACCCCTGCCTGCCGGCAGGCAGGCACTACCAATGTCTTACCTGCCCGCCGTACTAAGTGCCAGAGGAGAGGATCGAACTCTCGACACATGCCTTATGAAGACATTGCTCTACCACTGAGCTACTCTGGCGTACTTTGGCAGGCGCGGTGAAGACACTTCTCTACCGGTGAGCTACCCTGGCAATTATATCTTTTCCATTGCTGAGCCCTGCCTGCCGGCAGGCAGGTACCCTGGCGTGTCGTTATTGTACAAAATTAAAAGAACATCTGCCACCACCGCTTCCAGTATAGCAACTGCCCTGAAGGATTAGTTGAAAGGATTCCCACGCGCTCTTTCTGGGCAGTGGAATTTGTATCCATGATAATGATTGTGTCACCTTCTTTGGCCATCCCCAACCGCTCACGTGCCTCTTTTTCCACGAATCCCGGCGTTTGAACCATTTTCAATTTTTCTGTGAGTTCTTCATGCCGTTTTTCCAGTTGAGTAAGCCGTTCCTGTTCTTCTTTGACAATTTTACGCCGCTCCCACAAATCCACGACTGACCGGGAAAGACTTATAATCATAAAAATGCTGACCAATATGATTATCCATCGATTTCTTCTTCTCATACGTTCAATTCCCCTCTTGCACAGGATGGTATACTATGATATATTATAGGTTACTCTCCTGCTTTAAAGCGTCGGAATAGGCTCATTTGCCATCCGTCAACTCCAATCAAATGGAGCCAGCTGATAGAGACGGAATAATCCTGCTACACAACCATATGGCCCTAGACATAACTCAAGCAAAACTACAATTCACCAACCATCTTGCCTCCAAAAAACGGGCCCGTGCTACCATCGTAGCATATGGAAAAGACATAGACCAAATGCTCCAGTTTATCCATAATGGCGGGATAGACACAATCACGGGAATTACAAAAGATCATGTGGAAGCGTTTTTAAAAAAACTAAAAAGTGACAATTATACCCCAAAATCAATTTCAAGAAAGATCAATTCCATCAAAACATTTTTCCGTTTCCTCAAAGGGGAAACGCTCATTACAGAAAATCCGGCGGAGAAACTGGAACATCCGAAATTTGAATCCAAACCCCCGCGGATTCTATCTAAAATGGAATACCGGGCGCTTCGTGATGCGTGTCGGGGGGATATCAGGATGTACGCTATCGTTGAACTATTTTTACAAACCGGTGTACGGATAGGAGAGCTGGCAAATTTACATCTCGAAGATGTCAAAGATACGGAACTGTTTATCAAATCCCTGGAAGGACATGACGAGCGTTCAGTGCCTCTTAATAAAGCGGCAAAAGAAGCGCTTACCATATACTTACAACATCGGAAAGATAATGGAAAAAGCAATGCGATTTTCATCACAAAAACGGGAAACCAATTGCTGATTAGAAATATCAGGACCGCCATTGACCGGTATTTCCGTCTGGCAGGCATAGAGGGAGCAAAAGTAAATGATCTGAGACATACGTTCATCGCGCATCACCTGATGGCAGGAACATCTGTCCAGGCACTATCTAAACTCGTTGGCCACAAACGAACCTCAACCACGGAAAAATATCTGGAAATCGTCAAAGGCCAAAAGCTGGAAAATGTGAAACTTGGTGAATTATAAATTGACCTAATTCTTCTAAGTACCCTAATTTCTAAAAAAATCCCAATTCCCAGATCAATTAGAAATTCATTAATCCCCATGCTACAATACCCTCATGGACAAAGCATACAATCCAACCTCCGTTGAACAGAAAATCTACCAAATGTGGGAAGAAGGAAAATACTTCACCCCCACTATTGACCCGAAAAAAAAGCCGTTCACCATCCTTTTACCCCTTCCTAACGCCAATGATCCCATGCATATGGGGCATGCTCTTTTTACAATTGAAGACATCATGATCCGGTATCACCGTATGAAAGGCGATCCGACCCTCTGGCTTCCCGGCGGAGATCATGCCGGCATTGAAACACAGTATGTGTTTGAAAGAAAGCTTGCAAAAGAAGGAAAAAGCCGGTTTGATTTTGACCGGGAAACGCTCTACCGCATGATTGCCGAGTTTGTCGAAAAAAATAAACACATTAACCGCGATCAGATGAAACGTCTCGGATTTTCCCTTGACTGGAGCCTGTACCATTATAGTTTAGAGCCAAGCATTGTTACGTTTATCCTCACTACATTCCGTAAACTCCACGAAGATAATCTTATCTATAGATCAAACAGGCTCGTCAACTACTGTACCAAATGCGGAACCGCATTTTCCGATCTTGAGATACAGCACGAAGAAAAAGAAGAAACACTTTATATTCTCAACTACGGCACGGTCAAAATCGCCACGACACGGCCGGAAACGATCTTTGCAGATGTGGCAGTTGCCGTACATCCGAAGGATAAACGATACCAACATCTCATCGGAAAGCAGGCTGTTATTCCTCTTATTGGAAAATCCATTCCAATTATTACCAGTGACCTTATAGAAAAGGATTTTGGCACAGGAGCACTCAAGGTAACTCCGGCTCATGATTTCACTGACTATGATATCGGCCGCAAAAATAATCTTCCTATGATCACGTGCATTGATAAAAACGGAAGACTCATCAATGTTCCGGAAAAATACCAAGGGCTCACTGTTTTTTCAGGGAGAAAAGCTGTTCTTGAAGATCTGAAACACAAAGGAATGCTTCTCAAAGAAGAGAAGCTCATGCACACAGTTCATACATGTTACCGGTGTAACACGGTCATTGAGCCTATGCTCATGCCCCAATGGTACGTCAAAACCAAGCCGCTTGCCGAAGCGGCAATCAAAGCGGTAAAGACAGGAAAAACAAAAATCGTTCCCCTCAAACGGTTTGAAAAAATGTACTTTGACTGGATGGAGAATATTGAAGATTGGAATATAAGCAGGCAGATTGTGTGGGGTCCCAGAATCCCCGTCTGGTACTGCCCGGATTGCAATCCAGATATCTCAATAACATTCCTTACTGATAAAAAAGAAAAAGTCACCGGAAGATATAAAGAACTAAAAGATCGCTATTCATTCAATGAGATTGCACAAGGTCTGCAAAGACTCAGCGCCCCCCTGGATACAACATATAGCCTTAATCCTTCATGTGAGAAATGCAATGGAAGTCATGTCTTACAGGAAACGGATACGTTTGACACGTGGTTTCTTTCGAGCCAATGGCCGATTACCACCTTGCTATCGCAAGGAGGTGAAATGCCAAACCTGCCTGCCGGCGAGGCAGGTGCTAAATGCCAAATGATAAATTTAAAAAATAAAAAGACGGGAACGGATTTTGACTATTTTTATCCGACGAGTGTTTTGGATACGCTCTGGGACATCCTTTTTTTCTGGGTTGCCAGGATGATGATGCTGGGACTTTACCTAACCGGTGACGTACCATTTAAAGTCATCCACCTCCACGCAAGAGTGGTAGACAAACACGGAGCCAAAATGAGCAAAAGCAAAAACAATGTGATGAATCCCATTGATCTGGTTGATAAATATGGCGCGGATGCACTCCGAATGGCGCTTGTCTATGGAATCGCGCCGGGAAGTGACATAAGCCTTTCCGAAGAAAAAGTCATCGGAATGCGCAATTTTGCAAATAAACTCTGGAATATAGCGCGGCTTTTATTTATGAATATTGAAGCAGCAAACATAAAAGAACTTCCATTCTATGACAAAAAAATGCACAAAAGCCTTCCTGATGGCGATAAAAAAATCATTACCGATCTTAATGATCTCATTTCAAGCGTTACGAAAGATATTGAAAAATATCGCTTCTCTGATGCTTCGCAAAAAATCTACGAATTTACCTGGCACGAATTTGCCGATAAATATTTAGAGGAAAATAAAGAACGGTTCAAAAATGGAGATGAACAGGCATTAGCAGTGTTTCGTCACGTACTTCTTAACATCCTCAAACTCCTCCATCCTTTTATGCCTTTTATCACTGAAAAAATATGGAGTATTATTCCACGAATAAAAACAGATCCTCTCATTATCTCTTCATGGCCAAAGTAACTTATTCTTCAACAATAGGAGTTGCGGATGGAGAACTCACCCCTCCTTTTTCTGACAAATTCACAGGAATAACCAGTGTTTCCATAATACGGTCAAACAATACATCATCTTTGACAAAATCCGTAGGAACTCCGTTTGGGGAAAAATGATTGATTTCTAAAGAAACCGTATCGGTGATGGGTATCATATATCCGTGCATCTGGGAAAATACATATCCTCCTACAGTTGTTCCTATAAATGAACCGGTAAATTCTGTCGCACTTTGTCCTCCTGATAGAACAGTATCTACAACAGTGAGTGGTATGCCGCCAAGATCGCTGATAATTTTCCCCCGGAAATCAGGAAGTACCTGTCCTTCTCCGCGGAGAGCTGCTGTAAACCGGGTCCCGTCCGGGAGATACGTTCCCTGTGACCTGCAGGAAGATCCGTCACAAATAGGCGAAAGAACTTCAGGGGGAAGTTTATAAAAAACTCCTTCATATACCGCTCTCGTCCTGCCGTTTAGTACCTGGTACGTTTTCCAGCTTGTATACGTATCATTGGCCGTAGACGGGGGTAAGGCTGACTCCTGTTCTTTAGGCAGAGAGGGAGAAGTATTAATTACTTCTTTGTTTCCGCTAAATAACGTCCCTGCATACTGTCTCACAAATCCCGAAAGCCAGAATCCGACGATAAAAAGGATCACAAAAAAAATAATGGTCGTCAAAATCGAGGCTACAGGATTTTGAGGTTTCGGAGGGGGAAATATATCAGGTTCTGACCTGCCAATCGGGGTAATCGGAGGAGTTTCCTCATACGTCAATGCGTCTTTGCCCGGTGTTTGTGGTGCCACTTCTTCATCTATTCTGGAGGATGTATCCATACTTCTATTTATCTCCTATAGACTCACTGCTGTCAACTATATATTTGCGTTCGGATTTTTGAAAATCTTTGGCTTGAGCCAATCTTCCGCCTGTGCCGGTTTTGGTTGTTCCTGTTTGATCTCTCCTTGTAGTGTTTTTGGTGCCGGTTGATTTTCTTCCTGATTTCTATTTTTTGGAAACCGTTTTCCTCCTGCTTTCATACAGACGGATGCTACCTCAAATGTCCGTGCATTCACTTTATCAGATTGAAAATGATCGGTGGTTTCCTCTATGGCATTTAACAGATTGGTCGCGATATCTTCAGAAAGTTTGACTCCGGAAAAGGACATGACGACGGCGATAAGCTCCGTAAGAGATGAGACATTGGTATCGATACAATTTATAGCCCCATATAAGGTATTTTCTTTATGATGATCAATGTTGATAACCGGTGTTTCTCCAAACAAATCCTTACTTTCTTCATATATGATTCCTAAATCCTCAAGCGTCGGGGTACCGACAGTGATGATGCAATCAGCCTGACCACCGGCATGCGTGTAATGAACTTTATCTTCTGAAAAATCTTCAAAACCCGACCGTGGTTCAATGACGAGATTAAATTTATTTCCTTCAATGTTGTAGCTGACTTTTTCTATGGAACCTTCCTGATAATCCAGGGAAATCACAAAATTCCGTTTTCCGGCCATTTTTGTCTCAAGCTTATCTGCTCCGACAAAATTGGAAAATTCTACCGTAACGGGATCCTGACACACGACAGTTACCGTCTTTCCGATACCCAAAAGCCCAAGATACAAAGAAAGAGAACTACCGAGTGAATCTATGGTGGGATTTTTGTGAGTAGCAATAATAATCCGCTTTGACTTTTCTATCTGCTCTTTTATCTTCGTGAGGCTTGCCTGAACGTCCATAGAGAATTAATTTTTGGCAGTTAGCTCCGTACAAAGGCAATTATAGCATCATCAAGCTCAAAATCAACTTTTCCGTCAAAAAGGATACCGCACTCGACTCCAACTTCCGCTTTTGTGGCTTCCTCTTTTCCCCGACGGAGGGATTTAATGCGTGCCCTGTCAAGTTCAACATCACCGCGCATCACTTTCACCTGATCTCCTTTGGCAAGCCTTCCAACCGCTACTTTCACCCCTGCTACCCGTTTTCCGTCATATGGAAATTCAGCGATAATGGTCCCTTTCCCGAGTTCCCGCTCTTTGGTCAATACTTCCTGCATACCGGAAAGCGCATCACTCAGCTCATCGAGTAATGTATATATGACCGTATAATTTCTCAACACTACTCCTTCGGTATCGGCAAGTTTAGCTACTTCCTGTTTCCATTTGGTGTGAAACCCGATAATAAAAGAACCTGTGGATTTGGCCAGTAACACGTCTGCATCACCGACATCCCCCACTCCCTGACTCACGATGACCGCGCCTTTTCCCAGAGATGCGCGGATTGCTTCAAGGGATCCTGCGGTATCAGCTTTGAGTATGATTTTTAGGGATTTTTCCTGATTTTCTAAAGAAAGAAAATCCATACCATCTGCCTGTTTTTGTCCCTCAACCGGCAGTTCTTCAATAACTTTTGAAAATGGTTTATCACGGAGAACACTTCCGACTTCCGGCAATTTCGTACATCCCAACACCTCTACAGGTTTACCGGGAGATGCCTCTTTCACCAATGCACCTGACTCATCAAACAGCGCCCTCACTTTTGCAATTTCTTTTTCATCTTCAAACAGACGCATCCCTGCTGTAAGCGTTCCAACTTTTACGATGATTGACGCTACCAGCCCCTTTCCTTTATCCACGCGCGTTTCTATGACCACTGCAACAACCGGATCGTCCGGAGTATTTTTGAGTGTTAGCGTTTGACGTATGTCAATAATTTTTTCTAATAATTCCGGCACTCCTTTTCCGGTTTTGGCTGACAACAGGACCATGGGGACTTCTCCTCCGAATCCTTCAACCTGTATTTCATTTCTGGCCAGATCCTGTTTAATTTTGTCGACATTTCCTGCGGGCAAATCAATTTTGTTGACAACCACGATCATAGGGATGGAAGCTTCTTTTATGATTCTGATGGATTCTTTTGTTTGGGGTTTCACACTGTCGTCTGCGGCCACGACCAAAAGTGCAATATCAGCAACGCTTGCACCGCGTGCACGCATCTTCATAAAGGCTTCATGCCCCGGTGTATCAATAAAAGTAATAAAGTTTTTTTCTTCACTTTTGACTTTTGACTTTTGACTTTTGACTTCTATCTGATACGCGCCGATGTGCTGTGTGATCCCTCCGTGTTCATTTGCTACTACATTTGTATGTCGGATATAATCCAGAAGGGTTGTTTTTCCGTGGTCAACGTGGCCGAGAACCGCCACAATCGGAGGCCTCTCTGAAGAACTGATAATCACTTTTTTGTTTACCATAGAGAATTTTTATTGCTTCCTTTCCATCCATACCAGGTAGTAGATATTCGAACTTCTAAAAAAGTTTTATTCAACCTTATTTTCGTCTGGCTTTTCTTCTTTTGTTTCCGTTTTATCTTCTTTACCTTCTTCAACAGGTTTTTCTTCAGCTGGCACGTTTTCCACGTTTACTTCAGGAGCATCTTTTTTCTTCACATCAATTTTCCACCCTGTTAGCTTTGCCGCCAACCGGACATTCCCTCCGTCCCGTCCGATAGCCAGTGATAACTGATCTTCAGAAACATACACTTCTGCAATTTTTTTATCTTCAAAAAGCACTACTTCAACATCTTTTGCAGGAGCAAGTGCTGACGCGATAAATTGTTTGCTATTATCGCTCCACTGGATGATGTCGACTTTTTCATTATTTCCTAATTCATTGATGACTGCCTGTACGCGGACTCCTTTTTGTCCGACACATGATCCGACCGGATCAACACCTGATTGAGAAGAAAACACTGCAATTTTTGTCCGCATCCCTGCTTCTCTGGCAACCACCCGAAGCTCAACGACTCCTTGGGCAACTTCCGGAACTTCCCGTTTAAATAATCCTTCCACAAGCCCCTTGTGACTCCTGGAAATAATAATTTCACTCCCTCTCATTGTTTCCCGAATTCCCTCCACGTAAAACGTAAGCCGCTGATTTAAATGATACCGTTCCGCTGCATTTTGCTCATTAGTAGGCATCACTGCCTGCGTTCTGCCTATTTCAACAATAACATTGGCTCCGTCAAAACGAAGCACCATACCCTGCACAACAGAACCGATTTTTGTCTGAAAATCAGAAAGAACTGCCTGCTTTTCCGCTTCCCGGATTCTTTGGAGAATGACTTGTTTGGCGGTTTGAGCTGCAATTCTGCCAAATCCGGGAGGGGTCACGTCTTTGCCGTCTTTTACAATTTTTGCCTCTCCATTGTCAGGATTAAGCTCGACAGTGAGAAGTTCAAGATCTTCCATGCCGTAATCTTTGCGGAATGCAGCCAGTATTGCTGCTTTTATTGTTTCTAAAACTACAGCCACGTCAATCCCCCGCTCCGTGGCGACCTGATTTAATGCGAGTGAAAATTCACTTCTGACTGTTGCCGGCATGTGTTCAATGCCAAATGCTAAATGTCCAATGCCAAATGTCTTTTATTTAGCATTTATCATTTATCATTGGTCATTTTTTACTAAAAAATAAGGCGGGTTACCCCACCTCTTCCTTGTTACCCTCAATACTATGGATATTATACCATGAATTTTTAGTAGGTCAAACCATGGCTATTCGCGCTCTAACTCACTCAAAAGCTCTTTTTGACGTCTCGTGAGATGCGTGGGGATGCGGATTTGGATTTTGACGTAAAGATCTCCTCTCCCACCCGATCGAATATGCGGCATGCCTTTCCCCCGAAGCCGGATAAGGGTACCCGGCTGGGTACCAGGCTGGATGTGGATTTTTATCAAACCGTCTATTGTTTCAATTTCTTCAACTCCTCCTAACGCTGCTTTTATATAAGACAGCTCATGCTCTTTGATAAGATCATCTCCCTGCCGTTGAAACGTTCTGTCTTTTTTCACATCCACGACGATATCAAATTCATCAAACCGTATCCGCGATCCTGTATCAACACCTGCCGGAATTTTTATGGTCTTTTTTTCAGACCCCTCTCCGGCTCTGCCTCGTGGGAGAACAACTTCTTTTGTTACTCCTTTTATCGCATCCTCAAGCGAAATGGATATTTCATACACATCACGCCTTGCCCGTTGTCTCCCGCTGGCAAATCCCGCGCCTCCGCCAAAAAATTGCTCAAAAATTTCAAACGGATCGATGAATTCATCTCCAAACGGCATGCCGCCACTTGTTGAATAGGTATAGGTAAACGGCCCTTGGCGGAACCCTCCTCCAAAAGGGCCTTGCCCGCCCGCCTGACCGGCTCCGGGAGAAAACGCCGCAGACCCAAATTGGTCATACGTCGCGCGTTTTTCTTTGCTGGACAAAACTGCATACGCTTCGTTGATCTCCTTGAATTTTTCATTGGCATTTGCCGCTTTATTTCTATCCGGATGCCACTCCAAAGCAAGCTTCCGGTAAGATTTTTTAATCTCCTCATCAGAGGCGGATTTAGAAATACCTAATATGTCGTAATAATCACGTTTTGTTGCCATACGGGTAGATTGAAAAATGCCCCGCGCTATCTTTCTACGAGGCATTTTTCATTATCTTACTTTATAAACTTTATAACGTTATGAGCTTTCTAACTCACTACCTGTCCTTCCTCAACTTTCCCATTCTTTTTGGCATTTTCCTCTGGTTTTGTTTCTTCGGTTTTTCCCTCTTCAACGGGTGTCTCCTGACCCTGTTGTGCTTCCTGACCTGTTGGTGAGCCTGCCGAACCATACATCGCTGCACCAATCTTTTGGGTAACCTCGGACAGCTCACTGGTTTTTGCCTCCAAATCTTCCTTACTTCCTGTTTCAAGAATATCTTTGAGAGCTTTAACCTTTTCTTCAATTGCTTTCTTGTCTTCTTCTTTCACTTTGTCTCCCAAATCTTTCAATGTTTTTTCGGCAACATACACCATATTTTCCGCTTTATTTTTTACTTCAATTTTTTCTTTCTTTTCCGTATCCTCTGTTGCATGTTCTTCAGCCTCTTTTTTCATCTTTTCTACTTCATCTTTGGAAAGCCCAGTAGATCCGGTAATTTTTATGGTACTGACTTTTCCGGTTGCCTTGTCCTTTGCCGTCACATTGAGAATTCCATTTGCATCAATGTCAAACGTCACCTCAATTTGCGGGATGCCCCGTGGTGATGGCGGGATACCGGCCAGAATAAATCGCCCTAATGATTTATTATCCGTCGCCATAGGCCGCTCTCCCTGGAGCACGTTTATCTCAACTGACGTTTGATTGTCCGCAGCTGTTGAGAAAATTTCGGTTTTACTCGTCGGCACGGTCGTATTTCTTGAAATAAGCGGGGTTGATACTGCACCTAATGTCTCAAGTCCCAAAGTCAAAGGGGTCACGTCCAAAAGAACCACATCTTTTACGTCCCCTGCTAAAACTCCGGCTTGTATGGCCGCTCCAACTGCGACGACCTCGTCAGGGTTTACCGAACAGTTCGGTTCTTTTCCAAAAAATTCTTTTACCACAGCTATCACTTTTGGCATCCGTGTCATTCCGCCGACCATCACAATTTCGTTGATGTCTGATGTTTTAATTTTTGCATCAGCGAGACATTTTTTTACCGGTTCTATGGTCTTGGTAATAAGCTCTCCAACGAGCGACTCAAGTTTGGCTCTGGTAATTTTCATGACCAGGTGAAGCGGTCCGTCTTTCCCCTGTGTCACAAATGGAAGGTTGACTTCCGTTTCCATGGAAGAAGAAAGTTCAATTTTCGCTTTCTCCGCTGCGTCCCTGATCCTTTGCAATGCCTGCGGATCTTTTCTCAAATCCACCTGATGTTCTTTTTTGAACTCATCAGCGATGTAATCAAGAATTTTTTTATCAAAATCGTCTCCTCCCAGGTGCGTATCTCCATTGGTAGCTTTCACCTCATACACCCCTTCCCCTAATTCCAAAATGGAAAGATCAAATGTGCCTCCGCCAAGGTCATATACAGCGATGGTGTGGGCATTTTTCTTGTCCAATCCATAGGCAAGTGCTGCTGCCGTAGGTTCATTGAGAATTCTCATAACTTCAAGCCCGGCAATCTCTCCTGCCTGTTTGGTTGCCTGACGCTGTGAATCGTCAAAATACGCAGGTACGGTGATGACTGCCTGTGTAACGGTTCCTCCAAGATATTTTTCCGCATCAGCTTTTATTTTTCCTAAAATTTTGGCTGAAATTTCCTGCGGCGTATACTGCTTTCCGCCTACTTCTACTACAGCCATGTCATTTTTTCCGGATTTAATCTCATAGGGAAGCCATTTTTTATCCATCTGAACACTGGTGTCAGAAAATTTTCTTCCCATCAGGCGTTTCACGGAAAATACCGTATCTTTAGGATGAATCACCGTCTGACGTTTCGCTACATCACCGACAATATTGTTTTTTGGATCCACCACAGAGGGGATAACATTGCGGCCTTCCTGCGAATGGATAACCTTTGGCGTCCCTCCTTCCATCACCGCCACACATGAATTGGTTGTTCCTAAATCAATGCCGATAATTTTAGACATATGTAACTTTCTAGAAATTCTTTCCAATTCAAAAAATTGGATGAGAATTTCTTGCCTGCCCGCCAAAGCTTTGCGTCGGCGGGAACCCGCCTAAATCCGCTCCCCGACGTTACGTCGGGGTAAGCGTAGGAGGGTTAATCCTTATTAATACAATTAATATCTTTTTCCTCCAATTTTTTTCCTACTTTTACCCTCGCAACACGAATTACTTTTCCGTGCATCGTATATCCTGCTCTCACTTCCTCAATGACTTCATTATCTTTAGTATGTTCAACAACCTCACTACATTCCATTATATGCGGATCAAACAACTTTCCTACCACCTCTATCTTCTCAACGCCAATGGTCCGAAAAAACGAATACAACTCCTTCAAGGCCAATTCCAAACCCTGATCTTTCAGGTGTTCTTCTGCCTTTTCCAAAAGATCAACAACCGGTAATAATTTTTCAATTACCACAAGTCCGGCAAACATCCGCACTTGATGATGTTCTTCGCGTGTCCGTTTCTCTAAATTCTGATAGTCAGCAAGAGCCCGGATATATTTTTCTTTCCAAACATCTTCAGTCTTTTCTTCCGCTTTTAACGGCTCCTCTTTGTTTTGCTCTTGCCCGGGGATTGTATTTTGTGTTTGTTTTTTCATATGCATTACCAGTTGCTCCCGAGTTCACTGATGAGATTTCCCATATAGCGGACGACCGGAACAATAGCAGGATAATCCAGCCGGAATGGTCCGACGACTCCGATTGCTCCTTTGACATGCGGTGTTTCAAAGGTATGATAAATATAGCCGCATTGAGAAAGTGACTTGTCCCCCAATTCATCTCCTAAAAGAACGACGAGGGCATCCTGATGCTCTTCGTGTAATTTCCACCAGAAATCAAATTGCTCAATCATGTCAAATAATGAATGCGTCAGTTCATAATCAAAAAATTCCGGCATATCCAATATATTTCCGACACCTGCATAGTACAGATCTCCGTCATCCGTGGTTGTCAACGCAAGCGCTTTTGTTTTAAACGCGACTGCTTTTGTGGCCTCCCTTAGGACCTTATCCACTTCAGCCCGTACATCCCAAATTTTTTCTTTTACGGACATTTCCTCGGTGACCGACATATGCTTTGGCTTCATAAGGACATCCACATAAAACCGGAGGGCGTCAGGCGTAGGTGATCTTCCTGATGATGTATGCGGCTGTTTCAGAAGCTTCATTTCTGTGAGTCTGACCATTTCATTTCTGATGGTCGCAGGAGAAACTCCCAGATTAAATTTTTTATCTAAGGTCTCTGAGCCTACTGCTTCAGCGGTGGTGATATATTCCTCAATAATGGCTTTTAATATCTCAACCTGACGCGGTGTGAGATCTTTTGCGATTTGTGTGGTATCCATAGAATCTCCAAATTAGCACTAATATATATCGAGTGCTAATTTTTGTCAACCCCCCTATTGTCACCTTTGTTAAATTCTTTCATAATGGGTAGTAATGAAGAAAATTCTCCTTATCGTTACTGGTGTGATCATTTTTATTTCCGTTCCGGTTGTTGTATATTTTATCAGTCAGCAACAGGAACTTCGCAGTAAAGCAGCACCGGCAACAACTCTTGTAATCAAACCGGAAACAAGTTCTATTCAGGTCGGGGAAACGGTCGTATGCCAAATTCTCATAAACACAGGTGAAAATAAAGTCGCGACGGCCAAAGTATCGATTTTGTTTGATCAGACAAAATTCGAAGCTCTCAGTATCACCAATGGAATACTTGCGCCCCGGATTTTAACGCAAGGCACGGTAGGATCCGGAACTGCTACGATTACCGTTGCTGCACAAAACACTACAAAACCCATCACAGGGCAAGGAGAAATAGCGGTTATACGGCTGAAAGCCATAAGCGGAAACCTTACTCCTGTAGCTATCCAATTTGCACCTGACACGTTGGTGGCCGGCATCGGAGAAAATACCGTCAACGTCCTTGTCAGTAATCAACCCGGGTTAATAACCATTTCCGGAGGTGAAACAGGAACAACCAGTTCAACGTCTTCGGTAACCCCTGTCCCCACACCGCTTCCGACAAACAAAGCTAACACACCTCAATCTTTGTATTCTCAACCTGCTTCTTCTTCAACGCTTACCATTTCTGTCTATGCCGAAGCAACACGGTCAGGTATACCGCTCATTCAGGGAGCTGCCCCTCCTGGCGCTACAGTGACTGTTGTTATTCATTCGAAAACACCGCAAACATCGGTCGTGACTGCTGATATGATGGGAAATTGGGAAACGACTCCGGAAAACGCACTCTCATCGGGAACATACACTGTCGTTGTCACCGCACTTAATCCAACCACAGGGGCGACTGAAACAAGCTCTGCAACTTTTACTATCGGAGGCGGCATCGGGGGAGTTTCTTCTGATGAAAATCCTGAAAGTGCCACAGGAGATGCACTTCCAGAATCAGGTTCAGCAGAAACAACATT
>Ga0315283_10003117_pt1 | contig 14099 bp, 6 predicted proteins | sample YL17G09_0_MG_FD_204541 | JGI IMG/M metagenome (GOLD analysis project Ga0315283, IMG submission 204541) | Sediment microbial communities from Yellowstone Lake, YNP, Wyoming, USA - YL17G09_0 | ecosystem: Environmental > Aquatic > Freshwater > Lake > Sediment | place: USA: Wyoming | collected... | reverse complement strand
GGTAATATGTAGGTTTGATGAAATCGAGCGTCTTCTGGCCCGCAATATCCCATATCATCAATTTAACACGGAACCGCTGCTTGGTTGCGATGTGCTCGAGCGCTATCGTGCGCTTGGTCACCTTTGCGCCTATCGTCTCTATGTACTTGTCATCGAACATGCTGAAGACGAACCGGGCCACGAGGCTGGTCTTGCCCACTCCGGGGTCACCGAGCATGCATATCTTCTTCATGACGGTGATCTCATGGGGCGGCGCTGGAGCTGCGGCCTCGTCATCGGTGAGGAACCACTCCATGAACTCGTTCATTTCTTTGTCCTTGTCGGGCATTTTTTCACCGGGCGGCATCTCCCGTATCCATTAGGGGTTAATGAATGCTAGTTCCAAAATCTACCGGCCCTTCCCGGACTTGGAACCGTCAACAAGGGTGGTGGGTGCTTCCGGAATATCATCTTCCCCTGACTTCGCTGCCTTCTTTGCCGGCTCGCCAGCCTCCTCCGTCTCATCATCCTTCGAAGGAGTGGTGCCCTCAGTCAACGATTCCTTGTCACCGGATTCCTTGGCTTGGGATTCCTTTTCCTCATCTTCCTTGTCGGATTTGCCGTAGAGTAGGTCGTCGACGGAAGTTCCGCCCTTGGAAGGTGCCGGCTCCGTTTCATCTTCCATTGTAATCTTTGGGGCCTGGGATGATTGTGGCTTCTTGAGTTTCTTGCTGCGAGAATATGCCATCCCGCCGGCCACCGCAACCACGATTATCACGACAATCAACAGTATCAGCATCATTCCATAGGTCGCGAAGAAGCCCTTGTTGTCGCCTCCGCTCGTGGTCACTTCCCTCGTGACCGTGAAGGTCGTGGTGTTCTCGTTGCCTGCCTTGTCCGCGGCGTAGAGCTCCAGGGTCTTTGTCCCTCCGGAAAGGGCGATGGTCCGGCAAAATTCGCCGCCGGCGCCCAGTTCAACGGTCATGCCGTCTATCCGAAAGACAGCGTTGCTCTCGATGGTCCCCACAAGTTCTATCTCCTCCAGCTTGGTCTTCAGATTGTTCTCGGGAGATGTGACCTTTATCGGAGGCGGGACCGTGTCGACGGTCAGAGTGCGGACCATGCGGATGGTGTTCCCGCCGCGGTCCGTAATGATAATGATGATATCATGCGATCCTTCGGAAAGGTTGACCGCCAGGTTGAAAGAGCCATCATCGTTCAATGAGTATGCCTGCCCGTCTATCGTCAGATTGGCGCCGACCTCGGTCCTTCCCCTGAAGACTATTGAATTCTTATTGAAGAATAGGTTGTCCTCGTCCGGCGCGTCAAGCTGGAGCTGGGGCGCTTCCAGGTCCACATAGAACGTGATGATAGCGGTCGCCGTGAGACCGGCCACATCCGTGGCTCGGACCTGTATCCTGTGCTCCCCCTTGATCAGGTCCGTGAATGTGATGTTCCAGTTCCCATTGCCAAGGGTGGTCCATCGTGGGTTCTCCTCCAGCCTGGCTTCAACCCTGAGGACGCCGATGTTGTCCGAAGCGGTTCCCGCAACGGTAAGCTTGGTCTGATTGATGCCTGTATTTTTCTCGGGCGCAAGGATGATCACGACTGGCGGCTCGGCATCGGTGTACCTGAGATCGGAATTCATGTTCTCTGTCACCTGAAGGCTCTTGCTCAGGTCGGCCAGTCCGGTCCTTTTCGCCACAATCGAATATGGATTGCAATCCGTCGCGCCGGTTTTTGTGGCCCTGGACTGGACAGCCTTTATCCATCGAACCCAGCCGTCCGCTGGGAGGAGGCCGTTGAACAGCTCGGTCCCCTTGCCGTCCTTCACATTTAACGTTGCATCCTTGACCCCGTTGCCGTTCTGCCACAGAACTCCGACGCTCAGGTGCCATGCCGTGTCCAGTGTGCTCGTTGCGTCATCGAAGTATATCTTCGTGGGCCTGTAGCTGATATTCACCATGCTCACAGTGGCATTCCTCATCCAGACATCCAGCCAGGAACCCTCAAGCGTGGTATTGGTCACTGTGACGGCCGCTCCGTCGACTAACAGAGCCGCATAATTGCCCGTTAGGTTGGAATTCGTTATCTGGACGTTGGCGGCCAGATATACGCCTCCAAGAGTGAGGTTGCCGCCGGCGTCGTAGCCCGCTCGGGTTATCCGTGAGCCGTTCATGAAGAACGAGCCGCCCTTCTCGACCATGAACGCATAATTGCCAATTCCGGCATATGTCGTGATGGTGTTGCCCGAAAGCAGCTGCAGGCTCCCGTTGGACCTCACGAGCACCGACTTCGGGTCGGACGAGCTGGACACCATCTGCATCGTGCTGCCCATCATGGTCAGGGTCCCGCCGGGCTCGACGGTAACGTTGCCACGTATAATCACGGTTGCATTGACCCATGTCGACTGCAGGTTCACGCTGACATCCGCCATCGACGTGGCATCCATGAATATGGCCTCCTTCCGGTTGTCCCGGAATTCATTGTTGAGGATGGTCGGCCTGGATTGGTTCTCCAGGAAGATGCCGTTCCCGTTGTTGCTCATTTTGTTGCCCTTGAGCACCGGGCACGAGAATTTGCACCAGATGGCCCTGTCCGTGTTGTCGGATATGTTGTTCCCCTCGATGGTGGGGGTTATTCCGTTGCCGTTTATGAGAAGTCCGACATTGCACTGGGTGATTCTGCAGCCCTGGATTATTACAGAAGAGCTGGCGACGTATACACCCCAGGTGTTCATGGAGACATTGAAATTGCCGACACCTTTTATGGTGCAGTATCTCAGTTCGGCTGTTGAGCTGGGCATCAGAGCAAAGCTGAAGGGCAGGCTCGTATTGCTTGCCGAGATGAATGAATTCGTGGCCATCAGGGTGCCCCCACCCTGCACGGTAAGATGATATTCGCCCTTCTTCGTGCAGAAGAATGTGACATTTGCACCGTCGAGGGTGAGCTTTCCGCCGCTATTGATGATGAGGTCGCCCTGCAGGCTGACAGGAGTGGATATCAACGTTGTGTCGGATATGGTCCAGTTCCCATACGCCGGGGGAGGCGTCTGCGCCTCCACATTTTGTGCAGCCTTCACAATGAACAGCAGCACGACTACCGCGGCGAGCGACAATATGAGCCTTAGAGCTTTCAACAGCCTTGGAGACAACACGCACCATCCCCCGATTTACTGACGGAAAAGGAAAGCACTTGGCAGATATAAAGATTGTTCTGCAATGGCGCACCGGGCCCGATGACTTTCCAGTTCTGCAGCCGTGTTGCATGACTTCCGAGCTGCCCATTCAATGTAATGCGGGCTCCCCTGCCACCCTGTTGCATTGCTGCCTGTTGCCTCCGCAGACGGGCGCGCCGGTGTACGCCCGTCGAGGCCGAGAAGACCGGCGTACCGGTCTTCTGCGGTGCTGCCCCACTGCCCTGTTGCCTCGTGGCATTATCACTTCTTCTTGGTGGTCTCCCCTATCTTCGAAAGCAGGCTCTCTATGTCGGAATCGAGCTTGGCGTGGCTGGCATCCGGTTTTGCTTCCGGCTCGGGAGTCATTTCAGGCTCCGTCGGTTTCGTCGCGGGGGGCTTTGAGGGCTGAGGGGTTCTCGGTGCAGTCTGCCTCGCAGGTGCTGCGGGTGGTGCCGGCGGCGCAGGCTCGACCGCAGCCGTCGAGGCTTCGGGAATCGCCTCTTCGGCGGGCGCTGCAGGGGGCTGCCAGACCTTAGGCTCCTCCGCCGTTCCCGGCTGCCAGACACCGGCATCGACCGGTGGTGCACTCTGAGCGGACGATGCGGTCTGTCCGGAGTCCCATGTTGCCTGCTGCTGGGTCCACTGGGTCGTGTAATCAGGCTCCGAAGATGGTGCCTGCTTGTTGGCAGGCGGCGGGGAATAATCATTTTTGGGCTGCTGGTACCCCGGTTTCTTGGACGCGTAATCCTTTCCATAGAGGTCCTCGGCGTTGCGGGGCCTGTCGCTCGAGCGGTATCCTTCCTGACGGGCTATCGCCTCTTCCGTGGGCGAGCGCATCCTGGATGGAGCCCGTTGTTGTGGCTGCTGAGGCGGCCTCCTTCTGGCTCCGGCGGCTCCCGGAGGCGGCGGCCTTGCCGAGGTACTGCTGCTCTTGAACACATATGCGGCCCCGCCCACACCAGCGATGATTATTATCAGCAGGAGTATCATGGGCAGCATGAGGTCGAGGTTGGTCTTGGTTCCGTTGCCCGGCGGCGGGGGAGGCGGCGGTGAGGGAACCTCGTCCCGGATGACCTTGACAGTGACGGTCGCTATGTTGCCAGCGCCATCCACCGCCACGACTACTATCGTGTTCTGACCTAGGATGATGGGAAGCCTTCCGCGGGTGAACTCGCCCGCCGTGCCCGTTAGCACCTCCTCGCCGTTGACGGTGATCCTTGCGTTCGCCTCGGATGTTCCGGTCACGGATATCTCGTTGTCATATGTATGGGAATTATCGACCGGAGATGTGACGATCAGCGGAGGCGGGGTCGAATCCCTCGTGACGACCCGGATGTACTTCCTGGAATTGCCCGCAGGGTCCGTTGTCACTATGGTGAGGGTGTTTATGCCTTCGGACAGGTCGAATGGATATGTGAAGTTGCCTCCGGCGTCTACCAGCACCCCAATTCCATTGATGGTGACGGTAGCTCCGGGCTCTGTGGTGCCGTTCACGTATATCGTGCTTCCGTTGCTGAGCATGTTGTCCGGCGGGGTCTGCAGTATGACGGAGGGCGGGGTGCTGTCCTTCATCACATAGATCGTGGTCCTGTTGGAATTGCCGACGGAATCGCGGGCCACCACATCGATGGTGGTATTCGAGACGCCGGCGCCGGTGTTCAGTATGACAGTCTTGGTGAAGTTGGTGCCGTTCAGGAATGCGAGCTGGCCGTTGACCGTGACGTAGACCCCGTCCGTCGTCCCGTTGACCGCAACGGACTGCTGGCTCGTGAACGATACCCTGGCGAGCTCCAGCTTTATCCACGGAGGAATGGTGTCGAGGATTACGGTCCTGGTGGTGCTGTTGGTGTTGCCCGCCATATCCGTTGTCATGATGAACAGGGAATTGGGGCCTTCCGCGAGGTCGACGAGCCCGGAGAACGTCCCGTTGTTATTGACCATCACATACTCGTAACCGGAAATATTGACCGTGACATTTGCGCCCCTTTCCGTCTTGCCCGTGACGGTAAGGGCGGACTGGTTCGTGGCGAACCCGTCCTTGGGTGCGTCGATTATGAGGAAGGGCACCTGGTCATCGATCGAGAACGTGATGTTCTGGTATCTGACAAGGCCGGCGAAGTTGGTGGCCCTCGTTTTGAAAGTATACGAGCCGGAATAGAGGTCGAACGTTATGTTCCACTTTGCCCAATTGTCCGTGGTATTGGCGAGCCACCAGGTAGCGTTGTTCCAGCAGACCTCGACCTTCTGGATGCCGGATTCGATATCCCGTGAGGTTCCGCGCACGTCAACGGTCCTGTTCCTCTGGGAGCCTCCGTTCATCGGCGTGAGGACATTCAGCTCGGGCAGCGTGCTGTCGATGAAGGTGAACTTCAGGTACATGCTCTGGTTGATGTTGACAGGGGTTTCCGAGGTCATTGTCGACTTTGTCACGTTGATGATATGAGGCGTGTAGGCGGTCTTGGACGAGGATTTCTGTGTGTATTCCTGCACGAGCTCCGTTGTCGTGTTGCCTGTGATATCCGTGACCTTGGAGAATACGCGGGTGCCCTTGGAATCCGTGAGATTGACGTTGGCTCCGGGAGCCGGATCGCCGTTGACCCACTGCACTTTGACCGTGAAGTACCACCATACATTGATAATACTGGGCCCGTCGACAAGGTTCACCTTGTTCTGGTCGAACACGGAATTTATCATCTCCGCCCGTGAGTTGGTGTCCAGCTGGAGCAGATACTGGGATGCGCCACCCATCGTGCCGTTCCTCATCTCGAGCACGGAGGATTTCAGGTCCGCGGCGAAGACGCTGTTGTCATCTATCGAGGACGCTTCAAGCTGGGCCGTGACGCCGCGCAGGATGAGGCCGCTGTAGCAGGCCTGTATGGCGGAGCCGGTCATTGTCAGCTGGCCGCCGTTCATGTAGAAGCCCGCTGTCTCCCCGTCGGTTCCCGGGGCCCAGCCGGCCTTCTCGAGCACCGAGTTGTTCACCTTCACCTTGCCGGCGGAGGTGAACTTGTAAGGAATGAACGGATTGTACGCTGTGATATTGCATCCGTCGATTGTCAGCTCGCCTCCGGCTTGCACATCCACGAAGCGCCGGTAATTGGCATCGGAATTGATGTCCATGTGGACCCCGTTGAGGGTGAGCTTGCCGGTGGGAGTTATTGTCAGGTTGCCCCTGAGAACGGCATTGTGCCCGTCAATTATCGCATTCGAGTTGACGAGCCAGTCGATGGTGGACCACTGGTCCGATACCAGTGCCTCCTTGTACTCGTCCGTGAAATTGCAGTTAACGACGAGGGCGGTGGAATTGGTCTCTGTGTAAACGCCCCACTGGTTCCCGCTCGTGAATGTGCTATTGCCGACGAGCAGCTTGGACTGGAGCATCGCATGTATGCCTCTCATGCCGCAGCCCATGACCTTGTTTCCCTCGAAAACCGTGGTCGTGGTCTCCGCGTGCAGGGCGTCATTGGCATTGGCCCAGAAGTCATTTCCGGTGATGGTCGGGGTCGACACCTGGCTCAGTATGCCGTTGAAATTGGAGGAAAAGTTGTTGTTCAGTATCCTGGCGTTCCCACAGTAGTCCAGCCTGATGCCGGGCCCGTTCTGGTGATTCGAGAACCTGTTGTTCCGGATGAGCGGAGCGCATGTCGGCCTTACGATGAGGCCCGTGTCGATGTTGCTGTCGAATTTATTGTTCTCGACTATGGGGTTGCTCTGCATGAAGATGTTGACGCCCGCCCTTGCGAACGCCGCATCCCCGTTGCCCGTGATGTTGTTCCTATCTATATGGGGGCTGCAATCCTCCATGAAAATGCCGTACTCCTTGTTGCCTGAGATGTTGTTGTTCCGGACGATGGCGTTGCTCATCCTTATCCACAGCCCGCGCAGCGTGCTTCCGGTGACGGTGTTGTTCTCGAACAGCACAGGTGAATCCAGGTTGAAATAGGGGCCGTAATAGTTCTTGTCGATGGTGCAGTTGGATATCCTCCCGCCCCATCCCGATGAGTTCGTGTATTCCCACAATACAGCGTTCGCCGCGCCGTAAGCACCGTTGTTCGTTATGGTGCAGTTGTTCACGATGGGCTGTCCGTTGGTGGCGAATATCCCGTAGTACTGGTGGTTAGTGATGGTGGAATTGACGATAGTCGGGCTGGCATATTCTATGTGAATGCCCTCGTAGCCGTTCTGGACGGTCAGGTTGGACATCGTGACCGAGTTGGAATTTATGTATATGCCGCGCCCGATGCCGCCACCCATGACACCGCACTTGCTGACCGTGGTGTCTTTCATATCGACGATGCCGCCGTTGTTGATGACGAAACGGTAGTTGAATGCCGTCGAGGTGCTTATTGCGGTGGCTGCAGTTGTGTACAGCCTGCCGCCGGAATTCACGGTCATGGCGTACTGCCCCGCCGAGGCACCGTTGATGTTCAATGTCACGCCGTTGAGCGTCAGGGTCCCTGTGGATGCGATGATGATGTTGCCGGTCACATTTATCGTGACGCCGGTATATGTCCTGGAATCGATGACATTCCAGTCACCCGCCACATTCCCTCCGCCTGCGGGGGGATCGTTAGTTGCGCCACCGATAGGCAGCAACCCTCCGAAAAACAGCATCCCGATAAACAGCGTCAACACAATTCGGGCGGTTTTCATGTTCATTGCCTCAATATTGATAAAATCTGGACTCCAATATATAGTTTATGGAGTTATATTCTAATTGTTAATATTCTAGAAAAGGACTGTTTGGATGTGATTTTACCCGTCCATCTCCACTTTCATGACGGTCTTCTTCTGCTCCTCGACCTTCTTCTCCTCCTTTTTTCCAAAAGTGGCATCTATCCAAGCCCGGAGCTGGTGAAACAGCTCGCGGAGAGAGGTCAGCACCTCGTCCTCCGTACCTTTCATCTTGCCGGGGTCCGGGAATATCTGGTGAAAAGTGGTCTTCCCGCCGGGAAATGCGGCGCAACCCGGCTCCCCGTCGTCGCAGAGGGTGACCACGAAATCGAACTGCCTGTCCTTGAACTCGGCCAATGTCTTGGAGCATGCCGTGGAAATGTCAATCTCCTTCTCCTTGAGGACCCTGACTACGAGTGGGTTTATATCGGAAGGTTGGGTCCCCGCGCTGAATGCCTCGTACCTGTCCCCGTGGTGGGCCCGGAGAAGCGCCTCGGCCATCTGGGAGCGACCGGCATTGTGAACGCAGACGAACAGAACCGATGCTCTCTTGGCAAGCGGCATTCCGGCAGCGGGGTCTTCCACCATGTAACCCATACGCCCCTTATCACGATTTAATATTTCCTGTTGACGGATGGCCGAATCATTGGGTCCTGGACTGACGGCGTTTTGTCATCCCCCGAGCCGTTTCTCAGCGGCCTGGCGCTATTGCACGAGCCATTTGCTGTAGGCTTCCAGGATGCGCTTGGGGTTCTTGAAGACCACACCGTGCGCGGGAGCTATCACCTTTATCTTGAACCCCTGGGCCACGGACGAAACCTCTTCCACGCCCCGCTGCTTGTTCGTGAGCAGCTTGTCGAAGCTGAGCCTGGCAATGTCGATGATATCTTCGATATCCTCATCGCATATCCCTTGTGCAACATGGGTGCTGAAATACTCTCCAGAAAAGAACATCCCGTTATCCGGAGAGAACAGCAGGAGCTCCTCATCGCCGTAGAGCTCGATGAATTCGAGGTGGCGGTCGCCAAGGTCCAGCCTGTTCCCCGCTTTCACGGCATGGAGCTGGTTGGTGGGCAGGTGATACCTGGAAATGAGCTCCTCCTTTCCACCCACGGGCGTCATGACCGTCGCACGCGTTGCGGTGTTGAGTATATCCGGCAATGCACCGGAATGCTCGGGTTTCCTGCTCTGGATGACCACATAGGCAAGGTCCTCAAGGTTGGCCAGCTGGTCCACCTTGCCCATCAGCTCCTCGGAAAATGCCGCAGGGACGCAACCTATCAATGCATTTTTCTTCTTGCCCAGGACAAGATATGCATTATACGTGGTGCCCCGTTTCCTGAACTCGTCGCAGCGTGAATGACCCGCTTCAGGGTCCCTCACACCTACAGAGAACACCCGCCCCCAAAGCTCCGGAACCTCGTACTTTTCCATCGTCCACTCCCCTCGATTGTCAGAAGTCCTCCGCCTTGCCGACCTTGGAATCATCATCGTCTATCTCGAGGTCCTCGAATGCGGCCGGCACCTGTTTCTTGAGTAGCCTCAATATCTCGAGCACCACTTTACGGACCTCCCACTGTGAACCGTGTTTTCCGCGCAGCTCGATAATGTGGCGCCATTCCCTGAAATTCGCGCTCACCACTATCTGGCTCTCCACGGCATTTGGCAGCACGAATCGGGCGTCCTCGTTCATGATGCCCATATCCTGCAATGAAACATAAACCTTCTTCGCAGCCCCGATGAAATCGATATAAAGCCTGTGGGCCGCCTCGTTCTTCCTGACGCTCTCCGGCTCCACGAACCCAAAGTCCTTCTCGTTCACGTACCTCTGGGACTGCTGTGTGAACGAACAGAGGCGGTGCCTGACAAGCTGGTGCGTCATGGCCCTGGAGACCCCGGTTATCCTGAAGGTCGCGCTGGCGTGCTCCAGGACGGAATGATGCCGGTTCTTGAGGAGCATCCTGATGAACTTCTTCTCGGAACCGGCGCCCTGCTTGCCGAATGAGAGGTATGCGGTCCGGCCGGCGGCCTCGATGAGCTTCTCCGCATCCGGCGTGATCGCCAGCAGCTCCACGTTCATGGCATTTCCCGAAATTCGTAATCCGGTCCCCGGATATAAACCAACCGTCCATTTCCATCTTGTGACGGCTCCCCCGAAAAGTCTTTTGACCGTCGAGGACCCACCAAATAACTAATAAGGGACAATGCATTGCATTCGGCATTGGGAGTGGATGGCTGTATGATAATCGAGGCGAAGGGGATCCACAAGACCTACGATACCGGAAAGGTCAAGGTCGAAGCGCTCAGGGGTGTGGACTTGAATGTGAAGAAGGGCGAGATGGTCGCCATTATGGGCCCCTCGGGCTGCGGCAAGACCACTATGCTCAACTGCCTTTCGGGCCTGGACGACCTTACTGCCGGCAAAGTCAACATAGATGGTCAGGACATCCATGCCATGAAGGACGACAAGCGTACGGAATGGCGTGCCAGGAAGATGGGGTTCATCTTCCAGAACTTCAACCTGCTGCCCGTGCTCACGGCGGCCGAGAATGTGGAGCTGCCCCTTCTTCTGACGGGGGCTTCGCTGAAGGAGGCCCGCAAGAGGGCCGTCTTGGCCCTGGACCTTGTCGGAATGAAGGAGCGCGTCGGTCACAAGCCTGCGGAGCTGAGCGGGGGCCAGCAGCAACGTGTCACCATCGCCAGGAGCCTTGTCAACGAACCGGCCATCGTCTGGGCGGACGAGCCCACCGGGAACCTCGACACGGAGAACAGCAAGGATGTAATGGAGCTCATGGTCAGGCTCAACAAGGAAAAGGGCCTCACGTTCGTCATCGTCACCCACGACAGGAACGTTGGAAAGATGTGCGGCCGGATAGTCGAGATGAAGAGCGGTAAGATAGTCTCCGAGAATTCCAACTGAGACAGGGGAATCCGCAATGGAACCGCTCCTCCAACTTCTTGTCCTGCTTGTGCTCATCACCACCCTTGTGGTCGCGGGGATGGCCCTTGCCAACCGGATAATCTTCAAAATGGCCTTCCGCAATTTCTCGAGGCGGAAGGCGCAGAGCGCCATTGTGATTTCGGGGCTGATGGTCGGGACGGCCATCATATCCGCCTCGCTCGTGGTCGGCGACACCATGCGTTACCTGTTCGAGGTCCAGACATACCAAGCCCTAGGCGAGGTCGACGAACAGATATACGGCATGAGCCAGTTCGGCGGTGTCCAGTATTTCAGCGAGGATGTCTACACTTCGCTTGCCTCGAACCTGACGGGTGTCGATGGCATCGAGGCCATTGCACCGCTAATAATGGAATCATGCTCCGTCATCAACACAAGGAACGGCCTAGTGGAGCCGAGCATCCGGATGACAGGCTACAATTCCACAATAATGCGCAGCAATGTGTTCAAGGACATGGACGGTGCCGGTTTCTACCCTGATAAACTGGGTTCCGGCCAGACCGCCATCAACGCCTATCTCGCAGACGCTCTGGAAGCAAGAACCGGGGACGTGCTCACATTCGCATATGGCGTACAGAATTCCACCATTCCCGGCAAGACCGACGCTCAAAAAAGGAACTTCACGGTCGCTGTGCTCTTCAAGGACAAGGAGCTGTGGGGCAAGGCCAATTTCGGACTGGCAAAGACGGCCTTCTTCGAACTTGAGCTCGTCCAGAGCATCCTCAACCGCCCCGGCTATATCAACAACATAATCATTTCAAACAAGGGAGATGCCAAGCAGGGAGAGTACGAGACCGGAAAGGTCAACGACACCATTCGCAGGGCACTGGACGACGCCGTTGGAATGAGAGACCTCGGATTGTCGCTCACCCTCAATGAAGGCGTGCTCGAGATGACGAGCGACAGGGGCTATTTTCTCGCCAGATACTCGGAGCTTCTGCTGAAGAACGGTGCGGATGCCGGAGCAAAGAGCCTCACGGGCGCAATGGTCCCTGTCGTGAGCATCAATGCATCCCCGGTCGGAGGGCTCGTGGCAATCGGGTTCAACAGCACTGACACATCGATACCCGCCGTCACGGAAGGCTCGGTCTGCATTTTCATGAAGCATGCCCTCCAGCTCAATATTTCCAATGGCACATCCATTCCAGTGGTAACGGTCGGGCTGGACGGGATGGAAAAGACGAACCAGCTCACCGCAGTGATACTGCCCTCATTCATGGAAGCCGTTCTCCCCGAGGAACTGCGCAATGTCTCGCTAGGCTTCGTGGGCCCCAACACCGCACGGTCCATGCTGACGGGCGGTCTCTATCCGGCGGACATGCTCACATTCGCCCAGCTCTACGGCGTAACGAACGAGACATTGCTCACCATTCGATCCCGGGTAAGGACAACCCTGGATGAGCAGATAACGGCCGAGGACACCACGCACAAGCTCCATGACGAGAAGTTCGACACACTCAAATCGAGCCGCGTCAACGGCGCTTCCATAGGCGATATTTTTCTCGTATTCTCAACGTTCTCGATAATCGCAGGTGTTGTTCTCATTGTCAATATATTCATAATGCTCGGCGAGGAGCGCAAGAGCGAGATGGGCATGGCCCGCGCCGTCGGCATGAAGAGAAAGCATCTGGTAAGGATGTTCCTCTTCGAAGGGACCATCTACGTTTTCTTGGCAAGTGGCCTCGGGTCCCTTGTCGGTCTGGCATTGGGGCGGCTCCTCATTGTCGCATTCGGTTTTATATTCCAGAACGCAGGCGGCGGAAATTTCCCATTCTATTTCACATGGGAAAGCCTTCTGACGGCGTTCTGCTTGGGCGTTCTTCTGACCTTCATCACAATGTACTTCGCGAGCCGAAGGGCATCACGCCTCAATATCATAAGGGCGATACGCAAGATACCCGAGCCCCGCGGAGCCCGTGCAATGCGCAGCGACCTCATCCTTGGAGCGGTCACCCTGATGTTCGGCCTTCTTTTCACGTTCTATGCCTACGCCCAGACTGTCGCCTGGGCATGGCTCGCCGGCCCCACGCTCATATTCATTGGTCTGGGAGCCATTGCCTACAAGTGGGTGAGCATACGCGCGGCACTGACCCCCGCATGCATCGCTGTCATCGCATGGATATTCAACCCATATGATATCCCGATAGTGGCAGAAGCCACCAGGAAGAACACGCTTGGTCTGGACATGTTCATCGTGAGCGGCCTGTGCCTCGTGCTTTCATCGGTGCTCCTGGTGATGTTCAATTCTGATGTGCTGCTGGCCGGCCTCCAGCGAACGGTCGGCAAAGGAAAGGCCACACGGGCTGTCCTGAAAACGGCGATATCGTACCCGATGTACAGCAAGCTCAAGACAGGTATGACGCTCGGGATGTTCGCCCTCATCATTTTCACGGTCACGGTAATAGCGATGATAGCCTCGATGCAGGCCTCCACCAAGGACAACATGCTCAGGGAGCAATGCGGCGGTTACGACATCATCGGTTTCTCGAACTCCAGAACCCCCTTTGACAACCTGACCAAGGACAATGTGCCGGACACCTTGAAAGGCATGGACATACGGCAGCTCGAGACCTTGTCTACGGCCATCATCAAACTGGACGATTACGATAAACGGGGCGGCACTGCCGGAACTACATACGGTCCGGCGCTCACAACGGTCAGCGCCATTGGCCTTATCGGCGTATCCAGCGAATTCATGCACAACAACGGTTTCTCACTGCAATTCCGGGACAAGAACTATACCCGCGACAGGGATGCCTGGCTTGCGCTCGAGACAAACCGGTCTCTCTGCATAATCGATGGAACCAGATTCGAATCCGCCACGGGAATAACGTTCGGGGACCCGGAGATAGCCCCTGGCGCGTTCGTTGGAGGGACCGTGACCATTTCCGACCTGCAGGGCCAGAACCGGACCCGGACATTCCGCATAATCGGCATCATGGACCAGATGTACTTCCTCAACGGCATCGTCGTATCCAAGAGCCTGGTCAAGACGGAATACGGCGGGGTGGACAACACAATTCTCGTACAGCTCGGCCCGGACGAGAACACTGAAAAAGCGACGAAGCTCTTCAAGAAGGCATTCATCGATTACGGATTGCAGGCCATCGATTTCGCGGCCACTATAAACATGGTCATGACTATATCCACCAACGTCATGTATCTCATGGAAGGCTTCCTCGCAATAGGCCTCATGGTCGGCATCGCCGGCATCGGCATCATCTCCTACAGGAACGTCATTGAGCGGCGTCAACAGATAGGAATGATGCGCGCCATCGGTTTCAAGAAGAAGGATATCACCAAATCATT
>Ga0315283_10003116_pt1 | contig 14100 bp, 15 predicted proteins | sample YL17G09_0_MG_FD_204541 | JGI IMG/M metagenome (GOLD analysis project Ga0315283, IMG submission 204541) | Sediment microbial communities from Yellowstone Lake, YNP, Wyoming, USA - YL17G09_0 | ecosystem: Environmental > Aquatic > Freshwater > Lake > Sediment | place: USA: Wyoming | collected... | reverse complement strand
CCCGGCGCGATTGACCAAGGCCTGAAAAAACTCCTTGATGAGCCCGACATCAAAGCCTTCCACCCGGATTTTCCTGGTTTTCCAGCCATAGTGCAAATGGGGACGCCGGGAAATATCCAGGGCCACCAGCACCAGGGCCTCATCCATGGGCATCAGGACACTCCCGTAGCGATTCACCCCGGCCAAATCATGGAAGCATTGATTCAGGGCTTCGCCCAGACAGAGCCCGATATCCTCGACCGTATGATGAAAACCCACCTCAATATCCCCGGAGGCCAGGATGGTTAAATCCATCCGTCCATGATGGGCCAGAAGCTCCAGCATATGATTCAAAAAAGGGATCGGGGTCTGGATCCGGTTTTTCCCGGTCCCGTCCAACTGCAGGGCCAGGCGAATCTGGGTTTCTTTAGTCTCTCGGTCTACTTTTCCGATCCGTTTAAGGGGCATTCTTTATCCTTAAATAATGGTGGAGATGGGGGGGATCGAACCCCCGGCCTGTACGTTGCGAACGTACCGCTCTCCCATCTGAGCTACATCCCCATCGAGCCAAATAAATTCCTTGACTTTTTTTATAGAAAAACATACTATACCCTTTTTATAATTTTTTCAAGAAAAAGGAGAACCTTTTGGCCAACCATCCCTCAGCCTTGAAACGGGTGAAGCAGTCCCAGGCACGCCGCCTGCGCAACATGAGCACCAGATCACGGATTAAAACAACGGTTAAAAAATTCTATCAAGTCTTGGAGACCGGCGCCATGGAAGCGGCCCGCCCCGCAATGATCCAGGCCATCGCCCAAATCGACCGGGCCGCCTCCAAAGGAGTCGTACATCCCCGTACGGCCTCGCGGAAGATATCCCGGTTGTCGAAAAAACTGCACCGACACTCCGTCCAATCCGCGTAAAGACCGGCCGACCACCACGCCTTGATCCTGACCAAAGGCCGGTTGTCGGTCTGCTCGGGCGGTGATCAAAAATTTTCTAAAATCCCGCCATAAATCCTTTCGGCCAGGTCCTTGGATATTTTTCTCAGGGCTTCCTCCCGACTCCGATCGTTCAGATTGGGGTCCCCCCCCACTCGGAAATTCTCGGAGCGGATCAAATCCAGATTCTGCCAGAGGATTTTCTGGTTGTCCACCCGCCGGAAAATGATTTCCAGGACCACGGTCACCTTCCGGTCCACCGATTGGGTCTGGCTGGTGTAAATCACCGAATCCACCGCGGCCGATTTAATCCTTCCGGATATGATTCCCTGCGCGTTGGCTTCCGAAACCACCCCGATGACCCCGCCGCGGGTGAATTCGTAGATTAAGGCGTTGGCAAAAATGACCTCGGCCCCCGCTTCGGTGGTATTGTTGACAAAAGCCGGGATATGAACCGCTTTTATTTCCGGGGGCAGGTTATTCACCGCCCCCCGGAATCCATACCCGCATCCGCAGACCAGGCCCATTCCCAGAAGTCCGATCAGCAGGAGCACCCTCCCCATTATGTTTTTATTCATTCTTTTCCTCCGATCCGGACGGTGCGAACCGTTCCCGGGCGACCTGCTTCTTTTAAACCCCTGGGGGTTGCCGGCCGGCCAGATTATCGTATTACTATATTGATCAGTTTATTCTGAACGACCACCGTTTTGACGATTTCCTTTCCCTTCAGCCATTCCTGAATCCTGGGGTCTTCCAAAGCCTGCCGTATCATTTCCTCTTCCGCAGCGCTGACCTTCACGGTCAGCCGGCTGCGAACCTTCCCGTTGACCTGAACCACCAGTACCCGGTCATCTTCCGTCAAGGCCCCGGGATCCCAGGAGGGCCAGGGTTGACCTTGGGCCTGCCCCTCTTTGCCCAAAATCGCCCAAAGCTCCTCAGCCAGGTGAGGGACCAGGGGTGACAGCAGCATCAGCAGGGTTTCCACGGTTTGAGAAAAAACAGACCGGCTCAGGGGATCCTTCCCCCCTTCGCCCCGAAATAGATAGAGGGCGTTAACCAGTTCCATAATGGCGCTGATGGCCGTATTGAAGTGAAAACGGTCTTCGATATCCTCCGTGACTTTTTTAAGGGTTTGATTTAGTTTAATGTACAGGCTCCGATTCTTTCCGGTTAGGGTGGCGGCCTCCCTGAGTGACGCTGGTCCTTCCAGACGCTCCAGGTCTTCCTGGACCAGATTCCAGACCCGGTTCAGAAAACGATAGGATCCTTCCACCCCCTGGTCGCTCCAGTCCAGGTCCCTTTCCGGCGGAGCGGCGAAAAGGCAGAAAAGACGGACCGTATCGGCCCCGTATTGGCGGATCAGGGCATCGGGATCAACCACATTACCCTTGGATTTGGACATCTTGGAACCGTCTTTGATCACCATCCCCTGGGTGAGGAGATGGGTAAAGGGTTCACTGACCGTCACCCAGCCCAGATCCCGGAGCACCCTGGTAAAAAAACGGGAGTAGAGGAGGTGCAGAACGGCGTGCTCGATGCCCCCGATGTATTGATCCACGGGCATCCAATAGCGGACTCGTTCCGGATCCAATGGTCCCTGATCGAAGTCCGGGCAGGTATACCGCTCAAAATACCAGGAGGATTCCACAAAAGTGTCCATGGTATCGGTCTCCCGTCTTCCCGGCCCCAGGCATTTCGGACAACGGGTCCGAACGAATTCCGGAAGCAGCGGCAGGGGCGATCCTCCACTGGGCGGGATTTGGGCCTCCAGGGGCAACACCACCGGCAGTTCCGTCTCGGGAACCGGAACGATGCCGCATTGCTCACAGTACACCATAGGGATGGGAGCCCCCCAGTAACGCTGACGGGATACTCCCCAGTCCCGCAGCCGGTATTGTACCTTTTTACGCCCCCGTCCGAGTTTTTCCAGATGCCGGGTAATGGCTTTTTTGCCGGCCTCGTTCTCCAGGCCGCTAAACGGTCCGGATTCGGCCAGATGCCCGGGCCCCTCGTAGGCCTCGGTCATCGACTCCGGTGTCAGCGGAAGGTCTGCCGTCGGTTGGACCACCACCCGGAGCGGAAGCCCGTATTGGCGGGCAAATTCAAAATCCCGCTGGTCATGGGTGGGGACGGCCATGACCGCTCCGGTTCCATAGCCCCAGACCACGAAATTGGCCGCGTAAATGGCCATCCGTTCCCCGGTCAGCGGATGGAGACAATAGGACCCGGTAAAAACACCCTCCTTGACCAAGTCTGCTTCCAGTCGCTGGGCCGGATCCTGGGCCTGCACCCGGCGGATAAAATCCAGAACCTGGGTTTCCTGCGACGTACCCCGAATCAATTCCCTTACCAGCGGATGTTCCGGCGCCAGGCTCATGAAGGTGGCGCCGAACAAGGTGTCCGGGCGGGTGGTAAAGACCGACAGGACTCCGGATCCCTTTTCCAAAGGAAAATCGATTTCCGCCCCTTCACTCCTCCCGATCCAGTTTCGCTGCATGACCAGGACCTTTTCCGGCCAGCCCGGCAGATGATCACAACCCGTCAGTAGCTCATCGGCGTACCGGGTGATGCGAAAAAACCACTGTTCCAGTTCTTTGGCGCCCACGGCCTGATCGCAGCGCCAGCAGCGGCCGTCGCCCACCACCTGCTCGTTGGCTAAGACCGTCTTACAGGTATCGCACCAGTTGACCAGTGATTTTTTTCGAACCACCAATCCCCGTTCCCACATCTTGAGAAAAAAAAGCTGCTCCCAACGGTAATACGAGGGATCGCAGGTGGCCAGCTCCCGGTCCCAGTCATAACTGAAACCCAGGCGTTTCAGTTGAACCCGCATGGCTTCGATATTGTCGTAAGTCCAGCGGGCCGGATGAATGCCGCGGGACAGGGCCGCATTTTCCGCGGGCATTCCGAAGGCATCCCAGCCCATGGGATGGAGGACGTTAAAGCCCCGCATCCTTTTGTAACGGGCCACCACATCTCCGATGGAGTAGTTGCGCACATGACCCATGTGTATCTTCCCGGAGGGGTAGGGGAACATTTCCAGGAGATAATATTTCTCTTGATCCGGATTTTCCCAGACCCGGTAGGGTTTTTCTTTTCCCCAGCGAGCCTGCCACTTGGTTTCAATCGCTTCCGGATTATATTTGTGATTTTCCATCTTTTTCTATTCCACTTTGGATCTCGGCTAAAATACTGTCCAGTATCCCGTTGATAAAAGCGCCGGATTCTTCGCTTCCGTATCGTTTTCCCAAATCAATGGCTTCATTGATGGCGGACATGGGCGGCGTATCACCGCCGAACCGCAGTTCATAAACGGCTAACCGGAGAATATTTCGATCCACCGGCGACATCCGCTCCAACCGCCAGTTCTGAGAATGACGGCGAATCAGCAGATCAATGGGTTTCTTTTGTTCACAAACCCCCTGAACCAATTTTCGAAAGAAGGGAACACCGCCCTCCTGGGGGGGATAATTCTTCTCGAAAAGCATCAACCCCTGTTGAAAGTCCCCGGGATTTAAGTCCAGTTGGTAAAGGACCTGAATGGCCGATTCCCTGGATTGCCGTCGACTAGCCATAACGTCTGAAGAAGGTTTCGGTCCTTTCTAATAATGGATGTAAGAATCTAATCGTTCAGACGGCGAATAAGATCGACCATCTCAATGCCCGCCATGGCCGCACTCCACCCTTTATTGCCGGCCTTGGATCCGGCTCGTTCAATGGCCTGTTCCAAGGTGTCGGCGGTGATCACGCCAAAGGCCATAGGCACCCCGGTTTCCAGGGAGGCCTGGGCCACCCCCTTGGATACTTCCGCGCTGACATATTCAAAATGGGGAGTAGCCCCCCGGATCACCACCCCCAGGCAGATCAAGGCGTCATATTTGTTGAGCAGGGCGATTTTCTTGGCCAGGAAAGGGATCTCGTAGGCCCCGGGGACTTTGAAAATGTCCACGTCCTCCACTTTAGCCCCGCTGCGGATCAGGGCGTCCATAGCCCCTCCCTGCAGATGATCACTGATAAAATCATTAAAGCGGCTGACCACCAAAGCGAATTTCATTCCTTCCGCTTGCAGTTTTCCCTCATAGATTTTGGTCATGTTCCCCTCCCGATAAATAAATTCAAAGGGGCAAATTCAGCAGATGCCCCATTTTTTCGCACTTGGTTTTCAGATAGTTGATATTTTCTTTCTGGGGATAGACCTCGATCGGCACCCGTTCGGTTACCTGGATACCGTAGCCTTCCAGGCCGATTATTTTTTTAGGATTATTGGTCATCAGGCGCATTTTGCGCACTCCTAATTCGGCTAAGATCTGGGCCCCGATGCCGTAATCGCGCAGGTCGGCCTTGAAACCCAAGGCCTCATTGGCTTCCACGGTGTCCTGGCCCTGATCCTGGAGCATATAGGCCCGCAATTTGTTGACCAGTCCGATCCCCCGGCCCTCCTGGTGCATATAGAGAAGGACCCCCCGGCCTTCTTCCTCAATCCGCTGCAGGGCGGAAATCAACTGGTCTCCGCAGTCACAGCGCAACGATTTAAAGACATCCCCGGTCAGGCACTCGGAATGGACCCGGACCAGGATTTCCTCTTTAGATTTGATCTCCCCTTTTACCAGGGCCAGATGCTGGTGTTCATCCACGTCGTTTTCATAGACAATGGCCTTAAAGGATCCATAGGCCGTGGGCAGAACCGTCTCCGCCCGCCGGTGGACAAAAGACTCGTTCTGAAATCGGTATTCAATCAGGTCCCGGATGGAAATAATTTTCAACCCGTGTTCCCGGGCAAAGATCTCCAGGTCCGGAAGGCGGGCCATGGTCCCGTCATCCTTCATGATCTCACAAATCACCCCATAGGGTTTTAAGCCGGCCATCCGGGCCAGGTCCACCGAGCCTTCCGTTTGACCGGTACGCACCAGCACCCCGCCCTTACGGGCCCGCAACGGAAACACATGACCGGGGCTGACCAGGTCCTCCGGAAGGGTATCTTCGGCAATGGCCGCCCGGATGGTCGTTGCCCGGTCATGGGCTGAAATACCGGTGGTCACGCCCCGCCGGGCCTCAATGGAAATAGTGAAGGCCGTTTTAAACGGGGAAGTATTGTTTTGAACCATCATGGGCAACTGCAACCGGTCAATCCGTTCCGGGGTCAGGGATAGGCAAATCAAGCCCCGGCCGTGCTTGGCCATAAAACTGATCGCCTCCGGGGTGACCTTCTCGGCGGCCATGGTCAGGTCCCCCTCATTCTCCCGGTCCTCGTCATCCACCAGGATGACCATTCTCCCGGCTTGAATATCTTCCAAGGCCTCTTCAATCGCTGCCATGGGCATAAGCGCTACTCCTTATTTTCGAAATTCTTTCAATTAAGCATGAAAAAAGCCTTTTCAAATCCCCCTTTGTCAAAGGGGGACTTTAACTCCCCCCTTAGAAAAGGGGGGGGGGATTTTCATGCTTCGGGGCGCTCGCCCCTGGCCTGGAATTTTATCATAGAAAACCATGCCGGGTTAAGAATTCCGCGTTTATTTTTGATTCCGGTTTTGAACCTTCCGATCGGCTCCGGTCAAAAAAATGAACCACATATTTACCGATCAGGTCGGTTTCCAGGTTAACCGTCTCCCCCACCTTTTTAGCGTGCAGGGTCGTCTGGTCCGCCGTATGGGGGATAAGGATCAGGTCAAAGGCGAGCCCGGAAACCTTGTTCACCGTTAAACTAACCCCCTCCACGGCAATGGAACCTTTCTCAACGATAAAGGGCTCCAAGTTTTCAGGAAAAGCAATCTGAATCCACCAGAAATCCCCCCGGATTTCTATAGCGCTGATCTCTCCCACCCCGTCCACATGACCGGTAACCAGGTGGCCTCCCAGTCGGTCGGAGAGCCGCAGGGCCCTCTCCAGATTGACGCCGGCCCCGGCCTTCAGGAGACTCAAGGTGGAACGGGAGAGGGTTTCCCCGGAGACCTCCAGCGAAAAGACCCCGTCCTGCCAGGAGGTGGCCGTCAGGCAGACCCCATTGACCGCAATGCTCTCCCCCAGCCGGAAATCGGTCCAGGAAAATCCAGCCTTGACCCACAGCCGAAGGCCGCGGCCTCTTCTTTCCAGACGCTGGACCGTCCCTTGCCCCTCAATCAATCCGGTAAACACTTCTTGTCCTTTCTTCCCTCGGTCAACAGACTCTTAACCGCCCTCCACCTGACCTTTACCCCCCGGGGTGGTGGCTTTCGCTTCAGGACGCAAGATAGCCTTCGACAAAAAAATCGCCGCCCAGGAATTGCCATTTCAGGCGCTCACATTTTAGGGCCTCGGCCACCGTGGCCACCCCGCGTCCTCCGATCAACCCTATGGCCGATTGGCCGCCGATAAGCAGGGGGGCGTAGAACAGCCAGAGCCGATCGGCCAGTCGCTCGCTCAAAAAAGAACTGAATATCTCCGATCCGCCTTCCACCAGAAGCCCGGTAACCTCCTTTTGGCCTAAATAGGCCAGCAGGGCCTTCAGGTCCAACCGTCCCTCCCGAATCGGGAATTGAACGAGGTCCGCTCCAGCCCGCTGCAGAGCCGCCGCTTTCTTTTTCGGCGCTCCTTCAGCCGCGGCAATCAACACCGGTCCGGGGTCTGAAAACAACCTGGCCGCCGGGGGGGTTTTTAGCTGCGGGTCCACAATCACCCTCAGTGGGGTACGGGGTATTCTTCGAGAGCCCCGGGGAGTCAGGAGCGGGTCATCGGCCAGAACCGTTCCGATGCCCACCAGGATTCCATCCACCCGACTGCGAAGTCGGTGCACTTTGGCCCGGGACTGTTCATTACTGATCCACTGGGAATCGCCGCTTCGGGTGGCGATCTTTCCGTCCAGGCTCAAGGCAGCCTTCAGGGTGACAAAAGGGAAGCCGGTGGTCACCCACTTCAAATAAACTTCATTTAAGGCTCGACACTCCCTTTCCAGGAGCCCGCCTGAAACTTCAATCCCCCTGGACTGCAGAAAAGCTCCGCCGCCGCCGGCGACCCGCGGATTGGGGTCCTCCATCCCGAAAACCACTTTGCTGACCCCGCTTTCCAGGATGGCTTCGGTGCAGGGTGGGGTTCGCCCCGTATGGTTGCAGGGTTCCAGGGTCACGTACAAGGTGGCCCCCCGGGCTTTTCGGCCGGCCTGCGCCAGGGCGATTCGTTCGGCATGGGGCCCACCCGCTTTTTGGTGATATCCCGCTCCTACCACCTGGCCGCCCCGGACCACGACCGCACCCACCAGGGGATTCGGCGAAGTCCGACCTAATCCTCTGCGGGCCAAATGCAGGGCCTGCCGCAGATGGGCGCTGGTCTCTTCGGGTTTTCTGGTCACTGGCTGTCCGGTTTTTTGCCTTTACCGGCCTTTTTCCCCCTCTTTTTGCTCTCCAGGAGTTCCTTCAATTCCTGCATGAAATCACTGGTATCCTGAAACTGCCGATACACCGAGGCAAAGCGGACATAGGCCACATCATCCCATTCATGGAGTTGGGCCATGACCCGTTCGCCAATCTCCGAGCAGGAAATCTCTTTCCGCCCCGATTCCTGCAGGGCTTGTTCCAGCGTATCCAGAAAAGCCTCAATGTCCTCCATGCTGATGGGTCGCTTGCGGCAGGCCCGATGGATCCCCTCGGCCACCTTGTCCCGGTCGTACGGTTCCCGGCGGCCGTCTTTCTTGATGACCACCGGGTTGATTTCCTCCACTTTTTCATAGGTGGTAAACCGTTTTTGACAATCGCCGCATTCTCTTCGCCGGCGGATCAGCAGCCCTTCCTTGCTCAACCGGGAATCCACCACCTTGTTGTTGAACGAACTGCAATAGGGACATTTCATGGCAACCCCTTTTCCGTCTGCAAGTTCCGGCCGGATTGGTTACCGGGCAATCTGGATTAAGGGCACCCGGGCGGTCTTCAGCATAGCTTCTGAAAGTCGATCCGCATACCCCTGTCGAAAAAATATTTCCCGAATCCCGGCATTGATCAGCATCTTGGAACAGATAAGGCAGGGCAGGTTGGTGCAGTACAACGAGGCCCCTTGGATCGCCACCCCGGAATACGCCGCCTGGATGATGACGTTTTGCTCGGCATGAATCCCCCGGCAAAGCTCATGCCGTTCCCCCGAGGGTATCCCCTCCTGCTCCCTCAAGCAACCTACATCCAGACAATGAGGGATCCCGGACGGCACCCCGTTGTATCCGGTGGCCAGGATCCTCTTATCCTTAACCGCCACGGCCCCTACCTGCCTTCGAAGGCAGGTGGACCGCTTGGCCACCAGGTCGGCGATATCCATAAAATACTGCATCCAGGTAGGCCGACCCACGGCATCCATTTTTCACCCAATTCGAGGGAACAGGGGAAATCCCCGACAAAAATTTCGAACCTCTTCCCGAATAGTCCGGAGCGCTCTGGTATGAGCCGTCCGCTCCAAAGCCCGATCAATGAATTCCGCAATCCGTCCCATCTCGGGCTCTTTCATCCCCCGGGTGGTGACGGCCGGAGTTCCGATGCGGACCCCGCTGGTGATCTGAGGGCTCTTGGTCTCGAAGGGAATACTGTTCTTATTCACAGTGATCCCGGCCGTTTCCAGGGCCTTTTCCGCCTCCCGTCCGGTCACCTCCTTGGTACTCAAATCCACCAGCATGAGATGATTGTCGGTCCCTTCGGCTACCAGTTTGAATCCACGATCCATGAGTTCGGCCGCCAATTTTTTCGCATTGAGTACTACCTGCTTTTGGTAGGCCTTGAACTCGGGGGTTAAAGCCTCTCTAAAAGACACGGCCTTGGCGGCGATGGTATGCATCATGGGCCCTCCCTGAATCCCCGGAAAAATCTGGCTGTTCAAAAGCTTCCCATACTTCTCCCTGGCCAGAATCAGCCCGCCTCTGGGCCCGCGCAGGGTTTTGTGGGTGGTAGAGGTGATGAAGTCGGCATAGGGCACCGGAGAAGGGTGAACTTCGGCAGCCACCAACCCGGCGATATGGGCCATATCCACCATCAGAAAGGCCCCGACTTCCCGAGCTATTTGGGCAAAGGCGGCAAAATCGATAATCCGGGAATAGGCGCTGGCTCCGGCAATAATCAGTTTGGGCCGATAGCTTTTGGCCAGATCAGCTACTTGACCGTAATCGATCCGTTGGGTCTGCCGGTCCACCCCGTAGGAATGGACTTTAAAAAACCGCCCGGAGAAACTAACCGGACTGCCATGAGTCAGATGCCCGCCGTGGGCCAGATCCATGCCTAATATGGTATCCCCAGGTTCCAGGGCCGAAAAAAGTATGGCCATATTGGCCTGCGACCCGGAATGGGGTTGCACATTGACATAGTCGGCCCGGAAAAGCTTTCGGGCCCGTTCAATGGCCAGGATTTCCACCTGATCGACGAATTCACATCCCCCATAATACCGTTTACCGGGATACCCTTCGGCGTATTTATTGGTCAAGACGCTGGCCTGGGCCTCCATCACCGCCCGGCTGGTGAAATTTTCCGAGGCGATTAATTCGAGTCGCTCGGTTTGTCTTTTCAACTCGCCGCGAATGGCCCGGGCGACTTCAGGATCCACCCGACCCAATCCCGCCCCTCTCCCTTTCCTCACTTCCTTCACGAGCAGCCCACCTCCATTTTTCGGACCCTTCTCAGGTGACGGCCCCTTTCGAAGGGCGTGTTCAAAAAGGTTTCCACGACCTCCAGGGCCAGGCCCGGCCCGATTATTCGCCCGCCCAAGGCTAAGAGATTGGCATCGTTATGGGCCCGGGCCATTTTGGCTGAAAAAAGGTCGTTACAGACCGCCGCCCGCACCCGGGGAAAGCGATTGGCGGTGATCGCCATCCCGATCCCGGTACCACAGATCAGGATTCCCCGGGGGACCTTTCCCTGGGAAACAGCCTGAGCCACTTTTTCGGCCAGATCCGGGTAGTCCACCGACTCGGTCCCAAAAGTCCCCACATCCTCCCAGAGGATTCCCCGGGTCGTCAAGTAGGGGATCAAAACTTCCTTTAAGGCCACCCCCCCGTGATCAGCACCGATGAGGAGGTCGATTTTTCCCTTCTTAGGGCACATACTTTTTAAATATCAGCACGGCGTTGGTTCCCCCGAAGCCAAAGGAGTTGGATAGGACGCAGGAGAGATTCGCCTTCCGAGCCTGGTTGGGGACATAATCCAGGTCACAATCCGGATCCGGAGTTTCATAGTTGATGGTGGGCGGGATCATCCCGTTTAGCAGGGCCAGGACCGAGATCACCGCCTCCATGCCGCCCGCTCCCCCCAGGAGGTGACCGGTCATGGACTTGGTCGAACTGACCGCCAATTGAGCGCTGTGCTCCTTGAACACGGTCTTGATGGCCTTCGTCTCGGCGGCGTCATTTAAGTCGGTGGAGGTCCCGTGGGCATTGATGTATTGGACTTCCTGGGGGGCCAATCCGGCGTCAGCCAGGGCCATATGCATGCAGCGGATAGCCCCGTCTCCATCCGGTGGAGGGGCCGTCATGTGATAGGCGTCCCCGGTCAATCCATACCCCACAATTTCGCCCAGGATCGAAGCCCCTCGTTCCAGGGCGAATTCCAGATCCTCCAGCAGCATGATGCCGCCGCCTTCGCCGATTACAAACCCGTCCCGGTCCTGATCAAAGGGACGGGAGGCCTTCTCCGGTGCGTCGTTCCGGGTGGAAAGGGCCCTCATGGCATTGAACCCGCCGACCGCCAGTGGGGTAATGACCGATTCCACCCCGCCGCAGAACATGACCTTGGCCGCCCCGCGCTGAATCAGTTTGAAGGAATCCCCAATGGCATGGGCCCCGGCGGCACAGGCCGTTTCCAGCGAAAGATTGGGGCCTTTGGCTCCAAATTCGATGGCGATTTGACCGGGGGCCATATTGGCGATGATCATCGGAATAAAAAACGGGCTGATCCGGTCCGGACCTCTGGAAAGCAGGATCTTATGGGTTTCTTCAATGGTCCCCAGTCCCCCCAGTCCGCTGCCGGTTACTACCCCGACCCAAGGGGCCAATTCCGGGGTGATCTGCAACCGGGCCTGTTCCAGGGCCATGCGGGCGGCCGCCAGGGCGTAATGGATAAAGAGGTCCAACCGCCTGATCATCTTCTGGGGAACAAAGTCCTCGGGTTTAAACCCTTTGACCTCGCCCGCAATCCGGGTTTTATAACCGCTGGCATCGAAACGGGTAATCGGCCCGATCCCGGATTTCCCCCGGCAGAGCGCTTCCCAGCAGTCCTGCACCCCGATTCCCACCGGGGTTACCAGGCCCAGGCCGGTTACCACCACGCGTTTTTTCAAAACCTACCTCCTCACGTAGGGGAGCAGGGTTTTTGCTTCCCGTTACTTGGAATGTTCCTGAATATAGTTAATGGCGTCTTGAACGGTTTTTATTTTTTCGGCATCTTCATCGGCGATCGAAATATTGAAAGCCTCCTCCATGGCCATGATCATTTCCACCAGGTCCAGAGAATCCGCTCCCAAGTCATCCACAAAGGAAGCCTGAGAAACCACGTCTTCCTCGGAAACACTCAACTGCTCACGAATAATGGCCTTTACTTTTTCCTCGACAGTCATGGGTGATTACCCTCCTTTAAAAATTTATCTCTACCATTAAAACAAGATACTACATATACATTCCCCCGTTGATATGAACCACCTGGCCGGTGATATACCCGGCCGCGCCCGAGATCAGGAAGGCCACCAATTCGGCCACCTCCTCGGGTTGCCCGCTCCGGCCCATGGGAATGGATTTCAAAAACTCCTGGCGTACCGGCGCAGGCAGGACGGCGGTCATTTCCGTGTCGATAAACCCGGGGGCCACGGCGTTGACCGTGATGCCCCGGCCGGCCACTTCTTTAGCCACCGATTTGCTGAAGCCGATGATCCCCGCCTTGGAAGCGGCGTAATTGGATTGCCCGGCATTGCCTATGGCCCCGACCACCGAGGCGATGTTGACGATCTTTCCGGATTTATTTTTGATCATGGAGCGAATGACCGCCTGGGTGGAATTATAAACGCCCTTGAGATTGATGTTCAGCACCAGGTCCCAATCTTCTTCTTTCATACGCATCAACAGGGTGTCCCGGGTGATGCCGGCATTATTGACCAGTACATCCATCCGACCCCATTCAGCCAGCATCCCCCCCACCTGAGCTTGCGTTTCCTGGAAGTCGGCCACGTTGTAATAGTAAATTTTTCCCTGGGCGCCCCGCTCCAGAATGTCCTTCAGCGTTTGTTCGGCCGCTTCCGGTTCCCGGTCATAATGATTCAACAGGAGAACCGCCCCTGGCTGGGCCAGCCGCAAGGCGATAGCCCGGCCGATTCCCCGGGAAGCCCCGGTAATTAAAATGACCCTTGGTTCCGTCATCCTCTTTCCCTTATTCCTTTCGCCCGGCCGCCGCTTTCAACTGCCGGATCATCTCCGGGACCACGTCAAAGAGGTTGCCCACTATACCATAAGTCGCCACGTCAAAGATAGGGGCCTGGGGATCACTGTTCACGGCCACGATGGTTTCGGAGGATTGCATCCCCACCAAATGCTGAACCGCCCCGGAAACGCCGATGGCCAAATATAATTTAGGGGCCACGGTCTTCCCGGTTTGGCCCACCTGGTGGGCGTAGGGAATCCAGCCCGAATCCACCGCCCCCCGGGAGGCCCCCACGGCCCCGCCCAGACAATCGGCCAACTCTCGGATCAGGGAAAAATTTTTTCCCTCCTGCAAACCCCGGCCGCCGGCCACGATAATATCGGCTTCGGCCAGCCGCACTTTCTCGGTAAGTTCCTCGACAATTTCCAGAAGCCTGGTTTTGCCGGCCACCCGGTCCCAATCCACTTCAAAGGGGATCACTTCCCCGGGTCTTCCGGGCTTGGCCGCCCCTCGTTTCATCACCCTGGCCCTGACCGTGGCCATTTGCGGACGCCTCCGAGGGCAGATAATGGTGGCCATAATATTGCCCCCAAAGGCCGGACGGGTCTGCAGCAGAACCTTCTTTTCCGGATCGATGGCTAAATCGGTACAGTCGGCCGTCAACCCGGTGCCCACCTGGGTGGCCACCTTGGGGATAAAGGAACGGCCGACCGAGGTCGCGCCGGCCAGCAGGATCTCCGGCCGAACCGCCCGGATGATTTGGGTCAGGGCCTCCCCGTAAACTTCGTCGGTAAATCCCTCCACCCGGGGATGGTCCACCGTATAGACCCGATCGGCCC
>Ga0315283_10003111_pt1 | contig 14111 bp, 12 predicted proteins | sample YL17G09_0_MG_FD_204541 | JGI IMG/M metagenome (GOLD analysis project Ga0315283, IMG submission 204541) | Sediment microbial communities from Yellowstone Lake, YNP, Wyoming, USA - YL17G09_0 | ecosystem: Environmental > Aquatic > Freshwater > Lake > Sediment | place: USA: Wyoming | collected... | reverse complement strand
AACGCTGCTTCATGTCTGGCAACACATTAGCAGCCCGTTGCCGTTACAACAATCAAGGCCGGTCTGGTTCAGGCTTATTGCCGCCTTTGGTGTTACCTTTTTTGTTATGCTGAGCGGGTTTATACTTAAAGGTGATGCCGATAGCCAAAACGCCAGAATTATCATACAGTCACTGATTTCAGAAATACCATTTGCAGGGAATTTCGTGGCTTACAGCCTTCTTGGAAAGAGCAGCAGTTACCAGCTGATATATGTTCACCATATCGCAACTGCCACTATTTTCCTTGTTATCGTTATTAAAGAACATGCACATAGTTTATGGATCAGAAAAGTGACCTTTCTGAAAGTTCTGTCCTTGCTTGTTTTGATTTCCTGGTTCCTTCAGGCGCCGCTTCACGATCAGGTAATCCCGGGAGTGAAAGGTCCATGGTATTTCGCAGGGCTGCAGGAATTGCTGCACTGGTTGCCTTGGCCTCAGCTTAGCTGGATAATTTTCGTAAGTATACTTGCTGTTATTTATTTCCTGCCCCAATTTCAGGGGAAAGCGAAAACCCTTGTGTTGCGCGGACTGCTGGCATCATTTGTTGCGTATATACTGTTGTCGGTAACAGGCGTGTTCTTAAGAGGTGAAAATTGGGCTTTCACATGGCCATGGAATAATCCACAACACATTTTCGTTTATAGTCCTATGAATAATATCTGGAACTCGATCCCTTCAGAGCGTGGGTTTCAGAAAGACTTCCCCACCATTCTCGGAAGAAAGGAATCCTGCATGGGGTGCCATGGAATGATGGCGGGGCTATCTCCTTCCCACGATCCCAAAGCCATAGGGTGCGCGTCCTGCCATCTTGGTAATTCGTTTACTTCCGACAAGAAACAGGCACATCGTGGGATGATTCTTATTCCCGGAAATCTTGCAAAAGCAAGTCTTACCTGCGGAAGTTCATCCTGCCACAGAGAAATTACAGATAGGATAAGTGCCACGCTTATGACTACACTCAGCGGCATGGTGAGTGTGGATCGTTATGTTTTTGGGGAACAAACAACAACATCGGTTATATCAGACATAAGGAAAATAGGGCACTCCCCTTCCGACCGCCACCTGCGCGAACTTTGTGCCGGCTGCCACCTTGCGAACCCAAAAATTGAATTGGGACCTGTAACAGAATTGTCAAGAGGCGGAGGTTGTAACGCATGCCATATCTCGTATGATGAGCGATCAGAGGAAGCGCTCAAAACCTATCTGAATCAGACTGAAAAGACTAAAACTTCGCCAGTCTTTCATCCTGCAATAACCCTAAAGGTGACCGACGATCATTGTTTTGGTTGCCACAGCCGATCTGGAAGGATTTCTACGAATTACGAAGGCTGGCACGAGACTTTGCTCAGCAAAAAAGAGATGGCAGGAAAGAAGGGGCTGCGCTTGTTGGAAGATGGCCGTGTTTTCACTAAAATGAATGACGATATACACCACCGTAAAGGATTGGAGTGCATCGATTGCCATAATTCCCAGGAATTAATGGGTGATGGAAAATTACATCTTCATGAAGAAGAACAGGTGACTACCCGTTGCGAAGGTTGTCATTTTGCCGGGAATCCTGTAACCACTTCTATCGGGATGGCTGACCTGGAAGGGCAGAAAATCTGGAATCTCCGGAAGTTTATCGTGGGTAATCCCATGTTCATCAAGTCGTCTGTAACGGGAAAACCTATTCTCAATGTTGTTTCGGAAGGGAAGGATTCCGTGTTCATGCTTGCGAAGAATAGCGGAAAACGCATGATACTCAGGCCACCGGCTGCAGCCTGCCTGACCGGGAAAGCACACAACGCTTTAGCATGTTCCGCATGCCACACAGGCTGGGCCCCACGCTGTATCGGGTGCCATAATAGCTTTGATGCAAATGCCAAAGGCTTTGATCATCTGACAAACAAAACTTCCAAAGGCTCCTGGATGGAGTTTGCTGGAATATTTATGGCAGATGAACCGACACTTGGTGTACGAAGCAATCAATTGCCCAATGGCAAATTACAACGGCAGGTAATTACGGTTGTTCCGGGAATGATCCTGACAATTGATAAACCGGGCTATACGAAAGTGGGCAATTCCACCATTTTCCACAGACTGTATGCGCCAGCTGAACCACACACCACGCAAAAAGCAGGCAGAAACTGCGTATCCTGCCATAATTCGCCACTCGCGCTTGGATATGGTTATGGCAACCTCTCATATAAAACAGTTTCGGGAAATGGCCGGTGGGAGTTTACACCGCGTTTTGCACCTAATCCTCATGATGGGTTGCCTGAGGATGCATGGATAGGTTTTCTTGATAAGCGGACGAAGGATGTTGCGACCCGCGGAAATGTAAATCCCTTTAATTTAGAGGAACAGCGACGCATACTTACGGCCGGAGCTTGTTTAACGTGTCATGACGGGAAGTCGGAGGTTATGGAGCAGACACTTTACGATTTCAATAAAACTTTAAAGGCAAGGAGTAGTAAGTGCATTTTACCTGAGTGGTAAGGCAGAATTTACAGGCATTGGACCTGCATAGAAAGAACCTTTATGAATTACAACTTCTTATGAGAACCTTAACTGATCTGGCTCATCATTCATACCTGGTTAACTTTCCTATCTATTTCCCTCCTGGGAGATGAAATGTAGTAATTTTACAACCTCATACACACTTGTTCAATGCGTGAAAATCAAAATCCAGATAAGGGGAATGCTCGTAAACCCGATTGGCTGAAGATAAAATTACCGAATGGGGAAAGTTACCTGAAAGTTAAAGGAATTATTGAGCAGCAAGGCTTACATACCATCTGTTCGAGCGGCAGGTGCCCGAATATGGGCGAATGCTGGGGCGCAGGAACAGCTACTTTCATGATCCTGGGTGAAATCTGCACCCGCTCCTGTAAATTTTGTGCCACCAAAACCGGGAAACCGCTTCCACTGGATGCTGATGAACCCGGCAAGATTGCAAATTCAGTAAAACTGCTGAACCTGAAACATGTGGTTTTAACTTCCGTGGACCGCGACGACCTTCCGGATGCTGGTGCCACCGCATGGGCAACTACCATTCGTAAAATAAGGGAAATATGCCCGGGTACCACTATTGAAACACTCGTCCCCGACTTTGGCGGAAATTATACGAACCTGCAATTGGTGATTGATGAATGTCCTGAAATTATTTCGCATAACCTGGAGACAGTCCGGCGACTCACGCCTGAAGTCCGGAGCGCTGCACAATACGACCGAAGCCTGCAGGTGATCAGGCAAATTGCGGCAAGCTGCGTAACAGCTAAATCAGGTATCATGGCCGGGCTGGGCGAATCGGAAGCTGAAGTACTCGACACAATGGACGATCTGCGCATGGTTGGGTGCAGCATTTTTACCATCGGGCAATACCTTCGCCCAACAAAAGATCATTTACCGGTAAGAGAATATGTTACTCCGGAACAATTTGAAAAATACAGGCAAATTGCATTGGATAAAGGATTTACACATGTGGAAAGTAAACCGCTGGTGAGGAGTAGTTATCACGCGGAGAAGCATGTTTAATCAAAGCAAATGCCTGTGTATTGATTTAGTCTTCTTCCTGATTACAGACACAAAAGCAAGGCGAAAAGTATAAATGTATTCTATGTGATCAAACGATTTCAAACGTTCAAACTCATTCAAACATCTTCCTTTAAAAATGAATGTAACCTTCGAAGACCTCGGCCTCATCCATTACCAGCAAGCATGGTATTACCAGGAACAGCTGCTGGAGCATATCGTGACACAAAAGCTGGAGAACGAAAAGCTACCTGAAGCTGAACGAAAGTTAACAGATAATTACCTGCTTTTCTGCGAACATCCGCATGTATATACACTCGGCAAAAGCGGTTCGGAAAGCAACCTTCTCGCAGATGCTTTAGAGTTACGCGCAAAAGATGCTGAGTTTATTCATACCAACCGCGGTGGTGATATCACTTATCATGGCCCGGGCCAAATCGTAGGATATCCCATTCTTAATCTCCCGTATTTTGCCAATGGAATCAGGCGATACATCGAAAAGATGGAACAATCTATCATCCTTACGTTAAAAGAATATGGTTTAGCCGGCGATCGCCTCGATGGCGCTACAGGTGTGTGGCTCGATACAAATACACCCGGCCGGACGCGAAAGATATGCGCGATTGGTGTGCGTACCAGCCATTGGGTTACGATGCACGGTTTTGCTTTTAATGTGAACACTGACTTAAGCTACTTCAACCTGATAAACCCTTGTGGATTTACAGACAAATCAGTGACAAGCCTCAAAAAGGAATTGGGAGCCCCCCAGGATATGACCCAGGTGAAACGTATTCTGAAAGGAAAAATAGCAGAAGTTTTTGGGATGGGGTTGCCGGGGCTGTAATTCCTTTTCTATTTCCGGATTAATTATTGAGCTTGTTTGAAGCTTCGAGAATGCAATGTAAGTTCGCTGTTTAGAAACCCCCCTTTCACTAGCATACGATTTACAACCTGAGCTGTAACAAAACACACCCCTGTTGCGTCGAAATTGAGTCTTTAAAACAAATTCTATGAAAAAAACATTTTATTTTATCGTTCTGATATCTGCGCTGGTTGCCCCGCAAATATCCCTGGCAAATGTTCAACAGTATTTTGCCTTTAATGGCATTAAAGGAAATGGCCACGTTGTGAAAAAAGAACGCGCAGTATCTGACTTTCACGCTATTAACGTGAGTGGTGGTATCGATATTTACATCATTCCAGGTCAGGTTGAAAAAGCAGTGGTGGAGACCGACGAAAACATGCAGGAATCTATCATAACAATAGTTGGTGATGGTGTTCTTAAGATTTATTGCAGCAAATCCATCAACATTTTCAATAAAATGAACGTTTATGTTTACGTGAAGGAACTGGACAAAGTTACTGCTTCGGGAGGTAGTGATGTGTATGCTGAAACCAATCTGAACTTCCCTTCCTTGTCCATCGATATGACTGGAGGCAGTGATCTCACACTTAAGTGTTCAACCCATGAACTTAAATGTTCATTAACAGGAGGTTCGGATGCCACCATCAGCGGCTCGGCAGATAAAGCCGATCTGGAAGCCACCGGCGGCAGCGACATCAAAGCTTCTGGATTGACGATTGGGAGATGCAAAATTGAAGTTACCGGTGGTTCGGATGCCTATCTGAATGTTACCGGAGAATTATCGGTAGTGGCAAGCGGTGGCAGCGATGTAACTTACACCGGTAATGCTAAAGTTGTTTCCAAATCGGTTACCGGGGCTTCGGATTTAATCAGGAAGTAGGCAGGAAGAGGCTGTTGGCTGTTGGCCGTTAGCAAATGGCCTTTGGTTGTTATTGAACTAAAAGTTAAAAACTAACTTAGCGCAGCGATCTCACGAACGAAGTAAGTAAAAATTTAAAGTTAGGAATAGGGTTTTGAATTTTGGCTTTTAGCTAAAGGCTAATGGCCAACGGCTAACGGCCATTCTACTCCCTATCTGTCCAGCCAGTTCTTAAAATCCTGAACGCGTTCGCGGGCAACTATGATATCCTGATCGTTGATGCCTTCTATTTTTAGCCGCAGACGGCTGTTGGTCCAGGCCAGGATATTGGTACATGCCTGCATGGAAACGATATATTTCCTGTTGATCCTAAAAAAAATAGTTGGATCCAACAGCGCTTCGAGCTGATCAAGTGCATAATCGATGCAATAACTCCTGTTGCCGGTTGTCTGTATAAAAGTGGCTTTCTCCAGACTATAGAATGCCAGGATTTCTTCGATTGGGATACTCTTGATTTTATCACCTACCTTCACCATAAAGCGTGATTTGTAAGTCTTATTTGTGGAGGCGCTGGCCAACGCCAATATCTTCTCCAGGGCAAGCGAGGGCGCAAACTGTTTTACTTTTTCGATGGCTTTATGCAGGCGTTCCTCTTCTATCGGTTTTAAAAGATAATCGATACCATTTGTTTTGAATGCCTCTATGGCATAATGATCGTAGGCCGTTGTGAAAATTATCGGACATTTTACCGAAACCTGCCGGAACAGTTCAAAACTCAGCCCATCGGCCAATTGGATGTCGGAAAAGATCAGGTCGATATCTGTGCTGGTATGCAGAAATGTAACTGCATCGCGCACCGACTCAAGCCTGGCGACAATCTTCATGTCGGGAGCTATTTTAGCGATGAGCCTTGCGAGGTGGTTTGCTGCACGCGCTTCATCCTCGAGGATGATTACATTCATTTTTCTGCAGCATTAAGGATGGGAACACGCACCCGGAATTTCCCGTTTGAATTGTTGATTTGTATATGCTTATCCGTAAAAAAACTGAACTGCTGTTCTATGTTTTTCAATCCGGTGCTTTTCGAGTCCTCACCAACATGCTTTATCCGTAAAGAGTTTTCTACTTCAAGGTAATCCTCATTTTTGCGAATAATGATGATTAACGGAAAAGCTTCCGATACTTCGTTGTGTTTTACGGCATTCTCCACCAGCAATTGCAGGGTCATGGGCACAATGTATTCGCCAGTTGCAGCCTCCAGATCGATAACAATATCCAGTTTGTCCTCAAACCGGGTTTTTAACAGGTATGTAAATGAACGCATAAATTCCACTTCTTCTTTGAGCGGCACCAGTTCTTTATCCCGGCTATCCAGCACATAGCGGAACAGATCGCTCATCTGCTGAATGAATTTAACGGCCATTGCCTGGTCGGCATAAACAAGATCACTTAACACATTAAAACTATTAAACAGGAAGTGCGGATTTATCTGGTTTCGCAAGGCTTCGTATTTGTAGGCCATCATTTCTGCTTTCAGTTTAGCGGCATTTATCAGCTCTCTTTTCCAGGCTTTAAAGAAACCTATAGCCGTAAAAATAAGCGATATATTAAAGGAGATCAATACTGTAAAAAAACTTGATGTGGCAGCAAATTGCCACTCATCTTCAGGCAGCATTCCATACTTTATGAAATACATCAGGTATTTTACAAGCATAAATGCTATTACCGAATAGGTCACCAGCATGATAATTCCCAGGATAGATCTCAATAGAGGCTGATCTATCCATTTTACTCTGCGATCAAGTAAATGATTGATTAGGGCAGCCCCAGTCCATTGTGTTATAAAGATGATAAATGCCCATAAAAATCCAAACAGGAAGTTCTGATAGCTACTAAAAGCCCCAGGCATGAAAATCGCAACAATTATGATCCCCATTAAAATATTGGCAAGAATGAATTGCTTGATATTTAAAGGGTATAATAATTTTCTGATCTTTTCCATTTTTTATGAATGCTTATCAAAAGTAATATTTAATCTTTATTTACACTCTGCCACAATCTCTGCCACCTGGTCTTTGCCCCAGGCAGGATAAAGCGGCGATTTCACTTTATAGTTATCCCAGCTGGCAAGTAATTCGGAGGCTTGCGGACAATATTCTTTTGGATCTTTTCCGAAGAACTGCGCGGAGCCCATGTCATTGCGCAACTTTATGAATTTGGCACGAGGATTATTGGCATCCATTCCGAGGGCCATGCCAACTGCCTGTGCCGAAAGTCCGCCGTATTTCTGACCGCGTTCCATGGGATTTACAACTAATCGTGCCGAATACAGCATTGATTGCAAAGCAAACACTTCGGATTCTTTTGGTGCAAGCTCAATCATTTTGGTGATGGATTTTTCAGCTACATCAAGGTAACTATCCTTTTTCACTGCATCCGTTGGTTCCATAAAGCTCATTATGATGTAGCAATGCGCATGGTAATACAAGGGAAGCCACTCGGCTTTTTCGGCATTGGCAATTAAACTAAACTTGTTGCCGAGCGCCTGAAAGTCGTCGATGGATTTACAGGTAGCATATTGGCCTAACGCTTCGCCCATGGCGCCGGTGAATTCTTTACTCTGGGACATGCCGGTTAAGGCCGTTAACAAGATTGCGATTGATACGATGATTTTTTTCATGGTTGTTGATTTAGGGGTTATTTATTTTGAAGATTAATGTTTATGATTATTAATATTATTATTAAGGCAAGAGAGTTTGATGGCTTGCAAGTTTGAATCCCGGCACTTTTTATGAAACGAATCCATCAAACCTTTTCAAAATATTCAAAATATTTCAATCTCAAGCATTTTAGCCTATTTCAAAGTATTTCAATCTTTCCTTTTACTCAATTTTATCCATTTGATTTGCCTCTCCTTTCCGGGTGAGGGTTATAAAACATGCCACAAGATAAAACCTGTCGGCGCCAGAGGTTATTGGTGCACTCTTGTAAATTCCATCCGAATTCTTTGTGTTGGCATACGAGTTTCCATACCCTTGTTTAAATCCAAATATATTGGTAACTGCCGCATAAATAATAATATTCTGCCTGTATAGAAAACTCCAGCTTATATCCACACTGCGGTAAGGCTTTGTGTGTTCGTCGTTAAATACTTCCGAATTTGGATTGTTGTAAACCCGCGGTGAAGAATACTTAAAATTAGCACTTAAATATGATCGTATTCCGCCAAACCAATGTTTATAAACTGCCGCGAAGTTGTGTTTGCTGGCAAATCCGGGGATTGCTTCTGTTGGATAATTCCTGTAATCGCGTTTGGTATCCAGGTAAGAATATGACAACCAATAATCTCCATTTTTGATGGTCTTTTTATCCCTCCAGAATATGTCCAGGCCTGTGGCAAAGCCATCGCCCGTGTTAGAATAACTGGTTGGCATAAAGAACGCATCGCTGTTCAGCTTCGCAAGGTCTTTGTAGTCCTTATAATAAATTTCAGCGCGAAATGTGCGGTCGTTCTGCGATGCCTGGTAGCTGAACGTATAATGGTCGGCCCTTTCGTAACCGAGCTTGTTGGTGTACAACAGGTAATCGTCCGAAGGATCCTGGTAAAACCAGCCATAGGCCAATGAGAACTGGCTTGACCTGGTAAGTTTATACGCCGCGGATATCCTTGGAACAAGGTTCGCACGCTGCAGGTAATCAGAATATTCCACACGGGTACCGAGGCGGGTCACAAATTTAGCAGAAGCATATAATTCGGCTTCGGCAAATGCGGAAACAGTATTGTTGGTATAGTCGTTGATAAACGCATTGGCTGACGCAATGTATTTTTGTGAATAGGTTTTGGTGAAAAACTCAGCACCAAACCGAAGTGTGATCATATCGCTGAACTGGTGCGAAAATACATTCTTCACGTGAGCGCCGCGCAGTAATTTATTAAATGAAATAGTGTCGTAACCCACATCATCCTTATTGTTCGTGAATGATGCAGCAGATGCTATGGTCCATTTCTGCCCCAGGTTGCTTTTCCAGGAAGCATTTAAAAAATAATTAGCATTTCTCAGCGCATAGTCATAGAATTTCCCTTCATGGTTCAGATCTTCCTGCTCTATCGTGAACCTGGAATTGGCATAACTGCTGTAGAGTTTGAACATTCCTGTCTTGCCGGTTTTTTGCCTCAGGCTGAGAGCACCTTCTGCATTCGAAGGATATTCCACCCAATGGTAGTTTTGCGGCACAACCCACATGTAAGGACTCAGGTTGTTGTATGATAAGGTTGCGGTGGCAGCCCCTGTTTTCCAAAGTTTGGTACCGGCCACCCCCAACCCCAGCGTCATAAACGACAGGTCGAGTTGCTCTTCTGCAGGCATATCATTGGTATTCAATATGAGTACCGACGACAATGCCTGCCCGTATTCAGCCGAATAACCGCCAGTGCTGAAGATAGTCCCCTTGAACATAAACGGGTTGAATCTGCCTCTCACCGACATGTTTGGCGCGGAAGAACTATAGGGGGCATATACGCGTGATCCATCAATAAAGGTTTGCGATTCTTCGCTGTCGCCACCTTTTACAAACAGTTTCCCTGATTCGCCATTTGTTGTGGTGCCAGGCAAGGTCTGCAATGCGCCAAACACATCGCCCTGGGCGCCTGCCGTAGTTATCATATCGAGTGGTGTGAGGATATTTGCCTGCTTCTTGTCGCCAGCCTCAAAAGTGCCGGCAGTGATGGTAACCGCATTAAGCTGGTTGAAAGTTTCCTTTAGTTCTGCAGCAAGTTTCACGGGAACACCCTTTAGCTCTATTTCTTTAGAGAACGCTTCATAACCCATAAATGTAACCATCACGACAAACTTCCCTGTCTTTGAGGTCTTAAAGCTGAACCGTCCGGTGGTATCGCTTGATGTGCCATCGTAGGTCCCCTGCAGATAGATGCTGGCTCCGGGCAGGCTGCCACCGTTTTGCTGGCGTACAGTTCCGGAAATGGTCGTTTGGCTCCGTACATTCATACTGATCAGGCCAAACACAATAAAGAGTATGTAATTTTTCATTGTTTTCACTTCGTTCATGAGATCGGTGCGCTAAGTTGCGCTGAGCTAACCTGCATTATTCATGCAGAAGATAAAAGAAAAAAGTAAAAAGATAAAAGTCAGGCATTTGCAAACCATTTTCAATATTTTTTTTTGTAAAGTTGATTTTTATGATTTTTTTCATAATGTTTTGAATCTTTAATCTTTAACCTTTTATCTTTTGTCTTTTGTCTTTATTGAGATTTATGAATTAATCAGGCTTATAACTGTATCTGAATAATGCTGCAAATTTGAATGAATGTGACTAAGTATAAAAATTAAAGTTACTGAAATGTTGAATTATATGGATGAATTGTAGAATGGCTCGTAAAAATTCAGCATATGCTTTTATTGTTAACAATTAAATCACTTTCGGAACCCCGAAGGGTTACCATTGACGTATTTTTGTATGTAATTAAATAACAACAACTTAACCTAATTCTAAGTTGCTTTTTATAAAATAAATTACCTCTCAGGGTGACAAAGCAGTTTGATTAGAACAACTTTACTTTAACTCGTAAGCCTGTCACGTTGAGAAGCCTGCCCTGAGCCTGCCGAAGGGGAGTCGAAACGTTAACTCATAAGCTTGTCACGTTGATAAAACTGTTCTGAGCCTGACAGAGGGGAGTCGAAATACTATTTACCCGTTTATCTTTTTAGTTTGAAAAAATGTTGACGGGATGAAGGCTTCGACTCCGCTACCATTGACGTATTTTTATATATATCAGATTATCAGCAATATAACTCTATCCATTTTTTTTATGCAATAAATTAGACCTATTAGTAACAAATGAAGTTAGTCTCAATGGCTCGTATACTGTCAGATTGAGCGGAGTCGAAATCCATACTTGTTAAGCTAGTTAAACATGACGCTGAAGGGTGTTTTAAAAATCCGATCAGGTTTCTACTTCACCACCTTCGATGTTTAACATCCAAAAATTTTTATTAAATTTAATTTACACCTGAAGGTGATTGAGAAGCAAAAGAAGACCCTTCGACTCCGCTACCATTGACGTATTTTTGTATGTATCAGATTATCAATAATATAACTTTATCAATTTTGTTTTTTATGCAATACATTACATCTTAATTTGACAAAAAAAGAAGAATGAGAAGACCCTTCGACTCCGCTCAGGGGGACAGAGAAGAATAAGTATAACCACCGACATTTATAACATTGATGTATAAATTTTAACGTCAATTATTATTACTTTTTATGAAATAAATTGCACCTCAGCCTGACAAAGAAGAATGAGATTGCCTTTCGGCCTTTATAACATTGACAGATAAATTTTAACGTCAATTATTATTACTTTTTATGATATAAATTACCCCTCAAAATGACAAAATACTGATTGTCAGTTTACAGGCTGAGAAGCCTATCCTGAGCCTGTCGAAGGGGAGACGAAGTCCTTTCTGACTTTTGAGACAGCCTCTAAAAAAGTTAAATAATATTTTTAAGCCTGTCAGCGATTCGCATTAATAGTATTTTTGTCCCCACTTAGCGGATTTTGATCTTATCCAGGAATATCCGTAAAATTATTATAGCCAGGGATTGTTATTCAAGAATACTATAGGTTAACATTATTACGGAATGTGGAAGATCATTGAACCAATAAAGAAAAGGATCCTGATTCCTTTTAAAATAATACCCAGGGAAGGACTTACGCCAGAGAAAGTAGCTTTATCGGTCACGATTGGAATTGTATCGGGATTATTCCCTGTTATAGGCTTCACTACTTTGCTAAGCCTCACGCTTACGGCAGCTTTCAGGCAAAACTTTGCATTGGTTCAATCCGTAAACTGGCTCCTGTCCCTGGTACAGGTACTCCTGATTATTCCGCTTATGCGGATGGGTGCTAGTCTATTGAATCAGCAAAATGTCCGCATAACTTTAGGGCAGATGAAGCAGGCTTTTCAACCGGGGATACTCGATGGCTTGCAAACGATTGGTATTTTCCATTTGTATGGTATCATGGCATGGTGCATAATCGTTCTTCCTGCCGGAGCATTCTCATATTATGCTTTGCTCTTGGTGTTCCGGAAGCGTGGCGCATAAAGGAACACCCTGAAAAACAGATGTTATGACAGGCTTACACGTTTCAATTGGAAAAACCGTTTACGACATAAAAAAGTCCATAGCCATAGACTACAGACTGAATATGTAGCGCTATCCTTAATTGCAAACTACTGACAATATAAGGGAATTAATGCGAAAAAGTAATGTTGAATGTATAGGTTGTGGGTCCAACAGGTTGAGAATATTTCAATTTTAACACTTCAGAAGTTAACTCCATAATGGTACTAACTTGTGTGAAGCCATCAGATGTTGTTGATAAAACTGTTTCATCCGTATTGAAACTCCATATTCCGGCAGTAGATTGTGGATCGCCGCTGTCGCACTTTGATGCACCTTCATCTGTTTTCATAGTAAAATCCGAATTATACTTATACGTATCGTCCTTGGCACAAGGAGACAATTGCGAAAAAAGATCGTTTGTGTAACCGGTAATATTACCGTTTACATCAAATATAGGAAAAGCTGGATCAATTGTTATTGCTGTCATCTTCCATAAACTTCCAGTCAAATGATCAGTGTTTGTAGGAGGGTCATCTTTTTTGCATGCTGAGAATGCAAGTGTAAGACTCAGGAAACTGAGTAATAGTAATCTTTTAGTCCAATTAGTTCTTTTCATAACGGTGGTATTTGGTTGGAATTATTTTTAAAATTATATCTGGTTCAAATGAGAATACAAGATGTTCTTGCCTGATGTGATAAATTCCCGGCAACAAATTTACAACAAAAATGGAAGTATAATAATTATAAAGAAATAACAAATCTTTGTACTGGTATTAATATCCAGATTGTTAATTGGATTCTTCAAAGCATCAGCAATGTATACAATCCATAAAACTTCCATAACTTTATACGCTTAAACCACCAGCTATCTGTGGAAGACGAACTATCACCTTTTGAAGTTTTCGAAGGTACTGCCTGGGAAGCAGGATTGCTCAGGAGTATCCTGGAGGACAATGAAATTGAGACGATCCTCAGGAATGCATCCTTTGCGCCATGGAACTTGTTTCCTGTGCGTGCAGGTTCGGTAAAAGTATTCGTGGCGTCGAAGGATTTTGAGAGAGCCCGGCTCCTTGTTGATGAATTTTACAAAAACATGCAATAAATAATATGGATATTTTTAACGGTAACAAAGAGCCCTACTTCCCCCCCCAATTCCGTTACGTCGGTTTTGCATTGGTTATTGCTGGCGGCATCATGCTCTTCAACATGAACTTGTTTGGCATTGGCTTTATAGTTATCGGCCCGGCGTTATTTCTTTTAAAAACGGGAATCCGTATCAATTTTAAAGAACGGTCATTCCAGGAGTACAGGGGAGTTTTTCGTCTTTATTTTGGAAAGTGGGAAAAACTCCCCGAAATCGAATACGTTACGGTATATAGGGAAACGGAATCGCAGGGTATGAATGTCCAAAGTGTTAGTGGCGAAAACATCAACACCCATTATAACACCGATTTAATTTTCCCTGAACCCAACCGTTTGATGTTTAAAAGCTTTCAGGATAAAACAGCTGCAATTGAAGCAGGCAAGTTGCTGGCCGAAAAACTGCACACACGTTTGTTGGACTACACATCCGGGGAACCTGTATGGATGGATAATGTAAATGAACCGGTTTAAAATAGCGCTGAAATCATTGAATATCTCCTTTAAAAGCGAGATGGAGATAACATATTTAAAAGAACTCATAG
>Ga0315283_10003108_pt1 | contig 14113 bp, 10 predicted proteins | sample YL17G09_0_MG_FD_204541 | JGI IMG/M metagenome (GOLD analysis project Ga0315283, IMG submission 204541) | Sediment microbial communities from Yellowstone Lake, YNP, Wyoming, USA - YL17G09_0 | ecosystem: Environmental > Aquatic > Freshwater > Lake > Sediment | place: USA: Wyoming | collected... | reverse complement strand
TGCCCTCTGAAGCTCCTCTACGTCGTCAAGTGGTTGTTTCCGAGGAGTGGGTAGACCTCGCGTGCGACGTAGCGCTTCAGTGCCCGGATGATCTCGAGGCTTGATTTGCCTTCGGCGCGGCGGCGGGTGACGTAGGTGCGGGTGCGGTCGTCGTTGGCCATGCGGTTGATGATGATGCGGTAGAGCGCGGCGTTGGCTTCGCGGTTGCCGGCTCGGGAGAGTCGATGTCGGGTGACCATCCCGGAGGATGCTTCGAGCGGTGCTGCGCCGCAGAGCCGGACGAACGCGGCTTCGGAGTGGAGGCGTTGGGGGTTGTCGCCGGCGGCGACGAGGAGTGCGCCGGCGGCGTCGACACCGATGCCGCCCTGGTCGATCAGCACGGGGGCGGTGTCTTCGATGATGGTCCGCATGATCTTGTCGATCTCTTTGCCTTCCCAACGGAGTGCTTCGGCGCGTCGACCCAGCGACCGCATCGCGTACTTGATGGCGCCGAGGGTGGTGGTGGGGTCGGCGACCCGGAACTTGGCGACGGCTTGGGACACCCCGATCGAGGTCAGGTCGCTCAGTTCGACGCGGAGCTCGTCGGGGGCCGTGACGACCAGGGAGCGGAGCTGGTTGAGGGCCCGGATGCGGTCCTGGCGGATCGACCGGCGAGCAACACGGAGCACGCGGAGCTTCTCCACGTTGCCATCGCGGGTCTTCGCGGTTGTCGACGCCTCACCCGACAACGCCGCTCGCGCCGCGGAGATCGCGTCGGTGGTGTCGGACTTGCCGGCCCGACGGCGGCGTTGGCGGTTCGGTCGGTCGACCTCGACCACCTCGACGTCGTGATCGAGCAGATGGCGGGCGAGTCCAGCACCGTAGGTGCCGGTGCCTTCGACGCCGACCTTGTCGATCGGTCCGAACCAGCCCAGCCACACCAGCAGGTCGTGGTAGCCGGCCGCGGTGGCCGGGAACTCGTTGGTGTCCAACAGGCCGCCGCGTTCGTCGAGCGCGGCAACGACATGGACGTCGCGGTGGGTGTCGACCCCGCCCGTGATTCGGCGGGCCGTTTCTGTCATCGTGGTCATTGCCTTCTTCTCCTTTGGAAATGGGTGAAGGCACGCACCAGCCGGGACGGCGGACAAGACAGCGATGGGGCTTCTAGTCCAAGCTCCTCTGAGGTCACGTTCGCCCGACCGGTGGGTGCACCAACAACGCTCGTGCGACTGGCCGACAGTTCAAAGGAAGGACAGTCCCGTGCTCGAGATTGGGACGTCAGCCGGATAGTCGGGTCAGACCAGCCCCACGAACGCTGCTGGCATCATCGACCAAACCAACCGCCGATGACCCACACCGATCATCGCTGCCGGTTCCCGCTCGTCCGATTGAGTGCACGTTCGGCACTCGTCCACCCCTCGGAATCGAGTCCTGAATGTGTCAAGATTCGTCAATCAGGGGTGGCGGGAGTCGGGTAGTCCGTCTCTCCCCGCAGGGGAGTTCCTCAACCATTCAGGGACTTTCGCCCCTGCCGTGTATCGGGGGTGCGTTCCTATGCTCAGGTCGTGAGCGTCACTCCGCAGCGGCCAGACTGGTGGCGGGCTTCGGATGGCAAGTGGTACCCGCCGGTGCCGCCCTCGTTTCATCCACCGCCACCGCCCCCGCTTCCGTCACCGCCGCTCAGACGCCGAGCGAAGATGCCTCTGGGCCCTGCAGTTGTGCTCGGTCTGGTGGTCGGGCGAATGGAGTCTTCGTTTCTCTCGTTTTCAGCGTCGGCGGCGCGATTTCGTCAGAGACCGACGGCAGAACCACCAACGGGTGGATCGGCTGGGTCATCTTTGTGGTCGGGTGCCTGGTCTCGGTGGGAGCGGGTGGTTGGCTCGTCTGGTTCCTGTCTCTACGCAAGCCCAAGTAACGGCTGGGTGTGGCGGCCCGGCCAGGCGACAAGAGGGCGAACTATTTCGCTGCCTTGTCCCCTGCGAGCGACGGGATCGCCCGACGCGTGCGGGGAGGACAGATAGCGTTCGCGACGAGTGGCCGTTCCGTATGGGAGGCATGTCATGCAGCGTGCACAGATGGCGAAGCGTCTGGCGGCGGTGGTGGCGGGAGTGGTCATGATCGCCTTGGCGGCGTGCGGGTCATCATCAGGCCCGCAGGCGACGTCGGATACGCAGGCGACGTCGCCTGGCGGGACGCGCGATGGATGGATCGACCCGGGGACCAGCTTGGTGGGAGGGCCGGGACCGACCGCCACTCCGACCCCGACGGACTGCACGGTCGCCTCGCTCGAGACCGTTCTCTGGCGGGGATGGGAGTCGGCCGGCCCGTCCCAGACCAAGACGCTCGTCGTGGAACCGGGAAGCGTCCGCCTCACTGCAGATGGAACTTTCGCCGTGTTCGACTACCACGACACACAGGGGAAGATGTCGAACGGCACGATCTTGGCCGACTGCGGGCAAGGTTTCTGGCAGTTGGCGAGGGTCCTGGATGGCGACTTCCCGTGCTCAGAGGCCAAGTCGAGGTACACCCCGAGGTTCTACGCCGCGATTGTGGAGCTCGGCGCCTGTGATCTCTGATCTTGACGGACCTCAAAGGAGGGGTGAATCGGCCCAGGGCACATCAGAAGCTGGAACCGCTTCCGCGTGCGCACGCACGGCGCGGGTGCCAAGCGGCCCCTCCTGGCCAACGGCCATCGACCCCCCGTCGACGAGCCGCTCTCAGTACCCTCAACACACCGCGACGTGCCTCTCGGTAGAGGTCTGATCATGTTCGACGAACCCGGTCAACCAGACAATCCCGTCAGCCGCGCTGCCGCCTCGCCCATCAACTGGTCGTGGATGCGAACGTACTGGGAGTGAGATGACCCCCGAGTAGTGGTCCGGCGGCACGAGAGTCCGTTGCCCCGAACTGGGCGGCCCAGGCTCTCCCCCCAGATCGAAGGCGACACGCATCGCGCCGATATCAGCCGCCGTGGCCGGGCAGCACGCGATAGGCGTCGTCTATTGGCGAGGATGCGCTGTGCTAACCCGCGTAACCGCAGGTCGGGGCTGAGCGTAGGAGCGCGACATATCGGGTGTTGCGCCGGTCTCCTCGGCGAGCGCCGACGATCCGTGTCTCCCAGGCCACCTAGGCGAACTACTCCAGCACTTCGACGCCGCCTGACAACGGCTTCAGCCGTGCGCACTACACGCGATCTCGAACGCCACGGATGGAACACCCCTTCAGGTATCGGCGGGTGCTCATGACCTTTGGCTCTAGTGGTATCGACTACCTCGGCGGACGCTGAATCTCAACAGAGCCGAGCGACCCCCAGGGGAGGTCGTGCCATGCGACGCCTCGTTGTCATCTCGATCCTCGTGTCAGCACTCGCCGTGTCCTCCTGCGGCAGCAGTGGCTCGACATCCGGACATGGGGACTCCGCCGCGAGATCCTCGCTTCCGACAACATCGACGCAGCCCGCGAGTCGAGACATTCAGGTGACCTTTGTCTACGGCCCGCCCGACTGGCCGTGGACTGCCGATGCCCCGACTCCCCAAGGAAGCCTCTTGGTGCACGGGGCGTCGGGCTACACCGGTGACTGGACAGCGACGAGCACCTACGTCAGCGGCCGGCAATCCGCAGACGAGCGCTACGCAGGGTTCACCCTCAGCGTGCTCGACGGCGAGGTGACGGGCTGCGGGGCCGGCCAATTCGTGTTCGTCGACGCCTTTGCATCGACCACGTCGACCGGAGGATGGCTGATCATCCCGGGGTTCGGCACACGGGATCTCGCGTCGCTCAGCGGCTCTGGAGCCTGGGAGACGCTCCAAGGGACAGCGGGTGGGGAAACGGCGGGCGGGGCAATCCGCGGGTCCGTGACGTGCGCGGGTGAAGGCGTGCCATCCGAAGGTGTGCGGTTCTTCGCGACCGCTGAGGCCGGTCCTGTCAAGGTCGAAACGACGGTCACCTTCCCGACTCCGACGATCACATGGGAGGCCACAGTGAGTTCACCTGCAGCTTCGACGGGGACGCCGATCGTCCTCTCAGACGGCTCCGTGACCATGCAGCTCGCCGGAACATGGACAGGTGACGCGCCGACGGTCCTGGCCAAGGCCACGAGGCCATCAGCCGACGGAGGCTTCGTTGAAGCAATGGTGATGCGCTTCACTGGCACCGTCGTCGGTTGCGGCACCGGCTCACTCATGGTGACCGCTCTGGACCGTTTCGACGCCCAAGACGCAGCCGGGATCCGATCCTGGGAAATCGTCCCCGCCCTCGGCACCGGCGACCTGGTGAACGCGACCGGGTTCGGCACAGGGACCATTCACACCAACGAAGACACCACCACCTTCGAAGGTTCCATGGCGTGCCACGCGTGAGGTGTCTGGTCACCCCCTCGATCGCCACCTGAGGCGGATCGGCTAGTTGGGCACCCAAGAACGACCGACATGAGACGCTGCTACCCAGTTGGTATCGCCCAGTTCTCCTAAGCCCGGCCGGCCCGCTGAAGCGGCGTCCAAGCCGGATATCAGCCGCCGTGCCCGGGCAGTACGCGATAGGCGTCGTAGATGCTGTCGATCTGCTTGATGGTGGAGATCAGCGAATCGAGGTGCCCCGGGTCTCCCAGTTCGAAATCGAACCTCATCTTCGAGATGCGGTCCGATCCGGTTCCGGTGTTGCAGGCAATGATGTTGACGTGGGCGTCGGCCAGCGCCGAGCTGACGTCACGCAGCAGGCGGGCCCGATCGAGCGCCTTGACCTCGATGGATGCCACGAAGCTGCCCGTGCGCTCCTCGTCCCACTCGACATCGATGAGCCGGTCGGATTGTCCCATCGACAGCGACACGGCGTTCGCACAGTCGGCCCGGTGCACCGACACCCCTCGGCCGCGGGTGACGAACCCCATGATCTCGTCGCCCGGCACCGGGGTGCAGCAGCGCGAGAGTCGCACCATCACGTCGTCGAGGCCCTCGACGTGGATGCCCGAGCTGCTCGAGCCGTGCCGCCGGCCGATCCGGCTCGGCTCGCGCACCGTGATCGAGAGCTGCTCGTCGCGTGACGGGTCGATGTCCTGCAGGTGCCGGCGCACCCGCTCGGCCACGGACTTGGCCGACACATGGTTCTCGCCGATCGCCGCCTTGAGGGCGTCGAGGTCGACGTAGTTCATCGAGACGGCGACCTCATGCAGCGTCTGGCCCTGTTGGATCTTCTGCACTGGAAGGCCTTCGCGTCGAATGGCCTTGATCAGCTCCTCGGTGCCGGTCTCGATGGCGTCCTCCCGCCGCTCCCGCGACTGCCACTGACGGATCTTGTTGGCGGCGCGATGGGTGTAGACGAACTTGAGCCAGTCCTGCGACGGTCCGGCCCCCGTCACCTTCGAGGTGAAGATCTCGATCGAATCGCCCGAGGTGACGACCGTGTCGAGCGGCACGAGCCGGCCGTTCACCCGGGCGCCGATGCACGAGTGCCCGACCTCGGTGTGAATCGCATAGGCGAAGTCGACTGTGGTCGCCCCGACCGGCAGGGTGATCACCCTGCCCTTCGGGGTGAAGACGAACACCTCGTCCTGGTCGAGGTCGATCTTCAGGTTGGCCATGTACTGGTTCGGGTCGCTCGTCTCCTGCTGCCAGTCGACGATGCGGTTGAGCCAGGCCAGATCGGCCGATGACGTGTCGTCGTCCTTGTAGTTCCAGTGCGACGCGACACCGTGCTCGGCGCGGGCGTGCATCTCCTCTGTGCGGATCTGCACCTCGAGCGGCTTGCCCTGCGGCCCCACCACCGTCGTGTGCAACGACTGGTAGAGGTTGAACTTGGGCATGGCGATGTAGTCCTTGAATCGACCCTGTACCGGCTTCCAGGTGGCGTGGATCGAGCCGAGGGCGGCGTAGCAGTCCTTCACCGTCGGCACGACGACCCGGATTCCGACGAGATCGAAGATGTCGTCGAACTCCTTGCCCTTCACCACCATCTTCTCGTAGATGCTCCAGAGGTGCTTCGGGCGACCGGTGACGACCCCCTCGATGCGCAGTTCCTTCAGCCGCTCGCGCACGTCTTCGAGCACCTGCGTGAGATAGATCTCGCGCTCGGGTGAACGCGTGGCGACCATGTGGTCGATCTCGGCGTACCGCTTGGGGTGCAACGCCGCGAAGCAGAGGTCCTCGAGCTGCTGCTTCATCTCCTGCATGCCGAGCCGATGGGCCAGCGGCGCATAGATGTCGAGCGTCTCCTGCGCCGTGCGCTCCTGCTTCCACGCGGGCATGGCGGCGATGGTGCGCATGTTGTGCAGGCGGTCGGACAACTTGATGATCAGGACCCGCAGGTCCTTGGCCACCGCGACCAGCATCTTGCGCATGGTGGCGGCCTGCTGCGCCTCCTTCGAATCGAACTTGAGGCGGTCGAGCTTGGTGACCCCGTCGACGATGGCGGCCACATCCTCGCCGAAGGCGTCGGTGAGATCGGCCAGGGTCACACCGGTGTCCTCGACCGCATCGTGCAGCAGCGCCGCCGACACGGTGACATCGTCGAGACCGAGCTCGGCCACGATCTTGGCCACGGCGACCGGGTGCTGCACGTAGGGCTCGCCCGACTTGCGGGTCTGGCCCTGATGGGCGTCTCGGGCCAGCTCGTAGGCCCGACCGATCATCGCGGTCGACGCCTTGGGGTGCTGTTCGCGGAACGCCTCGATGAGCGGCGCGATCTCCTGAGCCGGCGGCGCGCTGTGTCGGCGCCAGGGCAATACCCGATCGACGGTGGCCACGCTCGGTCGCTGCTCCTCTCGGTGGTCGAGACCGCACCAGTGTGCCCTACTCGTAGGTCAGTAACGACACCATGTCGACGTCGTCGAGCTGTGACCGACCGCCGAGGAAGGCGAGATCGATCAGGAAACCGAACCCGATGACCGCGCCGCCGAGGCGCGCGACCAGCCGAGCGGTGGCCGCCGCCGTGCCTCCGGTGGCCAGGACATCGTCGATGATCAGTACTCGCTCGCCCGGGTGCACCGCGTCGCGATGGATCTCGAGCAGGTCGGTGCCGTACTCGAGTACGTACTCCTCGCGCTCGATCTCCCACGGCAACTTGCCCTGCTTGCGGACCGGCACGAACCCGGCCTCGAGTCGATAGGCGACCGGCGCGGCGAAGATGAAGCCTCTCGCCTCGGCGCCCAGCACCCGATCGACCCCGGCCGCCGCGAACGGCTCGGCCAGCGCATCGATCGACGCGGCGAAGCCGACCGGGTCGTTGAGCAGCGGAGTGATGTCCTTGAAGGTCACACCCGGCGTGGGGAAGTCGGGGATGTCGCGGATCGATGCACGAAGGCGGGCCTCGAGCGAGCCGGGCTCGTCGAAAAGCCCGCCCGCCATCAGCGCGTCTTGCCCTTCTTTCGCGGCCGGGGCGGAATGACCCCGGACGCGGGCATGGTGGGGACCGACGACGCTCCGGTGGCAGCCGCCGAGCCGGCGGCCGAAGCCGCGGCGCCGGCGCCGTCCGCCGCGGAGCCAACGACACTGGCGCCGTCGCCCCGAGCCGCGGCCCGGCCGGTGACGGCGCCGGTGCGACCCGAAGCGAGGCGGGCGGCCAAAGCCCGGTTCTTGGGCTCGCGTTCCTTGAGCCACACCACGATCGGTGCGGCCACGAAGATCGACGAGTAGGCGCCCGAGATCATGCCCACCAGCAGAGCGATCGAGAACTCCTCGAGGGTGACCGCACCCAGGATGCCGGCGCCGACCACCAACATCGAGATCACCGGGATGATGGCAACGACCGACGTGTTGACCGACCGCAGCAACACCTGGTTCATCGAGAGCGAGCTGAGGTCGGTGAAGGTCATGCGCGACGCCAGACCGGGGCGCGCCTGGTTCTCCTTGAGCTTGTCGAACACGACGATGGTGTCGTAGATCGAATAGCCGAGGATCGTCAGGAAGGCGATGACCGTCGGCGGTGTGACCTCCAACTGGAACACCGAGTACACGCCGACGCTCACGATCACGTCGTGGATCATGGCGAGCACGGCGGCGACCGCCATCTTCCATTCGAGTCGGATCGACAGGTAGAGCAGGATCGCCGCGAGGAAGAACACGAGCGCGCGTTCGGCCGACTTGGTGATCTCCTTGCCCCATGACGGGCCGACCGTGCTCACGCTGACGTCGGAGATCTGACCGCCGGCCAGATCGGCGAGGGTCTGGGACACCTCGACGCTCTTGGCAGCCGACTCCGAAGGAGCCTGCACCCGCAGGATGTCGGTGCCCACCTGCTGGATCTTCGCCCCGCCCTCACCCACACCGGCGAGGGCCGATCGGGCCTCGCCGACCGAAACTCCCGGAGCCTTGATCTCCCACGAGATGCCGCCCTCGAAATCGATGCCGAGGTTGAGGCCGCGGGTGAACAGCGAGAGCACACTGATCACGATCAGGATCGCCGAGAAGACCAGGCCTCGCCGCCACCACTTCTTGAAGTCGATGTCGTTCTCGCCGCGATAGAGGCGGCCCAGCATGCTCATGATCCACCTCCGGTGGAGACGGGCGTTCGGACGGCGGTACCCGTCGCGGAGCCCTTCGAGGCTTCGAGTTGGGGTACCGGCAGGCCGAACTGACCGGGGTGATCGACGCACCGTTTCGAATTGGTCGCCCAGCGGACGACGGGCCGCATGTAGAAGTACGACGTGATCAGGTCGAGCACGGTTGCGATGCCGAGGTAGAGGGCAAAGCCGCGGACGGGACCGACTGTGAGGAAGTAGAGCAGGGTCGCGCCGATCACCGACGCGCCGTCGGCAGCCACGATCGTGCTCCAGGCCGAGGCGAACGATTTGTCGATGGCGGCGCGCACCGTGCGGCCGGCGCGTATGTCTTCCTTGAGGTGCTCGTAGTAGACGACGTTCGAGTCGAGCGACACACCGATCGAGACGATGATGCCGGTGATGCCGGCGAGCGTCAGCGCCAACCCCGCACTCGCGCTCAGGAAAACGAGCAGCCCCCACAGGATCGAGCCCTCGATGAGCAGCTTGACCATCGCCAGCACCCCGAGGATGCGGTAGAAGGCGATCATGTACAGGCCCACCAGCACGAAACCGACGAGGCCGGCTACGAGTCCGGCATGTAAGGCGTCGCTGCCGAGGGTGGCCGACACGATCTCGGTCTGCTGCGGGATCAGCACGACCGGCAGGGCGCCGTAGCGCAGCGCCGTGGCGATGTCCTTGGCGTCACGCTCCGTGTAGTTGCCCGAGATCGTGATCTGATCGCGGCTGAAGCTGGCGACTTTGATGTTCGGGGCGGTGAGGACCTTGTTGTCGAGCACCACGGCGATACGGCCGGTCGGGCACGGGGCCGAGGGTGGGTTGCACTGGGCGGCGGCGGCGTTGAACTTGTCGATGCCGTCGGCACCGCTCTTGAATACGGGCCTGATCTCCCACTTGCCCTGCTGGTCGAGACCGGCCGTGGCCGATTCGACAGCCGATCCGCCAACCGCCACCGGGCCGAGTTGGAAGATGCCTATGACCTGCTTGGTCTTGAGGTCGTACTGCGGGAGGACGACGGTGGCCTCAGGCGTGATCTGGTCGGCCGGCGTGAGCTCGGGGACCGCCGACGCAGTCGGGGCGGCAGGGTTGCTGGCGTTGGGGTCGGCCGCCGTAAGCGCAGGGTCGGGGGCCACGATCGTGCTGGGCGAGGTGGTGCTGGGTGCCGAGGTGCTGGGGGTCTGGGCGCCGAGCGCGCTCTCACCTTCGACCAGGCCGCCGGTGGCACCGAGCCCCTGCTGGCTGGTGTCGGTCGATCCGAGGCTGGTGGTGGTCGACGCGCCGTCGAGTGAGGTGTCGGTGGAGGGGTCGCTGACGGCGGCTGAGACGGGATACTCGGCGAGCACCGGTCGGAATTCGAGGGCTGCGGTCTGGCCCACCAGGTCGAGGGCCCGCTGCTGATCCTTGACGCCGGGGATCTGCACGAGCACGTTGGTGCCCTGGCGGGAGATGTCGGGCTCGGCGACGCCGAGGGAGTCGACGCGGCTGCGAATGATCTTGATCGCCTGATCCAGCGTGTCCTCGGAGACGGCAGGATCGCTCGACTTGTTGCAGACCGTGGGATCAGACGGTGAGGCCGGGCACAACACGAGCGACACGCCACCCTGCAGGTCGAGGCCCAGCAACGGACGGTTGCCGGACACGATCGTGTAGGTGAGCGCGAACACCGCGACGAGCACGATGAAGAGCAGGGCTCCGAGTCCGCGACGGACTCGCTTCTTGGTAGCCATGGGTCAGTCCTCGGGATGGTCTGGCGCCGTGGCGTCGACCGTGGAGTCGGAGTTGAAGCCGACGGCCCGGGTGCCGTCGGAGGTGACAGGCCGGGTGCCGTCGGAGGTGACAGGCCAGATGCCGTCGGAGGCGACAGGCCGATCGGCCGTCAGATCGATGTCTGCTTCGACCCTGGTGGCCACCGCCCGCCGGGCCACCTTCATGATCGTTGCCGGAGCGACCTCGAGCAGGATGTGCTCGTCGGAAACGTCGACCACCGTGCCGTAGATTCCGCCACCGGTCATGATCTCGTCGCCCCGCGCCAGCGACGACACGACCGCGTTGTGGCGACGCGCCTCACGCTGTCTCGGGACAGCCAGAAGCACCCACATGACGGCGAGCACGATGAACAAGATGAAGGCAACCATGAGATTCCACGCTGGCGAACCGAAGCGGCAGCAGAGTAGTCCGAGTTCAGGTGCGGACAAGACCACCCCAGGCCCCGGGCGATCAGCCCCAGGTTGCCCAGATCTCGGCCCGTAGCGCCTCGAACGTGCCGGCGCGGATCGCCCGCCGGGCCCGAGCCATCAGTTGCAGGCTCCAATGCACGTTGTGAATGGTCAGCAGGCGCCCGGCGGTGGGCTCTCCGACCCGCAGCAGATGGCGCAGATAGGCGCGTGACCACCGGGCGCACACCGGACACGAACAGGCGGGGTCGAGGGGCAGATCGCTGCGGGCGTACTGCACGTTCTTGAGGTTGAGTCGGCCCTCGTCGGTGAGGATCGTGCCGTGGCGGGCGGCGCGGGTGGGCATGACGCAGTCGAACATGTCGACACCCCGGGCGATGCCCTCGATGAAGCCGATCGGGTCGCCGACGCCCATCAGGTAGCGGGGCTGGTCGACGGGCAGCACGGCCATGACCACGTCGAGGGCCGGCAGCATCTGCTCGCGGGGCTCCCCCACCGACAGCCCGCCGATGCCGTACCCGTCGAACCCGATCTCGATCGTGCGCTCTGCGCTCTGTCGGCGCAGGGCCGCATCGACGCCTCCCTGCACGATGCCGAACTGGGCCTGAGTGCGCCCGATCTCGGTGCCGCCGACCTCGCGGCCGGTCAGGAATACCGCCCGGGCGCGGGCAGCCCATCGAGCCGTGCGATCGACGGCCTGGGCAACCACGGCCTCGGTCGACGGCAGGGCCGGGCAAACATCGAGCACCATCTGGATATCGGCGCCGAGGGCCCGCTGCACCTCGACGGCCGACTCGGGCGTGAGGTGATGGGTGCTGCCGTCGTAGGTCGACTTGAAGATGGCACCCTCGTCGTTGACCTTCGGTTCGAGCGAGAAGATCTGGAAGCCACCCGAGTCGGTCAGCACGTGACGATCCCACGCCATGAACCCGTGCAGGTCGCCCATGTCGGCGATGAGGTCGGCGCCCGGGCGCAGCATCAGGTGGTAGGTGTTGCCCAACATGATCTCGACGCCGAGGTCCTCGAGGTCGAGCGACGACAGCGCCCGCACGCTGGCCCGGGTACCGACCGGCATGAACACCGGCGTCTCGAAGGTGCCCCGCGGGGTGCGCACCCGACCGGTGCGTGCCGAGCCGTCGGTCGCATCGATCTCGATCTCGACCACTCGCTCGCTCATGGCCGACCGTCCGTCTCGCTCCGACCAGGCAACTCGCCGGGCAACTTGTCTGCTGGCCCACCCTGCAGTTCGCCTGGCAGCTCGTGGGGCGAAGCCACCGCCGTCCACCGGTCGTGACGGGTCAACAACATGGCGTCGCCGAACGAGAGGAAGCGATAGTCGCCGGTCACGGCGGCCGCATAGAGCTGTCGCCAGCGGGGGCCGGCGAAGGCGTCGACCATCACCAGCAGCGACGACCGGGACAGGTGGAAGTTGGTGAGCAGCCGGTCGACGACCTGGAACGCAAAGCCCTCACGGATGAACAGATCGGTGTGGCCCTCGAGGTGACCGGTCGCCGCCGCGCTCTCGAGGGCCCGCACCGCGGTGGTGCCGATGGCCACGACCCGACTTCCCTGCTCGTGGGCCCGGTGGCACGCATCAAGCGTCGATTGCGGCACCCGGTAACGCTCGCGGTGCATGCGGTGGTCCTCGACCCTGTCGACCTCGATCGGACGAAACGTGCCCAGCCCGACGACGAGTTCGACCTCGGCGACGGTGATCCCCCGATCCGCCATGACCTCGAACAGGTCCGCGGTGAGGTGGAGCCCGGCGGTCGGCGCCGCCGACGAATCCGGGTGCTCGAGATCGGAGTACACGGTCTGGTAGCGGTCAGGGTCGCCGAGCGGCTCGGTGATGTAGGGCGGCAAGGGGATCTCGCCGACCTGCTCGATGGCGTCGAGCAGGTCGCCGCCGCCCGCCTCGAGCTCGACGAGGCGGACCCCTTCGCCGACGTCGGCACCCACCACGGCCCGCAGCACGTCCCCTCCCGCCCGGTCGGTCAGCACGGTGCCCGGCCGCAGCCGCTTGCCCGGTCGGACAAGCGCCTCCCAGGTACCCGACCGGCCGTCGCCGGCGCGCCGTTCGAGCAGCAGCACCTCGGCGACCCCACCGGTTCCCTTCACCAGGCGCAGGCGGGCCGGCATGACCCTCGTGGTGTTCACGACCACGATGTCACCCGGGTCGAGCCGGGCGGCGAGGTCGCGAACCCGGAGGTGACCGCACCCCGGCCCGGTCACGGTGTCGGCTGACGGCCCGAGATCGACGAGCAGTCGGGCCGAGTCGCGAGGCTCGACCGGGTGCTGGGCGATACGCGCCTCGGGGAGGTCGTAGTCGAAGGCGGCCGTGTCCACCGCTCGAACACTAGGGGCGCGTGAAGATCAGGTGATCAGAACGGAGAACCTGTAGTCGCACCGGGCGGAATACCGACCGGTATCACTACAGGTTCGACGGAAGGGGCACGCGGGATCAGCCGAACAGGTTGGGGGAATCGTCGGCGGCCGCCATCGTGGCGCTCGGCGGGGCGACCAGGCCGAGGTGGGCCCACGCGGCCGGCGTCACGACGCGCCCGCGCGGTGTGCGCATGAGGAGCCCCTGTTGGATGAGGAACGGCTCATAGACGTCCTCGACCGTCTCGGTCGGCTCGCTCACGCTGATGGCCAGGGTGGACAGACCGACCGGCCCGCCGCCGAAGCGCTCGGCGATCGACGACAGGATGGCGCGGTCGACCTTGTCGAGACCGAGGTCGTCGACGCCGAACAGCGCCAGGCCCTCGTGTGCCGTGGTCACGTCGATGGTGCCGTCGCCGCGGACCTCGGCGAAGTCACGCACCCGACGCAACAGCCGGTTGGCGATGCGGGGAGTACCCCGCGCCCGACAAGCGATCTCGCGGGCGCCGGACGGGTCGACGTCGACGCCGAGGATGCCTGCGGCGCGCCCCACGATCAACTCGAGGTCGGCCGGTGTGTAGTAGTCGAGCCGGGCCACGAGGCCGAAACGGTCGCGCAGCGGGCCGGTGATGAGGCCGGTGCGGGTGGTCGCCCCGACCAGGGTGAAGCGGGGCAGGTCGAGCCGGATCGACCGGGCCGCCGGGCCCTTGCCCAGCACGATGTCGAGCTGGAAGTCCTCCATGGCCGGGTAGAGCACCTCTTCGACGGCTCGCGACAGCCGATGGATCTCGTCGATGAACAGGACATCGCCCTCGTCGAGCCGGGTGAGGATGGCGGCGAGGTCGCCGGCCCGGTCGAGGGCCGGGCCCGACGTGATCTGCAGGCCAACGCCCATCTCGGCGGCGACGATGCCCGACAGCGTGGTCTTGCCCAGGCCGGGAGGTCCGGCGAAGAGCAGATGATCGGCAGCCTGGCCCCGGCGACGGGCCGCCTCGAGGATGATCTCGAGGTGCTCCTTGAGCTCGCCCTGGCCGACGAACTCGTCGAGCCGACGCGGGCGCAGGCCACCCTCGTCACTCAAGGACGCGAT
>Ga0315283_10003107_pt1 | contig 14115 bp, 12 predicted proteins | sample YL17G09_0_MG_FD_204541 | JGI IMG/M metagenome (GOLD analysis project Ga0315283, IMG submission 204541) | Sediment microbial communities from Yellowstone Lake, YNP, Wyoming, USA - YL17G09_0 | ecosystem: Environmental > Aquatic > Freshwater > Lake > Sediment | place: USA: Wyoming | collected... | reverse complement strand
CCTGGAGGATGGTTCCCTGACCTACGGAGAGCTTCTCATCGAGGGCGCTAAGAAAGACGAGATATTGATCTCCGCCCACGCCTGTCACCCTTCCCTGGCCAACGACAACTTATCGGGAGTCGGCCTGACGACGATGCTGGCCAAGCACCTCGCCGCTTCCCCGCGCAAATTCTCCTACAGGTTCCTCTTCATTCCCGGCACCATCGGCGCGATCACCTGGCTCAGCCTGAACGAACCAGCGGCGCGCCGGATCAAGAACGGCCTGGTTCTGACCGGCGTGGGCGACCCGGGAAATTTCACCTACAAAAAAAGCCGCCGTGGAGACGCGGAAATCGACCGCGCCGCAGGTCTCGTCCTCCGGCATGCCGGGCGTCCGGGCCGAATCATGGATTTCAGCCCCTACGGCTATGACGAGCGTCAGTTCTGCTCGCCGGGGTTCAACCTCCCCGTCGGGAGATTGTCGAGAACGCCTCATGGCGAGTACCCCGAATACCATACGTCGGCGGACAACCTGGAATTCGTCAGAGTCGACTCCCTCGATGAGAGCTACGGAGCGGTCCGCGCCATGCTCGACGTCCTAGAAAAGAACGCCGTGTTCGTCAATCTAAACCCGAAGGGCGAGCCTCAACTGGGAAAGCGGGGCCTTTATTCGTCCCCCGGGGCGAATGAGCTGGCCTTGCTCTGGGTCTTGAACCAGTCCGACGGTGACCACAGCTTGCTCGATATCGCCGCGACGTCGGGGCTCGAGTTTTCGGCCGTCAAAAGAGCGGCGGATTCGTTGATCGGAGCGGATCTCCTGGCGGAAAAGCCGGAGAGCGACGCCATTTGATCTGACGGGAGAGATGAGCATGAAAGTCGTCCTGTTTTGCGGCGGATTGGGGATGCGCCTGAGGGAATATTCGGAGACCATTCCTAAGCCGATGGTCGAAATCGGCTACCGGCCTATCCTCTGGCACGTCATGAAGTATTACGCGCATTTCGGCCATAGGGAGTTCATCCTCTGCCTGGGACACCGGGCCGACGCCATCAAGAAATACTTCGTCGACTACGACGAGTCCCTGTCCAACAATTTCGTCCTGACCAACGGCGGGAATGACCTCCAGCTCCTGAATAGCGATATCGGCGACTGGAAGATCACCTTCATCGACACCGGGCTCAACACCAATGTCGGCCAGCGGCTGCGCGCCGTCGAGAAATACCTGGGTGAAGACGAGATTTTTTTGGCTAACTACGCCGACGGTCTGTCGGATCTCTATTTCCCGGATTATCTGGCCAAGTTCCAGAAAAGCGGCAAGCTCGCGGCTTTTCTCTCCGTCCGGCCGACCCAAAGCGCCCATGTCATCACCGTCCGGGGGGAGAATGACGTCACCTCGATCCATTCGTTCCATGAAGCGGACATCTGGATCAACGGCGGATTCTTCATTTTCAGAAGGGAGATCTTCAAGCATATCAAGGACGGCGAGGAACTCGTGGAAGAGCCGTTCAAGAGGCTCATCGCGGAGAACAAGCTCATGACCCAAAAACATGCCGGGTTCTGGGTGGCCATGGACACCTTCAAGGACAAACGGTTCCTGGACGATCTCGTCGCCAGGGACGAAGCGCCGTGGGAAGTATGGAAAAAACATGATTAACCTGAATCTCTCTCCAAAAGGCACACCGCTCAAGGTCCTTTGTTTGGGGGCCCACAGCGACGACATCGAAATCGGCTGCGGCGGAACGGTCCTGAAGCTCGTTCGCGAGTACAAGACCATCGAGTTCGATTGGATCGTATTCAGCGCGGACGGAAAAAGGAAGAAAGAGGCCGTCGACAGCGCCGGGGCTTTCCTGGCCGGGGCCAAGCGCCGGACGGTCGTCGTCAAGGAGTTTAAGGACGGCTTCTTCCCCTACATCGGAGGTGAGATAAAGGATTTCTTCGAGGGGCTGAAACGCAAAGTCGCACCGGACCTGATCTTCACCCACCACCGCGGGGATCTCCACCAGGACCACCGTTTGATCTCGGAGCTCTCCTGGAACACGTTCCGGGACCAGCTGATCCTGGAGTACGAGATTCCGAAATACGACGGGGACCTGGGAGCCCCGAACGTATTTTCCCGTCTGGACGAGGCCACGGCGAAAAAGAAGATCCAGCACATCCTGAAATATTTCAAATCGCAGGCCGGAAACGAGTGGTTCACGGAAGACGCCTTTCGGGCCATCCTAAGACTGCGCGGCGTCGAATCGAACGCCCCTTCGGGTTCCGCCGAGGGATTCCACGGCCGGAAGCTGGTTCTCTTCCAAGCGGAATAGACCCGAGGGCCCTGTTGAACGATTGTCCGGTAATCTCCGAATTCTCGCGATACCGGCTGGATCGCCGGAGCTATAAAGAAAGCACCCGATGGAACATCTGAAGGAGAAGGCGATCCGCGGCGGGTTCATCAAGATTTGGACCCAGGCGGCGTCGTTTTTGCTCCGGACCGGAACTTTGATAGTCCTCGCCCGTCTGCTCGAACCCAAGGATTTCGGCCTGGTCGCAATGGTTACTGCCGTGACCGGGATTTTCGACATTTTCAAGACCGCCGGGCTTTCGATCGTCACTATCCAGCGCGAGAAAATCACGGATGAGCAGGTGTCCACGCTGTTTTGGATTAATATCGGGATTGGCGCTTTGCTGGCCGTCCTCACTCTCGCGCTTGCTCCGGTGCTGGTGGCCTTTTATCACGAGCCCCAGCTTCTGTGGATAACGATCGCTCTGGCCTCCGGCTTCCTCTTCAACGCGGCCGGGGTTCAGCACAATGCCCTCCTTCAGCGCCAAATGCGCTTCGCCGCGCTGGCGGTCATCGACCTGGCCTGTCTATCGGCAAGTACGGCCGTCGGTATAGGCATGGCCCTGATGGGGTTCGGCTATTGGTCCCTCGTCGGCATAGCGCTCGTATCTCCGGTCATCTCATCCGGCTGCGTCTGGGCCTTGACCCACTGGATTCCGGGCCCGCCGCGCCGGGGAGTCGGGACCCGCTCCATGCTCAAGTTCGGCGGGACGGTCACGCTTGACAGCCTCGTCACTTATATCGGCTACAACGCCGAAAAAGTCCTCCTCGGACGCTTCTGGGGAACTGAGGCGCTCGGCATCTACGGCCGGGCTTACCAACTTGTCAATCTGCCCACGCGAAACCTGAATTCGGCCATCGGCGGCGTGGCCTATTCGGCGTTGTCCCGGCTCCAGAACGACCCGCCACGGTTCAAGTCCTATTTTCTCAAGGGCTATTCCCTCGTCTTGGCCCTAACGCTGCCAATCACGATCGGCTGCGCCCTGTTGGCCAACGACCTCGTTCTCGTCGTTCTTGGCCCCAAATGGAAGAACGCCGTCGCTCTTCTCCGGCTCCTGGCGCCGACAATCCTGGCCTTCGCCCTGATCGACCCGTTTTCCTGGCTTCTTGTCGCCACCGGGAGGGTCATGCGTAGCCTGAAAATCGGATTGGTCATCGCGCCCCTCGTCATCGCGGCCTATTTCATAGGCCTGCCCTACGGCCCCAAGGGCGTCGCCATCGGATATTCGGCCATGATGACACTCCTGATCATCCCCGTGATCGCATGGTGCAAACACGGCACGGTCATCGGGTCCCGGGACGTCTGGCGGGCCGTACGCCCCCCGCTACTTTCGGGACTGGTGGCCACAACGCTCACTTTGGGTGTATCGCTATTTCTTATCCAAGGGCTATCCCCGGTTCTCAGGCTCGTCTTGGGAGCCGGCACTATGATAGTCTCCTATCTCGGAATGCTCTTGTTCGCGATGAAGCAAAAGGAGTTTTACCTGGATCTCGTCCGAGAAATCTTGGAACGTCGCCGCCCGAGCTGACTATTTGTTGGGCTCGCGCGGCCCCAGCGAATCCCACAGGCATCTTGCGAACGTCGCTGGACTTCGGCGGGCCGAACGCAGGAGATGCCTCATCGACACGAAGGGCTTCTTTTCCCGATAGGTCAGCCGGCCGAGGGAAAAATGGGCGGCGCTCAGCTTGTCGATGAAAAACCGACGATATTCGGGCCGGAAACGAGCCGCGAACGCGAGCATCTCACGATAGATGCTCAGAGTGGCCTGCCAATAGCTCAATTTCGCCGAGTCGATCTCGCGAGTCAGACGCCGGGCGCCGTCCGCCGTCATCACCGTGCCGCGCCCGGAAACGGCGCAGGCCGGGTAGCGCAATCCCAATTTGAAAAAGAGAAGCGTGTCTTCCCTCGTTCTGAGGTCCGGAGGCAGTCCGCCGACATCCCAATAGCTCGCGCGCTTGATCACGGACGCCTGCAGCAGCATCGGTTGAACAGGCAAAACAGCCCACGGGCCCGCGTCCCGCTCAAACATGTAAGGCGCGTCGATTTGAAACCCGTTCGACTCCCAATAGGACGCCCCACCATCCTCGGCAGGAAGCTTGGCATCGCAAAAATATAGGGCAGCTCGGCCGTTCGTAGCTTCCATGGCCTCGGCCAGCCTCGAGAGGTGCTGAGGCACCCAGTAATCGTCCGAATCCAGGAAGGCGATCCATTGAGACTCGGCCTCACGAACGCCCCGATTCCTGGCGACGGAGACGCCCCTGTTTTCCTGGAACATATAACGGCATTTCCCGCCAAAGCTCTCGACGATTCTTCTCGTCTCATCGTTCGATCCATCGTCGACAACGATGATCTCGGCGGCGGTAAGCTCCTGGGCGAGCGCGCTGTCGATAGCGCGGGCGATGGTTTTTTCGCGGTCATAGGTCGGAATGACCGCGCTGATCTTAATTTCAGTGAGCATCCCTGTCTCTCCGGCGGTTCTCCATGACTCTAGTCCCGGCCGACGACCGGTGTCAAGAGCTTTGACACCCCTTTTCGGCCGGTGATATGATAACTCCGTGAGCCACGCTATGAACGCGAACGTCCCCTTCGTTTCTGTCGTCACGCCCGTCCACAACGGCGAAAAATACCTGGCCGAATGCGTCGAAAGCGTGCTGGCCCAGGCCTATCAGAATTGGGAATATCTCATCGTCGACAACCGGAGTGCGGACCGGACGAGAGAAATCGCCGAGGGCTACGCGAGGATGGACCGCCGTATCCAGGTACATCACTACGAAGAGTTCGTGGACGTCATACAAAGCCATAACCGGGCCCTGCGTCTCATTTCGCCTGACAGCAACTACTGCAAGGTCGTTTCGGCCGATGATTATATCTATCCCGAGTGCATTGCCCGGATGGTGGACACCGCGGAAGCGAACCCGACGGTCGGCCTCGTTGGTGCCTACCAGCTCAGCGGGGACGGTGAACACTGGGAAGTCCGCTGGGCGGGGCTGCCGTATCGGAGCATCGTCGTTTCTGGCCGGGACATCTGCCGCGCCAACCTGCTGGGCGGGCCATACATTTTCGGGAATCCGACCTCGTCGTTGTATCGAGCCGACCTCGTCCGGGGCAGGGATTCTTTTTACCCCAACCTCGCTCCTTATGCCGACGTAAGCGCCTACTTCGAATACCTGCAGAATACGGATTACGCGTTCGTGCACCAGGTTCTTTCCTATGAACGGGTCCATGAACAAACGCTGAGCACGGCCCACAGGAAGGTCAACACCCAGGTTTCGGACATCCTCCGAAATCTTCTCGAGTACGGCCCGGTTTACCTGACCAAACGGGAATATGAAGGCCGGCTAGAAGATTTGCTGCGCAATTATTACCGCGTGATCGCCGCGGGGATTATGAGTTTTAAGGACAGGGAGTTTTGGACCTATCAGAAGAAGGCCCTCAAAGATCTCGGCTATCCTTTTTACGGCCTGAGATCGGCCAAAGCCCTAGGCATGAAGATGCTCGATTTGTTGCTCAATCCCAAGCAGACGATCGAGAAATTATTCCGGCGCCTAAAGGGATAACCGGGGCGCGAAATGACGATTCCCGGCAAGAGCCTCAGAATTCTTTATGTCACCTCGGTTTGCCCTTATGGCCCGTCATACGGTGCCCAGCTCCGGGTGCTGAACATCGGCCGCCTCCTCTCCCGGCTGGGCCGGGTGTCTCTCGTCATTGCCGCCGCCGAGGACATCGACCCGGGCAGTTTAACGAGAACTGAAAGAGACTTCGAACAAGTCCACATCGCCAGGATCAAACCGGAAGAGCTCCGGAACTTCAAGGAGCGGATTCGATTCGAAGCGGACCCGTCCTTTCTGAACACGCGTTTTTCCGCGGTCGGCGAGAAGGAGCGCGTCAACATGCAGCGGTTGCTGTCCGAACACGATGTCACTTGGATCCACAGTATTCAGACGGCGAACGAATTCCGGATATTCCGATGGCCCCACGCGGCGATCGACATCGACGATATTCCGAGCCGCATTCATGCTTCCCGGGGGAGGTCCGAATCGAGCGTGGTCGAAAATCTTCTGAATGCCCGCATGTCTTTGATTTGGCGGCGCCGTGAAAAGCTCCTGAAAAAGCGATTCGACGCGCTCTGCGTATGCAGCGAGAATGACCGCCGCTACCTCGGCGACGGCCCCGGCCTGCACGTCGTGCGCAACGGCTTCTCCCCTCCAGACTACGCCCCGGCCCGGAAGCCGGCCTCTCCCCCGCGCCTGGGCTTTATCGGCACGTTCAAATACCCGCCCAACCAAAAGGGCGTCGACTGGTTCATCAAGAACGTCTGGCCCCGCGTCAAGCGTGCTGTTCCCGACTCGCGTCTGCGATTGGTGGGCCTCGGGAGCGACGGACATTCTTTTAGGTCGGGTACCGATATCGACGGACTCGGCTACGTTGACGATCCCGCCAACGAGATCGCCTCCTGGTCCGCCATGATCGTCCCAGTCCTAGCCGGCGGCGGGACACGCATCAAGATCGCAGAGGCGTTCAGCCGCTTGTGCCCGGTCGTCGCAACGTCCCTAGGCGCGTTCGGTTATGAGGTCAGCGATGGGAGGGAACTCCTGCTCGCCGACCGGCCGCGGGATTTCGCGGCCGCCTGCGTTCGCCTGCTGACGGACCCGGCGTTGGGACGGAGGCTTTCCGAGATTGCCTGGGAAGGATTTATCAATAATTGGACCTGGGACGCTAACGGGCCGGCCGTGGCCAAAGTCGTCAAGGAATGTTTGACTTCGGGCGCCGGCCTGGGATATAAATGGCCCGCATGAAGCGGCTTTTTTCGGTCACTCTCAGCCTGGCTTGCCTCCTCGCTTCTTGCGAAGTTGGAAACGGGGGCAACGGGACCGGGCCCACCTTCCCTCTCAAGGTCAGCGAGGACGGCCGGCACCTGGTCGTCCAAAACAACGACCCGTTCCTGTTGATCGGCGACGCCCCCCAAGCGCTGATGGTCAACGCGTCGACGAGCGACGCGAATTTCCTCCTGGCCAACCGCGCCTCCCATGGGTTCAACACCGTGTGGATCATGCTGCTCTGCAACGAATACTCCGGCGGTCGGGCGGACGCGAGCACGCTCGACGGACTGAAGCCGTTCACCACTGCCGGTGACCTGGCCACTCCGAACGAAGCGTATTTCGCCCGCTGCGACCAGATCATCCGGGCCGCCGCCGGCCGCGGCCTTGTTGTGCTCCTGAACCCCATCGAAACAGGCGGCTTTCTCGGCATGATGCGGTCGAACGGCGTCGCCAAATGCAAAGCTTACGGCCGCTACCTGGGGAGCCGTTACAAGAGCTTCGATAACATCGTCTGGATGTCGGGCAGTGACTTCCAGACGTGGAGCGACGATAGCGATGACGCCGTGGTCAAGGCGGTCGCCTCCGGGATCATGGAAACCGACACGCGCCATATCCACACCCTTGTGCTCGACTACTACGTCAGCAGCTCGCTCGATAATCCTAATTGGTCCGATGTCGTCACTTTAAACGCCGCCTACACTTACTACCCGACCTATGCTGAGGTGCTCAAGGACTACAACCGGACTCCGGCCGTCCCCGTATTCCTAGCGGAAGCCGATTACGAGTCAGAGAACGGGGCCGATCTCGAGCGGCTGCGGCGACAGGAATATTGGTCGTTCCTCTCCGGGGCGTGCGGCCATGTTTTCGGGAACGGTTACATCTGGCCTCTGAAGACCGGATGGAAGAGCCACCTCGACAGCGCCGGGGTGAAACAGTTCGGCTACTGCAAGTCCCTCCTCCAATCTCGTCCCTGGCACTCCCTCGTCCCCGACCAGACGCACATCGTGGTCACCGCCGGCTACGGCACTTACTCGTCCGGTGGCAGTCCCCACTCCAGCATCAGCGAAAACAACTACGTCACCGCCGCTTCGACACCCGATGGCAAGCTCGCTCTCGCATATATCCCCTCCACACGCACGATCACCGTCGACCTGACCAAGCTCGCCGGTTCCGTCACCGCCCGCTGGTTCGATCCGACTACCGGAACCTACAAGATCATTTCCGGCTCCCCCTTCCTCAACACAGCCTCCCACGCCTTCACAACACCCACCGGCCGATCCGACGGCACAAGCGACTGGGTTCTGGTTCTCGAAACGCAATAATTAAGAGGCTTTTATGGTGTCCGATCTGGTTTCCGTGCTCATGCCCGCTTACAACGCGGAGAAATGGATCAAGCAGTCCATCGAATCGGCCCTGAAGCAGACCTGGGAAAACAAGGAAATCATAATTGTCGACGACGGGTCGAGAGACCGGACCCTCAAGATCGCCAAGAGCTTCGAATCGGGAACCGTCAAGGTCGTAAGTCAGAATAACCGCGGCGCCGCTACGGCGCGCAACAGGGCTCTGAGCCTGGCCTCCGGCGACTACATTCAATGGCTCGACGCGGACGATCTTCTGGCTCCCGACAAGATCGCCGGGCAAATGAAGGCCGCGGCGGGAGAGCGGTCGAAGCTCGTTCTGTACTCTTCCCCCCACGGAGTATTCTATTTTCGTCACAAGCAGGCCAGATTCGTTCCCAATCCTCTGTGGCAGGACCTTTCCCCAGCAGATTGGCTGATCATCAGCATGTCCGAATACTTGTGGATGAACCCCGCCGGGTGGCTCGTCAGCCGGGCGTTGACGGAAAAAGCGGGTCCATGGGACGAACGCTTGTCTATGGATGACGACGGCGAGTATTTCGCCCGGGTCGTCGCAGCAAGCGAGAAAGTCAGGTTCGTGCGGGAATCAAGGTGCTACTATCGCCAGTCGGGCTTCCAACAGCTGAGCAGGGACATGACAGAACGGGCAAGCCGGTCCCTGATCCTGTCGACGACGCTCAGAATTCAAAATCTTCTTGCCCTCGAAAAAACCTATAGAACCAGAGGTGCGGCCCTGGCACTTCTTCAGATCAGGTTGCCCGTTTTCTATCCGGAGAAAACGGAAATGCTCGAGCGGATGAACGCTCTGGCATCAGAGCTGGGGGCAGAGCTGGCCGCGCCGCGCTTCGGCTGGCGGTCGAGCTTATTGCAGCGGCTGTTCGGTCCGGAAAAAGGAAAAGGACTCATGACCTCCCTCCGCAGGTTGAGGATGGGGACGGCGGTCAAATGGGACGAATGGATGTCCAGGCTGGGCCGCTAGCCGGCGGAAGGCGCGTTTCCTTGACATTTGTTCTATTATCAATAAGATCGTATTCGCCATCATGACGGATCACATCTCCATCTGCATCTGCACGTTCCGCCGCAACCGGATGCTCGAACGCCTATTGCGAAGTCTCAAGAATCAGGAGACCGACGGCCTTTTCGATTATTCCGTCGTCGTGGTGGACAACGACGCGGCGGGGCAGGCCGGGGAAACCCTGGCGCGCCTGAAGGCTGAACTGGGTCTGGCGATCGAGTACGACATCGAACCGGAAAATACCATCCCCGCCGCGAGGAACCGGGCTCTGGAATTGGCCCGGGGGAATTACATCGGCATCATCGACGATGATGAATTCGCGCCCCAGCACTGGCTGGTCACGCTGTATCGGACCATTCAGAGATACGGCGTCGACGGGGGCCTGGGGCCCGTCTATCCGTTCTACCGCCAAAGACCCCCCAACTGGATCCTGAAGGGCCGTTTCGGCGAAAGGCCGGTCATCCCGACGGGCACCCTCCTGAACTGGGACCAGACCAGGACGGGAAACGTTCTTTTGAAGCGAGACGTCTTTGACCGGCATCATTTGCGATTCGACCTGAGATGGAAAACCAGCGGCTCTGACCGGGCGTTCTTCAAGGCAGCTATAGCAGCAGGGTACAGGTTCATCGCCGTCAAGGACGCCCCCGTTTATGAGACCGTTCCGCCCGTGCGCTGGAAGAAAGCCTATTACCTGCGACGCGCCGTGGTCCAGGGGTATAACACCCACAAAAACGCCGCGGATGAGATCTACGGCCTGCGGCGGATCACGGTCCCCTTGAAATTGGCCGCCGCATCCGGGGTTTACGCTCTCGCCCTTCCCTTCGCTCGCGGCCTGGGCATGCATATGTATGTCAAGGTCCTGGAGCGAGGCGGGCATCACCTGAGCCGGCTGCTTGCCATGCTGGGCATAGAACTGATCAAGAAGCGGGATTTCTAAGCGTTGGCTTACGCTCGTTCAAAGGTTCTCTTCGTATGGTTTTCGGTCACGCCCCTTGACATGATCTGAGTTCCGATTTAACCTCTTCCTGTGGCCAGAGAGAAAAAGCGGTACCAAGCCGTGCCTATGAGCAAGCATTCCAGAAAACGAATTCCCCATTAAGAGGAATATGTCGATAAAATGAAGAAAGGAAGGCGCGGTGTTCTTTTTAGAATACTCCGGGGTACCAATAGCATTCTAGAACGTATTTGGACAACCTTGGTCACCCTCGCGAGTATTCCTGGCTTTTTGAAAAGCCCAGCGACATCGCAGACGTACTTTCCCGCCGAGGAGAGAAAGTCCCGCTTCAGAATATATTTGGACAATTTCTTGTGGACAATACGGCATGCGGAGATCAACGAGTGCTATTTTGTGTACGGTTTAGACAGGAAGCATGGCAGCAAAGGCGAGCAGTATATCTCGTGCCGTGAAGGCATGAACCTTATAAGGAAAGCGAACTCGCAAGCGTGGACCGGTGCTCGCGCTACTGATTATCGCTGTCTATGCAAGGATAAGTTCGTTTTCGGCGAGTACTTGGCCGCCCTGTCCTTTCCGACACCCAAAAACCTGGCGATTTACGATGGGTCACGGCTCCTCTGGCTTGATCATGGGGACACCATGGGTTTTGAGTCACTCTTAGATGTCGACCAGATGGATATTTTCTGTAAGGACGCTTTAGGGGCCCACGGATGCAACGTTTTCTCATTGAAGGTTGATAAGGGCAGAATCTATATAGACGGGATGGAGAGTACCCTAGATGAGCTCAGGAAGAATATGCAGGTACCTTCATTACTCCAGGAACGGCTGACCCAACACCCGAAGATGGCCGAGATATATCCGGGTTCCATCAATACGTTGCGTCTCGTGACAGTCCTGAGTGAAGGTGAAATCGCACCTTTCGGGGCCTTTGTGAAATTTGGCACGAAAGGGCGACGGGTCGATAACTGGGCCTCCGGAGGTCTAGCTGTGGGGGTAAACCTGGAAACGGGAAAATTGCTTAGCACGGGAGTATATAGGCCAGGAAAGGGCGGCTTCGCCGTTTCGCATCCGGAATCAGGCATCCATTTTGAGGGATTTGAAATCCCTTTCTTTAGGAAAGCCGTGGAGCAGGCAACACGGTTACATCGTTTTTTCTATGGATTAGTCTCGATCGGATGGGATATTGCCATAACCCCGAAAGGGCCCGTATTCATCGAAGGCAATCACGGCTGGGAAATATGGGCAATGCAAGCCATCGTTGGGGGGCTCAAAAGCGAGCTGCGGCGCGCGATTCCCCTCCCCCACCCTTAGAATCTCCCCCTAGCTAATAGGGAAGCCGCCCATGATGGACCACCAGCAAGACATTCGGTTACAAAAGTCGAATGTCGTATTGAGGGCACACTTATATTACCAGCGGCTGAGGCAGCTTTTCGCGCTGCCCGGCTGCTATCGGAAGGTCAGGGCATTTAATGACTGCGAGAAGTCGAGGCTCGGCCTGGCGCTGGATCTGTTCACTTTGTTTTTCTCGTACAAGACATTCCCGGACCATTATGGCTTATGCCGATTGTGGGAGATAGATAAAAAAGAGTGGTCATATTACTATGGCTCCAACTACCATCCCCACCAGCGCCTGCGATTACAAAAAGCGGTCCAGCCTTTCGAATACCGGGTCCTATTCAATGACAAATATCTCTGCGCACTGATTTGCCGAGCTCTGGGCATCCGCACTCCATACACATGGGGCACGATCGAGCCAGGGCAGGATTATCGTCGCCAGATTCAGTTGTGGCTTCAAGCTTCGCCGGCGCGCCCTTTAATTATTAAGCCATTGTTCGGAAGTGCGGGGCGCGACATTGTGATGGTCAAGAAGATTGATAACTGCATTGTCGTCAGTTCCGCAAAAGTATCTATACCGCTAGATGATTTCTTTTTGGCCGAAACGTCGATCGTTCAAGACGTGTTGGTGCAGGATGCCAGAATGGCAGCCTTCTCCCCTTTCTCGGTAAACACGCTCCGTATCATTACCATGTTGACGAAGCAGGACGATCTGATCATAGTGAATGGATCGATGAGGTCGGGCGTCGGCGAGTCTTTCGTTGACAACTGGAGCGCGGGGGGGGTCTCGGTAGGCGTCGACTTTGACAGAGGTCGGCTGAAAAAGTACGCCTACGACAGGAAATGGAACAGATTCGGCACCCACCCGACTTCAGGGGTCGTCTTTGAGGATTACCCGATCCCGGAGTGGGAACGGGTCCACGCCACGGCGGCGGCGATCCAGAAAGCATTTCCATTCTACCGGATGCTGGGCCTGGACATGGCCATTGGCCAAGGAGGAGAACCGGTGCTCATCGAGATCAACGGCGCACCCGACCTCGCCGCCCTGGAGCAAAAGGCCGGCCCGTTGCTCAAGAGTGAACGCGTCCTGCGGGCGTTCGGGGAATATGACCTCCTGGTGAATAAGCACCAGAGAAAACTCTATGCGAGCTTAGGCAAGCAATGATTCGGCTCGATCCCGATCAGGTCGCCTAGCCAGAGCGCCACAATGAGCACGCCGCTTATCTATGTATTGATCACGCCGGCTCGGAACGAAGCCGAAATCATCGAACGGACAATCCGGTCGATGCTCTCGCAGACATACAAGCCGATCAAGTGGGTCATCGTCAGTGACGGGTCGACCGACGGCACCGACGAGATCGTGAAGAAGCACTGCGCCGCTCATGACTGGATGAAGCTCGTGAGGATGCCCGAACGCCGGGAACGGCACTTCGCCGGCAAGGTTGGGGCCTTCAATGCCGGCTATGCCGCCGTGAAAGACCTTTCCTTTGATCTTGTCGGAAATCTCGATGCCGACCTCTCTTTCGACGAGGATTTCTTCGAGTTCCTTATCGGCAAATTCGTGGAGCATCCCAAGCTGGGAATCGGCGGCGCCCCATTCCAGGAGGACGGAAAAACCTACGATTTTCGGTTCTCCAGCATCGATCATGTCTCCGGAGCATGCCAACTGTTCCGACGCCGGTGTTATGAGGACATCGGCGGATACTCCCCTATCGAGGGCGGGGGAATCGATGTCGTCGCCGTCCTGACCGCGAGAATGCGCGGCTGGCAGACTCAAACGTTCACGGAGAAGACCTACCGGCATCACCGGAAGATGGGAACGGCAAAGGAGAGTGTTATCAAGGCACGATTCAAGGACGGCCGGAAGGATCACGCTCTTGGTGCCCACCCGGCTTGGGTAGTATTCCGGGCGATCTACCAAACGTCTAGAAAGCCGCTTCTTATCGGGGGATGTGCGTTGATCTCAGGGTACTTCTATTCCATGATCAAAAGGACTCCAAGGCCGGTCTCGTCGGAGCTGATCCGGCACAGAAGAGAAGACCAAATGCGCCGGCTCCGGGAGTTCGTGAAAAAGACTATTGATGCCGGGTAGCTGAATCACTCTAAATGACGCATCGACTGCTTTCCTGGATTCTTGACAGACATTGAGTATTCCCATAAGATACTGATTGTATATGACGATACGGAATCAAGTTCACAAAGATTACGAGCATTAGCGAAGGGAACCATCCTTGCCCCCCTTACTAGCATTAACTCTGTGCATTGCCTTTGTCTATTTTATGCTCAGACTCGAGGCCAAGCAGTCCCCTGACGTGTCCAAGGCGATAT
>Ga0315283_10003105_pt1 | contig 14118 bp, 12 predicted proteins | sample YL17G09_0_MG_FD_204541 | JGI IMG/M metagenome (GOLD analysis project Ga0315283, IMG submission 204541) | Sediment microbial communities from Yellowstone Lake, YNP, Wyoming, USA - YL17G09_0 | ecosystem: Environmental > Aquatic > Freshwater > Lake > Sediment | place: USA: Wyoming | collected... | reverse complement strand
GTTCTCGTCCTCTCGTCCGAGCGCCTTGATCACACGCACGCCCTGGATGTTTTGGTTATACTCACCGGTGATCTTTGAATTAGCACGGCGCGATTTTCTAAACTCTACCAGGATCTTCCTGCGGAAGTTGACCGCTATGAGGATCAATACAGGGATGATGCTGAAGACAATCAGACCCAGTTTCCAATTGATGATCAGCATGAAGATCGTAGATGAAATTACGCTGACGATTGCCCAGGTCACATCGAGCATGCCCCAGGTCATCAAGCTCGAAACACGGCCTGTGTCCGAGGTCACGCGCGCCATAAGCCGTCCCACAGCATTCTGGCTGTAATATGAGAGCGAAAGGTCCTGTAGGTGGTTGAAGAGCGCCCGGCGTAGATCATACTGGATACGTTCGCCCAGAATGCCGGCCAGGTAAATGAATCCGAACACCATCACTGCCTGTATCACCTGTAAGCCACCGTAAAGCAAGGCATAGTGGAGCAGAGTGGGGATGCTCTTTTTCATGATGCCTTCGTCAATCATGAATTTGTTGATGTACGTAAAGAGGGCATCTGACCCAGCGGTCAGCCCGATCAGGAACAGGAAGCCCACCATCCAGCGCCAGTGCGGTCGGAGCAACCCAATAATGCGTTTGAGGGTCGGGGCGGTCAGTTGGCTGGTATGTTCTTCTTCTTCGAGTTCAATTACATCTTCTGGCATGGTTCAATTCTCCCGTAGGGACACAACCTTTCTGTGCCCCCACGACATATTACAAAGCTGCAATTTCTTCATCCAATTCCTCGTCAATACGAGTTTGAATGTTATAAATCTGGCGGTACATACCGTCCTGGGTAACCAATTCCTCGTGGCGGCCCATCTGGATGACGAACCCCTTGTCCATCACCAGGATCAGGTCTGCGTTCATAACCGATTGGATGCGATGGGCGATGATGAAAGTGGTACGGTTCTCCATCAAACCGTTCAGTGCACTCCGGATTACGGCTTCCGTTTCGGTATCCACACTGGAGGTTGAGTCGTCGAGGATCAAGATACGAGGGTTTTTAAGCAGTGTGCGGGCAATCGCTACGCGCTGTTTCTGCCCCCCGGAGAGGGTCACGCCTTTCTCGCCGACCAGTGTCCTATAGCCATCCGGGAAAGACATAATCACATCATGCACTGCGGCGGCTTTGGCTGCTTTCTCGATCTCGTCCTGCATTACTTCCCGGCTGACACCATAAGCAATATTTTCGCCTATTGAACGGCTGAACAGGAATGGTTCTTGCTCCACGATGCCAATTTGCTGGCGCAAGAATTCGCGCGAGTAATTCTTCAATTCCGTTCCATCAAGAAGAATGCGCCCGTCGGTGTACTCGTGGAACCTCGGAAGCAAGTTGACCAGGGTGGTTTTTCCCGAACCGGTCGAACCGAGCAGCGCCACCGCCTGTCCCGGTTGGATACAAAACGAGACATCCTTGAGCACCTCGCTGCTGCCGTCTTCATACTGAAACGAGACATTTTCAAAAACGATATCGCCTCGCACCGGACCCTGAACTTGCAACTTGCTATCTGTCAGCGGTTCACGCTCTTGTTTGACGATTTCCATCAAACGCTCGTACGAGACCAGACCGGTGGAAGTATTGACGATGATGCGACCCAGGTTTCGCATCGGCCAGATGAGCAAGACAACCAGGCCAACGTAAGCCGGATATGTGCCGACTGTGATCTCACCGTTGATGGCAAGGATGGCAGCGAAGATGAATCCACCCAACATTTGGAGACCGCATGCAATATCGGAGAGCGGCCAAAAGAGTGAATGCATGCGAAGGAGTTTCTTGCCGCGCAAATACTTTTCCCAATTGTCTTGTTCGAACTTGTCTTTCTCGTAATCCTGCCGGGCGAATGCTTTGACCACACGCACGCCGGTCAGGTTTTCCTGCAAAGTCGTCGAGAGCGCAGCTTCCTGTTCCTGGTACTTCTCGTAAGCCTTGGTTACTTTATTGAAGAACCATACCGAGACTGCCAGAATGAACGGGATAACTATGATGGAGACTAGTGCCAGTTTCCAATTCAACTGCCAGATGGCGATGAAGTTGATGATAAACAACAGCACGATACGCCCAACACCGATGGCCTGTTCATTGAAAAAACTGCGGACAGAATCCACGTCCGAAGTGACGCGCTCGATCAGGTCACCGGTGGGAGTTTTGCTGTGATAGGCGAAACTAAGGCGCTGGATGTGGTCGAATAGGAAATTGCGCAGACGGCGAGTAATCCCTTCTGCTGAATAAGCAGCCAGCCGCCCGGACAAGAAGGAAAATCCGCCCTCCACCACAGCCAGGCCGATGAATCCCATCGCAATCAGGATCAGGGTCTGCTTGAACGAACCAGCGAAGGGGGCGGTATCGCCCAGGATCGTATCGGCAAAGATACGCAGTAGCAGATACGTTGCAGTTTTTGCCAGTGCAGAAACTGCCAAAGTCAGATTGGCCGCAACGTAAGCCGACCTGTATCCTGCCATCATGCGCAGCATACCGACCAGCTTCTTTTTCGATAATGCTTTGCGGAAATCAAAATACGTTGAAGGTGTTCTGGTAAGTGCCATAAAGTTATTCCTGTCACGGCGAACGGCGTCGATTATATTGAGATAAAAAAAACCACGGTGCTGGAGGCACCGTGGCAGAAATACCACTTGTGTTGACCTTTACCGGTCAACAGGCGCACTCCGAGGAGGTAGAATCGTGCCAGCCGCATCATTGGTGCGGATATGCAAGATACTAACAGAATTCTTGATGAACATGAAGTGCGCCTCCTTTCCTAAGAATAATATTAACGGGCAGAGTCTATCATCGGAATGGAGGAGTTGTCAAGGAATATTTGTGCATCCATTTAGTTTCACTTGATTAGTAAAGCTCATATTGGAGGCAAGTTGAGGTTTGCCTGCAGGGCACCACAAGCCTTTAACCCCGATGGGATCTCTGGGGACTGTGCGGTATAAAATTTTTTAGATGGATTTCAAGTGACCGTCAGACGTTGAGTTGGATAATTCTCGTAGCGTTTCTCGGTCACTGTGCGGCGGATGCGGTCAACGCCTTCATAGACCTCGCCAAAGGTTGTGTAGAGAGGAGTGAGGCCGAGGCGCAGATTATCTGGTTCACGGAAATCTGGAATAACTTTCATCTCCTCAATTAATGCTCGATTGATACGGTAACCCTCCGGGTGGCGGAGGCTGACGTGCGAACCGCGTTGTTCCCGGATTCGTGGAGTGCCAAGCGAAAAGCCTAGCGGGACGAGGAACTCCCCAGTCAGGTATATGAGATATTCGCTTAATTGCAAAGATTTAATCCGCAGGGCATCCATGCCAGCTTCCAGCAATGGGTCCAGGGCAGCTTCCATAGCAAGTAAAGAAATGATTGGCTGGGAACCGGTCAGGAATCGAGTGATACCTTGAGCGGGCACGTAATCCAGCCCGAAGGCGAAAGGCTCTTTCTGTCCCCACCAACCCCAGATGGGTGATGCAACCTGCTCCTGCAGGTGCTTGCCAACGTAAAGGAAAGCCGGCGAGCCTGGACCGCCGTTAAGGTACTTATAAGTGCAGCCAATGGCGAAATCGACATTACAGGTGTCCAGTGCAACCGGCACCGCTCCAGCCGAATGACTCAAATCCCACAGCACTAGAGCGCCGCGGCGATGGGCAAGTTCGGTGATGGCGGCCATGTCGTACAGATAGCCAGATTTGAAAGTGACATGAGAAAGGGTGATGAGGGCAGTATCCTTGTCAATGGCGGCTTCCAGAGCGTCAAGGTCGGGGGTGACCTCGTCATCCTTCGAACCAATGCGCATAATGGTGTGACGATCGCCAAGTAAGCGTACTAGTCCTTGCAGGATGTACAGGTCAGATGGGAAGTTGAGCGTGTCGGTGATGATCTTTTTACGTCCGTTATCCAGAGCCAATGCTGCAGCAGTGAGCTTGAATAAGTTAACCGACACCGTGTCACTGACAACAATTTGACCCGGGGCAGCTCCCACCAAGCGGGCAATCTTCTCCCCTGTGCGGCCGGGAGCCTGCCACCAATCCTGATTGTATCCGCGGATCAGGTCGCGTCCCCACTCCTCAGACAAATCCTGAAGGCGCTCGGCAGATGCGAACGTCAGCCGTCCCAATGAATTACCATCCAAGTAGATCAGGTCGGGTTCGGGGATGGAGAAGCGGGTACGAAAGTGTGAAAGAGAATCTTGTTTATCAAGAAGTCTAGAAAATGAGCGGGAAGATTCGAATTCCATTTGTATACTCCTGCAAAAGGTAATTTACAGTTCAGTTTATTCAGCCACCCTGTTAGTGAGATTGTTTATCCATTTTTTTGAAAAGTAGCGAACCAGTCCTGCAGCAAACTTGGTGACTTCCTCGGTTAAAGTTAGTGCATACACCAGGTGAATGGGGAGGTGGAACAGGAACGCACCTGCGGCTGTGATTGGGACACCCACCAGCCAAATGACGAAACCATCCAGGACAAGCGCGTAACGAGTGTCTCCACCAGAACGAAGGATGCCGATAATGATGACGTGATTAGCCGAGCGAACAGACATACCCAAGGCCAGGACGGCCAGGATATGGTGGGCGTCGACGATTACTTCCGGCGAGACTTTGAAGAAGCGGAATAGGTTCCCTGCAAACAAATAGACCAGCAAGCCCATAAACGCAGCTCCGATTATTTGCAGTCCAATCGAACGACCGGCATAGCGATAGGCTTTTTCATTTTCGCCCAGACCGATAAGGTTTCCGACCATAATTGAAGTCGCATTCCCAATACCGAGAAAGACCACGAACGCCATTTGATCAATTGTCGAGACAATGTTGATAGCTGCGATGGCGCTGGTGCCGATATGAGCGTAGATAGCACTATATGTCGTGATACCCGTAGACCACAGGAATTCATTGGCGATAACCGGTAAGACCGGTTTGAGCACCGATGCTATAAACTTGAAATCCAATTCCAGCAGGTTACGCAACGAAGCCGCAGACGGGTTTAACCGATCCCAGTAAACGACTCCCAGCATTGCCAGACATTCAAGAATCCGTGCAATCAAACCTGCAATCGCGGCGCCATCAACTCCTAGTGCAGGGAGTCCAATTGCTTTCCAGCCAAAAATGAGCGGGTAAGCGACAAGGATGTTCAACACCAGCGCGGAAGTGCTGACGACCAAAGGTAAACGGACATAGCCGGTCGAGCGTAAACTGAAACTGTATGCTGCGGAAATGGCATAAAAGCCATAAGACCAGCCAAAAATGCGCAGATATTGACCACCCAATTTAACAACTGTCGCGTCTTCCGTGTACAACCGCAACACTGCACCCGGAAAAAACATTGCCAGCGTCCAAAAAATCAGCGCGGCTAGCAGTCCAAGTTTTACGGCCAATCCCAGGACGCGACGGACATTGGGAATATCTTTCTTCCCCCACAATTGTGCCACAAAGATGGCACAACCACTGACAATGCCGAACAACAGGAGGTTGAGCAAGAACCAGACCTGATTCGCCAGACCCACTGCTGCAACTGCCGTCGCGCCCAACTGACCGATCATGATCACGCCCACCATACTGAGCGATGATGAGATCAAACCTTGCAAGGCAATCGGGAGTGCAAATTTAACCAGCAGGCGGAAATATTCCCGGTCCCGGTAGAAATAAACCACACGTTCAAGAAATGAAATCAAACGATGCTCCAAATTCTGAGATAACCGCTTTATTATACAGGCATAAACGCCGATTTATTTGCATGCTGGGAACCAGGTGGTTATTAATGGGGACGTGGTTGTTTCTGAGGACAAAACAATGAGGAACAACGCATTTTCCGGAAAGCTGTCTCAGCGTCACAAGGCAACGAATTCGGGATTAATGAATCTGCCAGCTAAAGTGCCTAGAGATGGCTACCCCGCGGGTTGCGTAGCGAATGGCGGTTCAATTAATAGTGGTGCTTTTTTTGATCAGGATTTAGCGAAAACTGTCAAAGCCGACGCCTAACTGCTTTGGTTAATCAGTTATTAAGGTTCTATTGCTCTTTGGATTAATCTCTGAACTGAAACTTCAAAGCAAGGAAATTACAAAGATGGGGGCAGAGAAAAGAGGGCGGCGATGAAACTTAATAACTCCTTTGTTGTCCATTCATGATAAAACATATGTTCTAAATTGCCAACCTTACGAATCGCCAGGAAATTGGATAAAGTAATGGGTGGATAGAACCCGTGATTTGAGAAAGGTCAATTCGTGTATATCCGTAAATCGTTTAAAGATGTGACTTCGACTCGTAGGTAGCGTAATGGCTTACTCGCCGGGCCGCGGGTTACATTTCCCTGCGGATCAAACCTGGACCCGTGACACGGACAGACAAAACCATCCGGTTTACCCTCCACTGTACAGCCAAGGTGTGTGCAAACCAGGCCGATCGCCAAGAATCCACTTTCCGCGTGCATGAGGAGCGCTGGGATGTCCGGAAGGACTGTGCGTGAGCCGGGTGGGTAATTGCTGGCAGGGCCAAGTTCGAATTCAGTCGGCGGGAGAGGTTCAGTCTGGGTATTCAAAAAACGGAACAGGCCTTTCAGTCCAAGCAGACCGCAGGCGGTAAGAATAGTAACGCTGGCAAGTTTCAGAAAATCGCGACGGGAAAGGGTTCGATTGCTCATCTTTCCACCGAGTGACATTCGTGACAGGAACCCGAATCCTGCCTGGCAGGGTCCTGCAAACAGGCCGAGCCTTTTACAGTGCGGAAAACATGCCGTTGACCGTCTGCTTTACCGAATAATTCATAAGTCCCATCGGGCAACACGCGGATATTCCAGAACGGCTCATCTTTTTCTGTGACGAGCAGCGTGTCACCAAGTATTATGTCTATGACCGGGTTAAGCAAGGCGAACCGAAAAGCAAGATCGTTGGGATCGGCCAATGTGATAGTCAGTGGCAGGTCGGTCAGTGTACCATGGCAGGTTTTGCATTGAATATATTGAATATCTTTCTTAACACTATACAGATTACCATCTCCCATAGCCTCAGTACGTGTATGACAGTCAATACAATCGAGAATCCACTCACAACTGGTAAACTGACCGATTGGCTGGTAATAGTCGTGTAGCCGATCTGCGGGAAGATCCTGGCGCGGTTCGAAAGTTAATGTGCGCAAGTTATAGTTTCCGCGATTATGACAGGTATCGCACTGCGTGTATGAAATCGAAATGGTGAGTTTGTGAATTTGGTTTGATTGCAACTGCTCTGTGTCCATTCGGCCTGGCGACTGCGTGGGCGTATGACAAGCTGCGCAACCGGTAAAACGGAAATAAGCACTTTTGGGTAGCGGAGGAGCAGAAAGGTGACAGGTGAGACAGTTTTGGCCGAAAGCCTGGATAAAGAGATTGGTTTCCTGAGTAGGATTAAACACCGCCAATTCTGTGATGCCGCTCGTGCTCTGGGGCTCCCGGATGTCAAAAATACCCATACGAGCTTTCAAGTCCGGCTGGACGCCGAAAGTATAACGAATGTTCGCGATGGCACCTGCATAAGTTGCCTGGATGCTAGTTGTGGCGCGCTGGATATGGTTGCGGAAATTTCCCGCAGTTCCACTGTGGCAATTATCTCCGCCGCAAGAAGCCTGGACGACAGAGAAATCCGAAGGGTTCTTGCCACCGCGCATCGTGCTGTGTGCCAGATTTGCATCCAGGGACAGACGCTCGCCACCATGACAGAGCACACAGCCAAAGGTGTTGACCGGATGTGATGTACTTATCTCGGCCAGATCTGCATGGCAGGTCAGACAATATTCCACCTGGCCGGTCAGTGTTGGAGTCAGGGAAATGGCCTTAGGTTGGCGGTTTTCCTGCCAGGCTGTGATGAGCAGCCCCAGCAAGAGAGAAAATGAGGCAACAAGTAGAAAATAACGGCGCATATTTTGGTATCAGGCTGCTGTTAGTAAAGCGAGAAGAGTCAGGGTAAGAATAGATAAGAAAATGACCAAAGCCACTGCCTGGGCGATGCGATTGCTCTTTGGAAACCAACGCCCCAGTTCGTGTTTTATGGGTTTGGGGAAAATATAGGGGATTAGTGATAAGAGAATCAGAACTGCCAGTGGAATAATCACACCCCAGAAGAACGGGCTGCCCATTTTGAGCAGTTGCTGAACCCACAGGAAGAACCAGGGGGCACGCGTCGATTCAGAGAATTGAGCAGAGGCAGTGATTGGTGCAGCCAGTGGCGCCGGAGCGAAGGCGGAGAGCAGTATCAACGAAGTTGACACAAGCAGCATGGCAAATATTTCACGGCTAATAAGTTCAGAGCGAGTGATGCGCGTTTGATCTTCCCGCAAGGGCGGGGGAGGGACGGCAATTCCGCCATCCCTGCGGACCCGAAAGATATGCCAGGCGACCAGGATGCCCGCAGTGAGGGTCAAACCGAAAATGTGCCAACCGTAAAAACGGATCAAGGTCGCTGGTCCGGGTTGCGTCCCGCCGACCATTATTGTGTAAAGCACATTCCCAATAAGGGGGATGGATTTAACCAGATTGGTCCCGGTGACCAGTGCCCAGCGGATCCCCTCGTCCCAACGCAAGACATAACCGGTAAAATCCAGCAGGATTGCCAATACCAACAATCCCATGCCAAGCAAATAGTTGAACCGGCGCGGCGGAGCATACGCCCCGGTCAAGATAACGCGAAAAAGGTGTACTATGGAGACGATCACCAGGAATTGTGCGGACCAGAAGTGCAGGTTGCGGACCAACCCACCGTAGGGAACCAGGAAGGTCAAGGTTTGAATGGAAGTGCCAGCCTCAGCGGGAGTAGGGATGTAATAGAACATCTCCAGAATACCGGTGACGAGCAAGATCAGCATCAGAAATACTGCCAATCCACCTGCGGCCAGTGTGTACCGGAAACGGGCCTGTTTGGCAGGTATCGTGGGGGGATGGAGATGATGAAAAAAGGATGGGCGCATGGCCAAATTATAGTCGAAGGATTAAAAACCGCCCCTGGAAGGAGCGGTTTTCGTTGTTGACCTAAATCGATTTAGTGCAATTTCTCTATGTGATCAGCCATTTGACCACTTGCATAGGAAATGGCCGCCTCATCGACAGTTTCGATATCAGTGACAAGCGGGCGAATGTTCAATGTGCGCAAGGATTCATAAGCGCCGCGTCCCATGCCCTTGCATATCAGGGCTTCACAATCCCGGATGGCCTCAGCCATCTGAATATGACGATCTTGCGAGGCAGGGTCAAACCCATGTGGCTTGCCTTCAGCTTGCGCAGGGTGTGGCTCGTTGGCAAAGTGGTTATGGCCGAGCTTGTCTCTCATCTCGTGCTGGATAATAATCCCCTTATCTAAAGTGACAACCATATAATGACTTGCCCGGCCAAAATGAGCACTAATAGTCTTGCCGTCATCTGTAGCAAACGCGATTTTCATATAAGCCCTCTATTTACTTGTGAGATATTCAGGCTAAATGATTGTGAATTGATCCCTCGTCTTCGAAGACCGGCAGGTATTTCGCCGCCAGTCCAAAAACAAGGATTCCAGCTGAGAAGATGCCAATCGAGACAGCCACTTCTGGCAGGGACGGGAAATAAGTTACCGGACTCATAAACAAGGGCATGTAGGTAATCGGGTCTGGGTGGTTAATGGCAAACCAACTGACGTTGAAGCGATTGAAGATCATGCCGAGCAGCAGAATGACCGCGCCGGTGAGTAGGCCCCTGGGACTCTGGCGTACGCGCCGGAAAGAGAACCAGACCAGTGGGATGAGCACGCTGACGATAATTTCTGACCAGAACAAAACACTCATCCATCCACTTGTGAAGAGATAATTAAAATCCCCCGCAAAGGCGAGTTCGCCAAACTTAAGAATGAGGTAAATAGCCAGCACAACGGGAATAGCCCTGGCGAGTTTTTCCAATAGATGAGTTTCCAGCCCGCGCTTGAAATAACGCGAACTAAGGGAAGATTCGAGGATAATCATCGCCAGCCCAAAGGAAATTGCTGAGGTGAAGAATAGCACGGGCAGGATGGGTGTCCACCACAGCGGATGTAGTTTAGAAGACTGAATGAGAAGGAGCGAGCCGAGAGAGGATTGGTGAAGAGTGGAGAGGACCACCCCAAGGATGACAAACGGCATGATGAAACGGTGGATGAGGTGTGCCCACTTTTCCCATTTGAGGCCTTCGAAAACGACAGGCGCAAACTCGATGGCGAGCACCGCGAGATAGGACATCACGCAGATGCCGATTTCCAGAAGTACCGATGTATGGTTCCAGTGAATCATCATGTACCAGATGCGTTCAGGATGACCGAGATCAACGAGAAGGGCAACTGCGACCATGATGTAACCGAGGAAAGCGGTCAACACGGATGGACGGAGCAATGGTTGAAATTCTTTGATGCGGAGGATATAGACCGTGCCTGCCATGAGGAAACCGCCACTACTGATGGCAACACCTGTAAACAAGTCGAAACTAATCCAAAAGCCCCAGGGGTAAGCATTATTCAGGTTGCTGATGGCTCCAATCCCGTTGATATAGCGGATCATTGCAACCACGAAAGCAAGAGCTATGAATGCCAATAACACAACAACTCCAGGCGATAGTCGAAAACGTTGATTAATGCGAATGTTCAGCTTCATTTGCTCGCCTCCGTCTTTGCCGGTAACTCATCTTGCACCTCGGAGGATTCCTCTTTTGATGCTTTGTTCTTGTTATAGGCATGGACACCAGCGGCCACGCCGCTCAGAACAGCAGTCAGGCCGAAGGCAAATGGCAGGGTTCCACCCATGATCAATTCGCTTATGTCTTTAAGAGGGGTGGGACCTAATTCAGGCAAACCGAGTTCTTTGAAGGGCACATGCGAGACGATCAGATAAGAAGTGCCACCATTTTCGTTTTCACCGTATACGTGGTCAATGTAACGATCGGGGTGGGATGCTATACGGGCATGGGCGTCTTTCAATAAGTCTGCGCGCTCGCCAAAAACCAGGGCATCAGTGGGGCAAGTGGCCACACAGGCAGGCTCCAACCCTATATCAATGCGTTGGGGGCACATGCTGCATTTATCGATAAAAGCGCCATCGATGAGACCCTTATCCCAATCATAGTGCGGCACCCCAAAAGGACAGGCATTCATGCAGTATCGGCAACCGATGCATAGCTTGCTATCATAGAGAACAGGGCCATCTGAACGCTTGACCCATGCACCGACCGGACAGGCCGAAGCACAGTCCGGATCTTCGCAGTGCATGCAGTGATAGACCATGGTTGCACTTTCAAGATCGGGGAATTTTCCCTTGATCCCGATGCCAGATACCCAGATACGCGTCTTGTCCATGGGGATTTTGTTTTCTACGCTGCAGGCTACCATGCATGCCCGGCAGTCAATGCAGCGAGTGGCATCAAAAAGGAAGGCATGTTGTTTTATCTCAGACATTGTTCTGCTCCGTATCTCAAGCCTTCTCCACCGTTACAAAAGTCTGGCTGAGCGCCTGGCCGCCGCTGATTGGATCCGTATAGGTAACGTGCAAAGCCGAATCGCTCGCGCCGTTACCATAGGCAGTGGTCAATCCTTTGGAGAGATGACCGTAACCGGGCGTCATGTATACGCAATCGGGTCGAATGGCTTCAGTCGCTAGCAAGCGGGTTTGAACCTTGCCAATAGCACTGGAGACCTCCACCCACTCGCCGTCCGCCAACCCTTTTTGCGCGGCAGTAGTGACATTCATCCACAAACGCGGTTCGTCGGAATATTTGTGCAGTAATTGGTTGTTCTGTGTGCCAAACTGAGTCTGTTGCGCCACTTTACCGGTCAACAGGTAGAACTGACCTTCAGCAGGTTGGGGTGGTTCTTCCCAGGTTGGAACACCAGGAAAACCCATCCTGGCGAGGGTGTCTGAATAAAGCTCTATCTTTCCGCTTGGCGTATTCCAAGCTGGCTCGTTTCCTTCGGTGACATGGTACGCTTCAGGCGTTTCTGCGTACCCTGTGGCTTTGATTTCCTCAAAGCTGATACCCAGAGGGGCAAGCTGCTGCCGAAGGTAGTCTTCTTCATCTGCATATTGGAAGAAATCACCCAATCCCAGGCGCTCACCTAACTGCTTGTAAATCCATAGGGCGGGTTTGGCTTCGCCCTGAGCCTCGATCACCGGCTGGCGGATAAATATTTTATCGCCAATCGGAACAAGCGGGTCATAACGTTCCAAATATGAAGCTTCGGGCAGGACGACATCCGAGAACCAGGCTGTATCATTAAGGATTATGTCTACTGTCGCGATGAAATCCATCTTGCCAAAGGCTTCGAGCGTTCTGGCGCGGTCGGGGATAGACATGACGGGATTCTGGCGCGATATGAACCAGCCATGCGCTTGATAAGGGTCACCAGTGACAATGTTGTCGCGCAATTCCTGAATAACGCCAATTTTTAGCGGTACGGCGGGATACTTCCAAGGCACACCGTCGAGACGCAACGCAGAAATCCGCGGATACGACGGCTGAGACGGCTGTCCCAATGTGCTGCTTTCCTCGCCAGCGCCTCCAGTCAAGGTCACGCCCCAGTTACCCACCAGCGCATTCAAAATTCCGATGGCGCGCTGGGTATGGAATGAGTTGACAAAATTGGATGTGCGCCAGCCGTTGTGCGCCAACGCATGCGGCGCGGCTGAGGCGAATTCACTCGCAATCCGAGTGATCGTTTCAGCAGGGATACCCGTCAGCGGGGAAGCCCACTCGGGTGTATAGCGGCTGACCTCGTTTTTAAGTTCTTCAAAGCCGACCGTGTTCTGTGAAACGAAGTTGCGGTTATAGAGATTCTGGCTGGTGATAACGTTGAGCAAGGCCAAGTGGAAAGCCAGGTCCAAGCCTGGTTTGATGGGCAGCCACTGAGCGGCTTTGGAGGCGGTCTTGGTGTAGCGCGGGTCGAGATAGACCACCTTCGCACCACGGTCAATCGCCATACTCAGGTCATGTGTCTCGGATGTGGAAATCGCTTCAAGAAGGTTGCGTCCCGTCAATAAAATGTAGTTGAGCTTGTCGTCATAAATGCGGGCGGGTTCTTCCATGCCATAAGTCATCAGGTTAGAGACAATCATTGCATTGAAGCACAGTGAGCGCTGCGTGCCGTAATTCGGCGAGCCGAAGGCATAGAGCAGGTTCTCAAACAGCGGTTGGCTCAAATTATGAGTGGACGAAAAGACCATTGCCTCAGGCCCATATTTTTCTTTGATCTTGAGCATATTCGTGGCAACAATATCCAACGCTTCTTCCCAGGAGGCTTTACGAAATAACCCCTCTCCGCGTTTTCCCACCCGAACAAGCGGAGATAATACCCGATCGGGGTCGTAAGTATTCATCAAACCGGATTGGCCGCGCGGGCACAAATTGCCTTTGGAGTGAGGGTGATCCGGATTCCCTTCCAATTTTACAACACGCCCATCTTCGACTTTCGCAAGTACGCCACAGCGCCAGACGCACATTTCACACATCGTGGGGATATACCCGCTGTTGGTGGCGTCCAGCATCCCGGTTACCCGGGCGGCTTCAGCCACCAGGGGTGGTATAAACCGTCCGAGCACCACTGCACCGACGGCTGCGCCACCAACTTTAAGAAAGTCGCGTCGCGATAACGTGTTTGGCATAAATATCTCCAATCCAATTACTAGTTAGGGGTGACCACTACGCGAAATCTGGTCACCCCTAATGTTGAGCAATTACTTTTTCTTGCGCTGCCAGCCCATGCGGTCAATCAAATAGAATAACACCAGTGCCATGATCGTGAATACAAGGATGGCCAGGTAGGGGCTTATGTGCCACAATTCAGGCAGGGTTACGTTCCCATAATTGGCGATTGCAGAAATTTTCGGGAAAACCTTATCGTAGGTCAGGCCATAGATGACCGCACCGGTCAGGAAGCCCAGAATGCCGGGGACAAGATAATCCACTTTGCCTTCGCCTGCGCCAGCTACACAGGTGCCTGGGCAGAAACCAGCCAGGGCCATACCAACGCCAAAGATCAACCCGCCAACCAGATTACCAACAACGTAAGTCGCCGGTACGGTCGGTAAATTGATCAAACCAAGTGCGTGTAAGGGAAATAGACCCAGCATGGCGACCACCAGA
>Ga0315283_10003104_pt1 | contig 14119 bp, 10 predicted proteins | sample YL17G09_0_MG_FD_204541 | JGI IMG/M metagenome (GOLD analysis project Ga0315283, IMG submission 204541) | Sediment microbial communities from Yellowstone Lake, YNP, Wyoming, USA - YL17G09_0 | ecosystem: Environmental > Aquatic > Freshwater > Lake > Sediment | place: USA: Wyoming | collected... | reverse complement strand
TCCCGACAGTTCAAAAGGGATGCATCCGAAATAACCGCAATCCTGTCACCCCCATCCAAGTTTCCCAGGGAAAGGAGAGAGCACATGAGCTTCAAAACGCTTCTTTACGATGTGGAAGGAGAAATAGGCATTCTCACGTTCAACCGGCCGGAGGTCGTCAACGCGGTCAACACCGAAATGCTCGCGGAACTGACCGATTTCTGGCAGGAAAGGCAGGAGGATTTCCAGGTCCGGGTCATCATCATCAGGGGAGCGGGTGAAAAAGGGTTCTGTTCCGGCCTGGATCTCAAGCAGACCTCCGCCATCGGCGACGGACTGGCCAGGGGTGAAGGGGGCTTCGTCCCCGAGGCCGTCTATAACGGCCAGAAGCATTTCTCCAAAGTCGCCTGCCTGATGCGCACCTGCCCGCAGCCCATCATCGCCGCCGTACACGGCGCGGCCATGGGCGGCGGCCTGTCCTTCGCCCTTGCCTCGGATGTCCGGCTGGCCAGTGAAGACGCCATGTTCGTCGCCCAGTACATCAATATCGGTCTGGGCGGCGCCGACGTGGGTTCCAGTTACTTCCTCTGGCGCATCGTGGGATGGGGCCGCGCCGCGGAGATGTGCCTGACCGGTTCAAGGGTTTATGCGGAAGAGGCCTATCGCATCGGCCTGGTCAACCACCTGTACCCCAGGGAGAAACTGATGCCGGCCGCTCTGGAGATGGCGGCAAACATGGTCGGGAAGACGAAGATGGGGCTCCGCCTGACCAAGGATGCCCTCAACGCGGGCCTCAACCTCTCGAGCCTGGAGGACACCGTCAAGATCGAAGACCGGAACCAGGCCTTCCTCTTCATGAGCGGTCTTGTTTTCAAGTAACGGGAATCACTCCCCTAATGCCGGCCGGAACGGGCATAATAGCGATAAAGGTGCATCAGGGCACGGGCGGCCCGTTTCACGGACGGGTAGGCGGGAAGCCCCGCCCGGCACAGTTGCGCCCGCAGATTCGTCCCCTGCACCGCCAGCTCCGGATCGCCGCCCTCGGAATCGACGGTAAAGACCGTCGGTTTCAGATGTCCCTTCCGCTTCACCTGTTCGATCGTCTGCGGCGTCGGATCCGGCAGGTCCGGTATGTGAAAGGCCTTCCTGAAAATCAGCCGGTCCACGATAACCATGCCCATAGCGGGGTCCCGGTAGGCGAGTTCCAGGATATTCCCGAAGTAGGCGGGGTCCACCAGGGTCTGCCAGTCATCCAGCGGGTTCCCTGCTATGGAACCTGACAGGGGCACGGTCTGCAGGAGCCGCTCCATTGTGGCAGGAGAGGGAGCGGGGACATCGAGCCCCTCGAGGATACAGGTGTCGCTGTAGACCACGCTGATGCCGCCGCCGCCGCCGATAAGGAAAACGCCACTGCCCCGAGGTCGGGGCAGAAGCGCGAAGGCAAGGATGGCATCCATCCATTCATCCAGAGAAGAAACGGGGGTCACTCCCGTCTGACGGAAGACGGCCTCCCATATCGCCTGCGAACCGGCCATCCCGCCGGTGTGGGAGGTGGCGGTGCGGGCGCCTACTTCGGTCTGCCCCCCCTTCCAAAGGACGATGGGCTTGCGCCTGCCGATCTCCCTGGCCAGATCAAAGAACCTGCCTCCCTCGTGAAGGCCTTCGAGATAGATGGCAATCACCTCGATGCCGTCATCCTGTCCCATGAACTCCAGAAAATCCAGGCTGCCCAGAACCGTGGCGTTGCCGATGCTCACAGCCTTCTCTGTGCCGATGCCGAGGGAGTAGGCGTATTCGGTCAGACGCTGGGTGATGGAGCCGCTCTGGGAAATAATACCCAAAGGACCGCTGGCGCCCGGTATGGCTCCCCAGGCCGTAAGGCCCGAGGCCGGGCAATAAGGACCCATACAGTTGGGGCCGATGACCAGAAGCCCCTTCGCCTTCGCTATGGAGGCCACCTGCTGTTCAAGCCGCCTTCCCTCCTCCGTGCCGATTTCCTTGAACCCGGCGGTCAGGATATGGATGTGTCTCAGGCCGATCCGGCCACATTCCTCAAGCACGGCAGGTATTTGGGCCGCGGCCACGCACAGGACCGCCAGATCGGGAACCTCGGGAAGGGAAGCAAGATCCGGATAGGCCGGCAGCCCCAGGATCTCGGAGGCCTTGGGATTGATGGGATAGAGCTTCCCGGTATAACCTGCTTCCAGGTATTTCTGTAAAAAGCTCATGCCCCCGAAACGGAACTCGGACCTGGGAACACCGACTAGCGCGATATGTTTCGGTTTGAAAAAGGGAATAAAATCGACTCTTGGGGATTCCATAACTTCTCCTTTCCGGCAGCCGCCCGGGCAGCGGAGCCTGCCTTGGCTCGGCCAGCACCGCCGGACACTCCGGAAAAAGGTGTCGTCGAACAAATCGACAGCCCTGGAGGCAACTGCCCGGAAGGATACACTGAATAATCCCGCTGTCAAGGAAATGAAACAATCATGATTGTCCTTTGAGCATGTTTCATGCTATGGGAAGCCGAAAAAACACACCTGGGTGAAATTCCGCAATATGACCTTTCGCATCCGCCATTATCCCGTGTTTGAAAGGGGAACATTTCTCAGCAATCCCAATCTTTTCAACCGCTTCGCTCAGAATCTCGCCGATTACCGGCAGGACGGATACGAGAGAGCCCGGCAAACCATGACCGGCTATGAAGAGGTCATCCATTGGCCACTGCTCACCGGGCCGGGCTTTTACGGGGGCACCCATCCCGGCGCCGACAATGTTTTCGTGGAAACCATGACCGGGATGAGCAATTTCATCTATAACAGCGACTGCCTCTACGCCAACCCGGCAAGAAGGGTGTTCGCCATCTCCGATCCACCGGGCATCACCACCAGCTCGCGGCGGCTCTTTGAAGTTCTGGATCGTTATCTGCAGGAGTCGGACGACCTGGAAGATGCCGTCAACCGGCTCAACGTACAGATGCGACCCGAGCAAGCCGCTACCCTGAGCCTGGTCCATGTCCCGGCGAACCGTCCCGACCGAGCCCTGGTTCTGCTCGCCGGCGACTCGCTGCTTTTTTACGGCAATGAAATGAGCCGGCGGCTGATGCCGTTGGCGGGCAACCCCGCTTTCATCGGGACAGCCAACGCCCGCTTCCAGCCTCAGGAGATCGGGCTTTCCGCAGGCGACTTTTTTATCATCGCCAGTGACGGCATCCTCTCCATCAGGGGAAACCATATCGACAAGAGACTCGAAGACGTCCTGATGGAGCATGTCGATGGTTCCCTCGAAAATTTTGTCCATAGCGCCATGACGGCCTGCAACCGGCATTTCGATGATAAAATTTTCGACCGCCCCTTCACCCGTTTCGGAGGTCACGACAACGTTTCCCTGTTGCTCGTCCACCCGGAAAGACTCCTAAATGCCGGCTCGGCCCCAAGCGTTATCCTCGGCGGGGAAATGCAGAGTCGATAGCAGGCGGGAGCGGGGCCGGGACCCGGCGGCATGCCTTTGTCGGACCGGGTCCCGTGCAACATGCCTGCCGAGCCGGAAAGCCCCGCGGACCGTCAGGAACCTTCCGGAGGCGAAAAGGTAATAAAGACCATAATATTAACATGTTTTATATTCTTTCGGCGCGGTAAAAAAGGCCCCTGCCCTCTGAAAATATCTCTTCCCAAGCACCCCTTTTTATGCTACCTTCTTGTTGCCGTGAGCGTCGGGAAAAATTCGGGCATCTTCTGGTAAATCATGCGTAAAATCATCAGCATAGCAAATCAGAAAGGGGGAGTGGGTAAAACCACGACGGCCATCAATCTCGCGGCGTCGCTGGCTGCGGCGGAGAAGAAGACCCTGTTGATCGACTGCGACTCCCAGGGCAACGCAAGCAGCGGCCTGGGCGCAGACCGGGAGAAGATCCGGGAAAGGAATCTCTACCATACCCTGATCGGCAACCTTCCCCTCGGGGAGGTCATCGTCGAAACGCCGATGCCCCAGCTCGACCTGGCCCCGGCCGACCAGAACCTGATCGGGATCGAGATCGAGTTTGTCACCCTTCCGGACCGGGAAAAGAAGCTGCGCGATCGGATCCGGGAGATGGACAGGACCTATGACTTCATCATCATCGACTGTCCCCCGTCACTGGGCTTCCTGACGATCAACGCCCTGGTGGCCTCCGACTTTCTGATCATCCCCCTGCAGTGCGAGTACTTCGCCCTGGAGGGACTCGGCTACCTGCTGAACACGCTGAAGCTGGTCAGAAGCCGTTTGAATCCGACCTTGGCCCTGGGAGGAATCCTTCTGACCATGTTCGATTCGCGAAACCTCCTTTCGCACCGGGTCAGCGATGATGTGAGAAACCATTTCGGCTCGTCGGTCTTCGAGACGATCATCCCGCGCAACGTGAGGCTCTCCGAGTGTCCGAGCCATGGACTCCCCATCATCCTTTACGATATTAAATCGCGCGGCGCCGTGTCCTATATGGAACTGGCCCGGGAAATCCTGATCAACGGGAGAATGTAGATGCCGCCGAAAAATTCGCTGGGCAAGGGACTGGGGGCCATGTTTCCCGACCTGATCGATGCCATCGGGACGAAGCCGTCCTTCATCCTCTGTGGAATCGAGGAACTCGTTCCCAACAGGTTCCAGTCACGAAAGGCCTTCGACGACCGCGAACAGAAACGCCTCGTGGCCTCCATCAGAAAAAGCGGCATCATTCAGCCGCTCGTCGTGAGAAAGGTGGCCCGGGGTTACGAGATCATCGTCGGGGAGCGCCGGTGGAGGGCCGCCCAGGAGGCTAAACTCCGGGAAGTCCCCGTCATCATCCGGGACGCCGAAGACCTGGAGGTGGCCGAGCTGTCGCTCGTCGAAAATATCCAGCGCGAGGCCCTGAATCCCATCGAAGAGGCCGAGGCCTACCAGATCCTCAGCGGCACCTTCGGCCTTTCCCAGGAGGAGATATCCGCCCGGGTCGGAAAAGACCGCTCGACGGTCGCCAACATGATCCGTCTGCTCAAAGCGCCCCCGGAAGTTCGGGCGGCCCTCATCGACAAGTCCATCAGCCCCGGCCACGCAAGGGCGCTGCTGGCCCTGAATTCACCGGAGGAGCAACGCCGGGCCCTCGAAACCATTGTCGTAAGAGGGCTCAACGTGCGGGAAACGGAAAACCTGATCAGCAAGAGAATGGACGTTCCCCACGAGCAGAAGGCCCCCCCAAGGGACCCCTATCTCCTGGATCTGGAACGGGACCTGTCCTCGACGCTCATGGCGAAGGTACAGATCCGCCAGGGGAAAAAATCGGGTCAGATCGAAATCCGCTTCTCCACGAAGGAGGAACTCAACCGGATCATAACGCTGCTTCGGGAAATAAGCGGTTCATAGACAAAGAAATACCAACGGACAGATGTTGACAACCCTGTTCATAAAGGCTTGATAAGTTGGACATCATCTGGGAAAAAAGCATCAACATCCTTAAAGAAAGCATCAGCCAGCAGAATTTTGAGACCTGGATAAAACCGATCAGGACCCTCGCTCTGGATGGGAACCAACTCCATCTGTCTGTGCCCAACAAGTTTTTCAAGGACTGGCTCCTGGAGAATTATCTGGTCATCATCAGGGAGACCCTGACCACCGCCTCCGGGCTCGCCATCGATGTGAATTTCGTCGTCAGCCCCGATCAGGGCAAGACCCCGGCAGGCTCGCCGGAGCAGTCCCCGGATCATCCGGTCCAGGGATCCCCAGTTAGAAAGTCCGTCAGGCCGAAGCTGCCCCAGTCTCTCAACCTGAACTACAGCTTCGAGCGGTTCGTCATCGGCGCCTGCAACCAGTTCGCCCATGCGGCCTCCGTGGCCGTGGCCGAGCAGCCCGCAAAAAATTACAACCCCCTGTTCATTTACGGAGGCGTCGGTCTCGGGAAGACCCATCTTCTCAACGCGATCGGCATCCACACCCTGTCCGTCTACCCGGATAAAAACGTAGTCTATGTCTCGGCCGAGGAATTCATGAACGAACTGATCAACTCCATCCGGTACGACCGGATGCCGCAATTCCGGGGAAAATACAGGAACATCGACTGCCTGCTCATCGACGATATCCAGTTCATCGCCGGCAAGGAGAGGACCCAGGAAGAATTCTTCCACACCTTCAACACGCTGCACGATTCGGCCAAGCAGATCGTCGTCACAAGCGACAAATTCCCGAGGGACATCCCCAACCTGGAAGCCAGGCTGCGATCCCGTTTCGAGTGGGGTCTCATCGCCGACATCCAGCCCCCGGCCATCGAAGACAAGATCGCCATCATCAACAAAAAAGCCATGGAAAACGGCATGAATATCCCCTCCGACGTCTCACACTACATCGCTACCCAGGCCGAATCCAACATCCGGGAGTTGGAAGGATTTCTCGTCAGGATCGGGGCCTACTCGTCCCTGACGAAAAGAGCGATCGACATGGACCTCGTCAAGGAGGTTCTCAAGACTATCATCAAGCAAAACGAGAAGGAAGACATCTCCATCGAGGAAATCGTCAAGGTAGTGGCGGGCAAGCTCAACGTCAAGATCTCCGACGTGAAGTCCCCGAATAAAAACAAAAACCTCGCCCTGTCCCGGCAGATCGCCATGTATCTCGCCCGGAAGCTGACCAGCGCCTCCTTTCCGGATATCGGCGAGAAGATCGGGGGAAGGGACCACTCGACGGTCATCTATGCAAACAACAAAATCAAGAAAAACCTGGAGAGCAACCCAAAACTGAAACAGGTCATCGAGGAGATCGAAGAGACGCTGCTCCACAAACATTGACAAGCGCAGGCAGAAGGTTTATGAAGACCGATCCTGCAGATCATTCAGAACCCGCCATGATAACGGCGGAAGGAAGGATGGAAACAGCCATGGAGTTCAACATTCAGAGAAGCACTTTTCTGGAGGGCATTCAAAAGACGCTGGGCATCGTCGAGCGGAAGACGACCATGCCGATCCTGAACAATGCGCTGATCCGGACCGAAAACAACAGGCTCCGCATTGTCGCCTCGGACAGAGAGATCGGCCTGGTGGCCGATTACGACGCCGACATCGTCGCCGAGGGCGAGATCACCGTTTCCGCCCGCAAACTTTCCGAGATGATCCGAGAGATTCAGGGAGACCGGATCCACTTTGTGACGAACGACAATTACATGGTGACCATGACCAGCCTGAAGGCCGTCTATAAAATCCCGGGAGTGCCGGCCGATGATTACCCGACTGTTGTCGCCGAGGAGGGCATGCCCCTTGCCCCGGTCAAGGCGGAGGTCCTGAAGCAATTGATCCGCCGCATTTCCTTCGCCATATCCGGCGACGACATGCGCAAAAACCTCAACGGCGCCTTCTTCGAAACGGGCAGGCAAGGCGATGCCTTCACCATCCGGATGGTCGCCACGGACGGACACCGCCTCGCCCTGGCCGATGCCGATCTCGGCATGCCCGGTTTCCCATCCCTCGAAAAAGGCGTCATCATCCCGAGAAAGGGACTGGGTGAGATCCGGAAACTCCTGGAGGACGAACCCGGTGACGTTTCTTTAGGCCTCCAGCCGGGATACTGCGTTATCAGGACCGACAGCACCCTTCTCAAGGTCAACCTGCTGGATGCGGACTACCCCGATTACCGGCGGGTGCTGCCGACGGAACCCGGGTCCGTCGTCCAGTTCGAAAAAGACACGGTGCTTCATGCCCTGAGAATGATGAACGTAATCTCCTCGGAAAAGTACAGCGGCGTCATCATCACCCTCCGGGACAACACGATGATCCTCAATTCGACGAATCCGGACGTGGGCGAGGCCAACGACGAGATCGACGTCTCCTACCAGGAGGCGGAACTGGTGGTCGGTTACAACGTCAGCTACCTCATCGATGCCATCGAGGTCATCGACACGGAGAGGGTGGTGTTCGAGATCGGCCAGGGCATGAAACCCGGGGTCATCAAACCGCTGGGCGACGATCACTACCTGTGCATCGTCATGCCGCTGAAACTGTAAATTTTCATAACATATTCAAGCTAATGGATACTATGGATCATCAAGAGACCCCACGACCCGAGGACCACTACGGTGCGGACAGCATCAAGGTCCTGGAAGGCCTTGAGGCCGTGCGGAAACGCCCGGCCATGTATATCGGCTCCACCGGCAAGGACGGTCTCCACCACCTCGTCTACGAGGTAGTGGACAACAGCATCGACGAGGCGGTGGCGGGATACTGCGATCACATCACCGTCATCATCCGGGTGGACAACAGCATCGTTGTAAACGACAATGGCCGCGGCATTCCCGTGGACCTGCACAAGACGGAAGGCGTATCGGCCGCCGAGGTGGTCCTGACAAAGCTCCATGCCGGCGCCAAATTCACCAATGACAGCTATAAGATATCCGGCGGCCTTCACGGCGTCGGCGTCTCCGTCGTCAACGCGCTGTCCAGCATTCTGGAGGTCGAGATCCGCAGAGACGACCTTGTCTACGCGCAGTCCTACGTCAACGGCACCCCCACGGCCCCCCTGGAGATCATCGGCAAAACCAAGGGCCGGCGGGGCACCAAGATCACCTTCAAGCCCAATGAGGAGATCTTCGAGGATATCGAGTACAGTTTCGATACCCTGTCCAACCGCCTCCGGGAACTGGCCTTTCTGAATCCGGGTGTCATGATCGATCTGGCCGACGAGAGAACGGACAAGAAAAGCGAGTTCTTCTATGAGGGGGGCATCGTCTCCTTCGTCGAATACATCAATCGCAACAAGAAGGTTCTCCATAAGAATCCCATCTATGTTCAAGGCTCCAAGGAAGACTGTTACGTAGAAGTGGCTCTTCAGTACAACGATACCTATCTGGAAAACATCTTCTCCTTCGCGAACAACATCAACACCACCGAGGGCGGCACCCATCTCATCGGATTCCGGTCCGCCCTGACCCGGGTTTTCAATAACTACGCCACGAGCAACAATATCCTGAAAAACGGCAAGGAATCGCTCCGGGGCGAAGACGTGCGCGAAGGGCTCTCCTGCGTCATCAGCGTCAAGATCAAGAACCCCCAGTTCGAGGGCCAGACCAAGACGAAACTGGGCAACAGCGACGTCAAGGGTCTCGTGGAGGGGATCGTCTACGAAAAGATGAACAGCTACCTGGAAGAAAATCCGGGTGTCGCCAAACAACTGCTCGGCAAGTGCATCGATGCGGCCCGGGCCCGGGATGCGGCCCGGCGGGCCCGGGAGCTGACACGCCGCAAGAGCGCCCTGGAAGTGGGCGCCCTGCCGGGCAAGCTCGCGGACTGCCAGGAACGGGACCCGGCGCACAGCGAGATTTATCTTGTCGAGGGCGATTCCGCCGGCGGCTCGGCAAAACAGGGGCGGGACCGGCGAAACCAGGCCATCCTGCCGCTGCGGGGCAAGGTCCTCAACGTGGAAAAGGCCCGCTTCGACAAGATGCTTCAGAACGAGGAGATCAAGGTCATCGTCACGGCCCTGGGGACGGGGATCGGCCAGGGAGATTACGACGTCAGCAGGCTCCGTTACCACAAGGTGGTCATCATGACCGATGCCGATGTGGACGGTCTCCATATCCGGACGCTCCTTCTGACCTTTTTCTTCAGGCAGATGCGGGAGCTGATCGAGCGGGGCTACCTTTTCATCGCCCAGCCGCCCCTTTTCAAGGTCACGGACCGCAAACAGGAACTCTATATCCGTGACGAGGAAGGGTTGAAAACCCATGTCCTCCAGAGCGGCGTCGCGAAGATCCGGCTGCTCACGGGAAACGGGAGCTCCCTTACCGGAGAGCGTCTCTACGGTATCATCCGGAAGGTCATGCGGATCGAGACGGGACTGGATAAATTCGAAAAGGAAGATCTGGACCGGGACATCATCCGGATTCTGGCCGGCGATCCGGCCGTCAGGGATGACGATTTCAGGATGGAAGAGGCCCTGGACAGGGTAGCCCGGCGGACGACCATGGCTGCGGGCGAGAAGGTCGCCGGATACACGCTGGAGGCGGACCAGGAACACGGCGGGTTCCGGATGGTCTTTCAGATCAGGCGAAACGGTCATACCCTCTCCACCACTGTGGACAGGGCCATCCTGCGCACGCCGAAATTCACGGAAATCAGGGCGCTCCTGAGTCAAATCGTCAACCTCGGCGAGGCCCCCTACCGGCTTGTCTTCGACGAGGCCGGGGATACCGGCGCGCAGGAAGAGATCGGCAGCATGACAACGCTCGTGGAGTACATCATAAATGCCGGGAAAAAGGGATTGAGCATCCAGCGCTACAAGGGCCTCGGCGAGATGAATCCGGAGCAGCTCTGGGAAACGACGATGAATCCGGAAAAGAGAACGCTCCTGCAGGTGCGGGTCGAGGACGCCGTCATCGCCGATCAGATCTTCACGACGCTCATGGGCGACCAGGTCGAACCCAGACGCGATTTTATATACAAGAATGCCCTTTACGCGACAAACCTCGATTTATAAAGATCGCAACTCACAAGGAGCATCCCTGATATAAGGCAAGGGAATCTTCAGATGAATCAGCCCTTTTTCGAGAAGAACATCTCCGTCAACATCGAAGACGAGATGAAAAAGTCCTATATGGCTTACGCTATGAGCGTCATCATCGGCCGGGCCATCCCCGATGTGCGCGACGGCCTGAAACCAGTCCACCGCCGGGCGCTTTTCGCCATGCACGAAATGGGAAACCGGTGGAACCGCCCCTACAAAAAATCCGCCCGCATCGTCGGGGATATCATCGGCAAGTACCACCCCCACGGCGATGTCGCCGCCTACGATACCGTTGTCCGCATGGCCCAGGATTTCTCCATGCGCTATCCCCTCATCGACGGCCAGGGGAATTTCGGATCGGTCGACGGCGACCCCCCGGCAGCCATGCGCTACACGGAGATCAGGATGGACCGCCTCGCCGAGGAACTCCTGGCCGATCTGGAGAAGAACACCGTCGATTTCGTGCCGAACTATGACGAATCGCTCGAGGAACCGACGATCCTGCCCGCCAGAATTCCTCTGCTGCTGCTCAACGGTTCGTCGGGTATCGCCGTCGGCGTGACCACGAACATCCCGCCCCACAACCTTACCGAGGTCATCAACGGGACGATCGCCCTTATCGGCAATCCCGCCATCACTATCGAGGAGCTGATGGGGTACATCCAGGGACCCGATTTCCCCACGGCGGGCTTCGTCAACGGCCGGGACGGGATCAACTCTGCCTACCGGACAGGCCGGGGCATCATCCGGGTCCGGGCCAGGGCCCTCATCGAGCGCAATGCCCGCAGCGACAAGGAAAGCATCGTCGTCACCGAACTTCCCTACCAGGTGAACAAGGCCACGCTCGTGGAAAAGATCGCGGAGTTGGTCAAGGAGCGCAAGATCACGGGCATCTCAGATCTGAGGGACGAATCGGACCGGGACGGCATCCGGATCGTCATCGACCTCCGCCGCGACGAGGCCTCGGGACCGATCCTCAACCAGCTCTACAAGCACACCCAGATGGAAGCCACCTTCGGGATCATCATGATCGCCATCGAGAACAACCAGCCCAAGGTCTTCAATCTGAAGGAGGTCCTGGCAAGCTTCGTCGAGTACCGCAAACAGGTCATTGTCCGCCGGACGACCTTCGACCTGCTCCGGGCCAGGGAACGGGCCCATATCCTGGAAGGGCTCATCATCGCCCTGGACCGGATCGATGAGGTCATCGCCGTCATCAAGGCGGCGCGCAACCCCCAGGAGGCCTCGACAGCCCTCTGCGGCACCTTCGGCCTGAGCGAAATCCAGGCCAAGGCCATCCTGGAGATGCGTCTGCAGCGCCTGACGGGTCTCGAACGCGAGAAGATCGACACAGAGTATGCCGAGACGATGGACCTGATCGGCAGGCTCCAGGCGATCCTCGACGATCCCCGCAAGGTTCTGGAGGTGATCATCACGGAACTGGAGGAGATCCGGGGCCGCTACGGCGACGAGCGGCGCACCGAAATCGTGACGAGTTCCGAGGACATCGACATCGAGGACATGATCGTCGAGGAGGACATGGTGGTCACCGTGTCCCATTCCGGTTACATCAAGCGCAACCCCGTGAGCCTCTACCGGAACCAGCACCGGGGCGGCCGGGGCAAGGTGGGCATGGCCACTAAGGAAGAGGACTTCGTGGAGAAGATCTTCATCGCCTCCACCCACGACTACATCCTGATCTTCTCCAGTCTGGGACGCGTCTACTGGCTCAAGGTCTACCAGATCCCCCAGGCGGGGCGGGCGGCCAAGGGCAAGGCCATCGTAAACCTGATCAACGTGTCGCAGGGGGAGCGGGCGGCAGCCATCCTGCCGGTCCGGGAATTCACGGGGGAGAGGTCCGTGGTCAAGGTGACGAAGAAGGGGATCGTCAAGAAAACGGAACTTTCGGCCTATGCCAACCCGCGTGCCGGCGGGATCATCGCCATTTCCATAGACTCGGACGACGAACTCATGGATGTCCAGCTCACCTCCGGCGATCAGGACATCTTCCTCGGTACGCGCAAGGGCCAGTCCATCCGCTTTCATGAACAGGATGTCCGGGAAATGGGCCGGACGGCCCGGGGTGTGATCGGCATCCGGATGGACGAGGACGACCTCGTCGTCGGCATGGAGATCCCCTCGGAGGGCAACTCCATCGTCACCATCTCCGAAAAGGGATACGGAAAACGGACGAACGTCGAGGAGTACCGCCTCCAGAGCCGGGGCGGCAAGGGGACCATCAATTTGAAGACCGTCCCCAAGGTTGGCAACGTCTCGGGTATCCTCCAGGTGACAGGCAACGAAGATATCATGCTCATCAGCAACTCGGGCAAGATCATCCGGGTGAAGGTGGATGAGATCCCCATGCTGCACCGCAGCACCCAGGGGGTCAAGCTGATCGAGCTTGATCCCGATGAGAAGCTGGTCGGACTCGCCCGGACGGAACGGGAAGCGGAGGTCGGCAACGGCCGTGAGGACGACCTGTCCCCCGAGGACGACGAGACTGAAGAAGATCTCCTCGAGGACGGACAGGAAAGCGATGACGGGACCAGCCTTTCCTAAAGAGCGGGTGAAGGAACCCGGACCGGTCATCGAGGCATCCCGCCTGCGCAAGACCTTCGGCGATCTGGTGGCCGTCGATGACATCTCCTTTGCCGTGCACCCGGGCGAATGCTTCGGCATCCTGGGCCCCAACGGCGCGGGGAAAACGACAACCATCCGGATGATCTATGGTTTTTCACCCATGACGGGGGGCACGCTGCAGGTCTTCGGCCTCGACATCGCGCAGCAGCCCCGGGCTATCAAGACCCGTATCGGCGTCTGCCAGCAGGAAAACACCCTGGACCCGGACCTGACGGCTCAGCAGAACCTGGAAGTCTTCGCGCGCTACTTCGATATTCCCCCGGCACAGGCCACGGAAAGGGCGAACGAACTGCTCAAGTTCATGGCCCTGGAAAACCGCAAGGACGCCCGGTCCGCCGAGCTTTCGGGCGGCATGGTCCGGCGCCTGGTTTTGGCCCGGGCCCTGGTCAACCAGCCGGAACTGCTGATTCTCGACGAGCCCACGACAGGCCTCGATCCCCAGGCCCGCCATCAGGTTTGGGAGCGGCTCGAGGACCTGAGAGCGAAAGGCCTTTCCATCCTGCTTACAACCCACTATATGGACGAGGCTTCCCGGCTCTGCGACCGCCTGATGATCATGGACCAGGGACGGATCCTCGTGGAAGGCGAACCGGCGGAACTGATCCGGCAATACGTGGGCCGGGACATCATCGAGGTGGCCGTGCCGGAGGAGGCCCTGCGGCAGTTCATCCGGGAGCGCGATCTGCAGTCCGAAGACCTGGGCCACCGGTTGATCATCTACCTGGAGGACAGAGACGACCTCTACCATGAAATCAGGGAACGTTACTGCGGGGAGGGCTGCACCCTGCGCATGGCGACCATGGAGGACGTCTTTCTGAAACTGACGGGAAGGGAGCTCCGGGAATGACAAGCGGCGGCTCCTGGAACATCACCCGGCGCTTCATCCGGGTCTGGCAGCGCAATTTCAAGGCCTACGGTCAGAGCTGGAAGATCGGCTTCATCCCGCCGCTTCTGGAACCCCTCTTCTATCTGCTCGCCTTCGGGGTGGGTCTCGCCGCCCTGGTGGGAA
>Ga0315283_10003103_pt1 | contig 14119 bp, 12 predicted proteins | sample YL17G09_0_MG_FD_204541 | JGI IMG/M metagenome (GOLD analysis project Ga0315283, IMG submission 204541) | Sediment microbial communities from Yellowstone Lake, YNP, Wyoming, USA - YL17G09_0 | ecosystem: Environmental > Aquatic > Freshwater > Lake > Sediment | place: USA: Wyoming | collected... | reverse complement strand
CAACGCGGCTTGCGCGATGTCTCTGATCCAGCTCATCCCGGCTGCGATCGTCGCCCCTTGGCTGGGCTCTCTTTCGGACCGGTATCGGCCCGGGCGGGTTCTACTCGTTGGTTACGCGCTGATGACGCTCGCGATGGGAGCTGCGGCAGCGGCGATGGCTGTCGACGCTCCCGCCGCGCTGGTCTACGGGCTCGCCGCTTTCGGCACCCTGGGTGTGACGCTTCCGCGTCCCGCGCAGGCCTCGCTGTTGCCGGCCATCGTTCGGACTCCCTCTGAGCTCACCGCCGCGAACGTGTTCTCGGGATGGATGGAAACGGGCAGCGTCTTCGTCGCTCCCGTGCTCGTGGGCGTGCTCCTCGGGGTTGGCGGGCCACCCCTGGCGCTGGCCGCGATGGCGGGGCTCTCGCTCCTCGCCGCGTTGGCGATCCTGGCTCTCCCAGGACCGCAGCCTCAACCCCGCGAGGAGGACGCTCCCTCGCCGACACGACAGGGGCTCAGCGCGCTGGCGGAACGACCTTCGGCACGGCTGCTGGTGGGCGTCCTGGGTGCCCAGTACCTACTTATAGGGGCGCTCGATCTGCTCGTAGTCGGACTAGCTATCGACGTACTCGGCATCGGCGAGTCCGGGGTTGGATACCTCAATTCGGCAGTAGGTGTCGGAGGGTTGCTCGCGGGCGGCGTGACGGCCCTGCTAGTCGGGCGCCGTCGTCTGGCCCCTCCGCTGATCGCCGGCATCCTTGGGGCCGGCTTGGCGCTTGTGGTTCTCGGCCTATTCACGACCACGCTTAGCGCGTTCGTCCTGATCGCCGCCGCGGGATTCGGGAGGATCATCTTCGACGTGACCGGGCGGACACTGTTGCAGCGCACCGCACCCAGCTCAGTCATCGCCGGTGTGTTCGGGATGCTCGAGTGCCTGATGAACGTGGGGCTCGCCGCGGGGGCCCTGCTGGTGCCGGTGCTGATAGCCACCGCGGGCGTTGAGACCGCCATCGTCGGTGCGGGTGCGGTGTTCGTCTTGCTGGCGGCCGTTCTCGGTCGCCGGTTGATGCGCGTGGATGAAGACGCCGATATGCCGCAGGTGGAGATACAGCTCTTGCGTTCGATCCAGATCTTCGCGCCGCTCCCTGCTCCGGCCCTCGAAGGTCTCGCGCGCTCCCTCGAGCCTCTCTCCGTTGCTGCCGGTGAGGTGCTCATCAGAGAGGGGGACCCGGGCGACCGCTACTACGCCATCGCCGACGGGCAGCTGCGCGTCACCAGCGAGGGCAAGGAGATCGCCGTCCGAGGCCGCGGTGAGGGAGTGGGTGAGATCGCGCTGATCCGCAGAGTGCCGCGCATCGCAACCGTCACGGCCGTGACCGACGCGCGACTCTATGCGTTGGAGGAGGGTCCATTCCTGATCGCGCTGACCGGCCACGCGCCCGCGCTGCGCGCAGTGAACGCTGTAGTCGAGGACCGCCTTAGCCAGGCTGGCGACGACCCCAGCGGGAGCAGCTAAGGGGTCGGCGTGCCATTTCCGGACGGCCAGGTGGCCGGGTGGGAGAAGATGCCACCGCGGGGCACCGCGTCGACTGCGCGGACGGTGTGCGTACCGTACTCGCCGAGCTCCTCGGAGTAGGTTGCCCAGCGGAACGTCGGCGGGTCACCGAGCTGGTTCGCCGATGCCGAGAGTGCGAGCGAGCTCTCTTCGAGTACCGGATCGAGTGAGACCAGCAGCGCATCGCCCCCATCCTGCAACGGTCGGCGGTCGATCAGGAGCCCAGACAGCTTCGAACCATCCCATCGCGCGTGCATGATCAACTCGCAGGGCATGGGGCTCGAAGGGGGGAACGGGAACCCTCTGGCCGAGACGGCTCTGTCGGTATCGACGCAGAAAGACCATCCGATGGCGACGTAGCCCTTCGGCACCGGGGGCTCGGCCGGGACGGGTTTCGCCAGGGTCACGGTGAACGTGAAATCGCCGTTCTGCCGCGTGATCTCGGCGCCGAGCATGTCGAGATAGCCGGGCGCCGCAGCACCGCCTGCCATCACAGCGTCTCCTGCGGGATCGGACCGAGCCGATGCTACGGGTGTCACGTCGGGCGAGTTCGCGGCGGGCGTGTCTGCCGAGCCAGCCGCTTCAGACGAACTGCCCCGGGAGCAAGCGGTGGATACCAGGACGCCTGCGAGTATCGCCAGCCGACAGAACCTCATGACGCTCGGCATCCTTGTCGACTTCTCTAGGCGGACCCGTGAACGATCGACCGCACGAACTCGGTCGTCGAGCGAGGGGTGATGCCGGCTGCGCCGAATGGGGTGTCGCCACAAGTCCCATCGACGAGGTCAGACGCCAGCGCCATCCCCAAGATCGATGCGAGGGTGGGCTTAGGTCTGCGCATCACAGCGGCCCCGACGCGCAGGGCGGCGCGTGGTACGTGTCGGCGACGCATCCGTCGTTCTGCCTCATGCTCCAGAAGGTCGGCGGCCTCGTTGCGGGTGAATGCTTCCGGTCCACCAACCTCGACGACCTCGGGGGGATCGTCGTCGAGCGCAAGGAACGCGGTCAGCGCGGCGATGTCGTCGAGGCCAACGTATCGCGCCTTCGAATCACCGCGTCCGAAGATCGTGAGCTTGCCGTTCGGCCAATCGAACTGCGTAACGGGAGACAGCCAAGTCTCCTGGAACATGTCGGGTCGCACGATGACCGGCCGGAGTTGCGAGTGACGAAGACGCTCTTCGGTTGCCGCCTTCGCTGCCGCGTACGGCGCGAGCTTCACAGCGATGGGCGGTACCGCGGCCGAGAGGAAGACGAATCGTTCGACGCCCGCACGTTCCGCCGCTGCGATCAGCGATGCGTAGCCGTCGACGTCGGTGTCGCGGATGGTCAGTCTCTTCTCGCCGTTCATGGCCCGGTCGAGGCTGTTGGCCGTAGAAACGATGGTGTGGACGCCGTCGACCGCGGCGCCGAGCGAATCGGCGTTTCGCAGGTCGCCGTTCACCACCTGGAAGCCCAGGTCGCGTAGCTTCTCACCCGAGGAGGCCGGCCTGACCAGGGCCCGGAGCTCGGCCCGGGAGTCGGCGAGCTTGCCGGCGATCCGGCTTCCGAGGTCGCCGGTGCCACCGCACAGGAGGATCGTATCTGAGGTCTCTATCGAACCCACCCCCACTGACCTAGCCGATAGGCCATCGTCGAGTAGTGCGCCCACGGCGTCAAGCCGGCCCTGAGAGGTGAGCGATCGGTGCCGGCTCTACAGGTAGCCCTCGTCCGCGGCCCGCTCCACGCTCAACTCCAGCGCACGACGGGCTTCGTCCGCGCGACCACCACCCGCGGCCTCGATCCCGGATCGAAGGAGCGCCATGACCTCCTCTGGAAGCGCTCGCCCGAACGGAAGTCCGACGAGATGGACCGCGTGTCGGACGGCGGTGTCGAGGTCGTCACCGTCGAGCGCGATCGAGATGGCCGGCATCGCGGCGATCCACGCGAACGGGTACGGGACGTTGTGTTCGGCCCAGACCTTCTCCGCTTCGTCGAACGAGCGCGCCGCCTCAACGGAGTCACCCGAACGCCATGACAGCCACGCGCGGTTCGCGATTGAGGCACCCCTGTACAACCCGAAGCCCGGACGCTCGACGAGTGGATCCGCACCGTCGAGTGCGTCGCGAACGCCCTGGAGATCACCGAGCCGTCGGGAAGCGATGGCGAGATAGGTCAGCGAACGACACGACCACTCCGCATCGCCGATGCTGTCGGAGATCCGTGCGCCTTCGGTCAGCGCTTGCACTGCCTCGTCGAGTTCGGAGCGGGTCAGACGACACATGCCGAGGATGAATCGAGAACGGCCGACCAGGCGAACATCCCCTGACGCGTCTGCCGCCGCGACCCCATCCAGGGCGATCTCCAACATGACGTCGCTCGGACCCATGCCGTCCAGTCGGAATCGGTACGGGCCCGCACAGTCGATGTAGTACTGCGCGCTCTGCTGTGGGGTCCCCCATCGGGCGAGTGGCTCCTTGATCTTTTCGAGCAGGTCTGCGAGCTGGGACCGGAGTTCGGGTAGTCCCGAGGCGAAGTAGAGGACGAAACCGCGCTCTATCCGTATCTGGATCCACTCGTGCCACCAGGCGGCCTCGGCGCCGAATGGCTCGGAGCCGAGCAGGTCGATTGCCTTCTGCAGATGACCCAGCGGTCCGTCGAAATCCGGCCCCATCGGGAAGCACGATCCACACTTCCGCTCGCGACGTGCTTCATCGAGCGCCGAGGTCGCCAGACCGGCCGCCAGTCGGAATCTGTCCAAGGCTTCGTCCTGACGTCCCGTCAGCAGACAGATGTCGCCGATCTGTTCATGGACATGTCCGATGCCCGGGTCGTCTTCCTCGACGAGCTCCAACACTTCCTCCAGGTCGGCGAGCGCTTCGTCGTTCGCGAATCCTTCGGCCGCGAGATGAGCCGCCCGCACCAGGTAGAGGACAGCCTTGTCCTTGTCTCCGGCGCGACGGAAGTGGAAGGCGAGTTCCGGCGCGACCTGGTCCAGGTTCGCTGAGTGGAGCCTCTCCAGTGCCTCGCCGACGGCTCGATGAAGGGAGGCGCGATCCTCCTTCAGGATCTCGTGGTATGCGGCCTCCTGGATCAAGGCGTGACGGAACTCGTACTCGTCCTCCGACACTCCGGGAACGCCGCGGACGATGTCCGCGGCCAGGAGCGCGCCCAGATCGCTCGGGAGGCTCATCCGGGACGGACCTCCTCGAGGAGTTGGGTGGAGAACCGCCTGCCAACCACTGAGGCAAGCCGCGCGGTGCGACGCGCCGGGGCGGGCAGTGCATCGAGTCTCGCGAGGAGAAGACCGTGGATCGTCGCGGGGATCTCACCGTCGAACGTTCCGGACATAGCGCCGCCTTCGCCCGCTCTTTCGATGATCATGCGCACGAGCTCCTCGGCGAAGAACGGGTTGCCCTCCGCGTGGGCAAGCAAGCTTGTTTCGTCGGCCGTTTGGATCCCCGCGGCGTTCAGCAGAGCATGTACGAGCGCGCCGGCTTCGGCGGTCGCCAGGCGGTCGAGTTCGATCCCGACAACCGGGGCTTCGGCGATCATCCCAACCTCCGACAGCACCGTCCAGACGGGCGCATCGACGTCGGGTCGGCTCGTCAGGCAGAACAGGATCGGCGCGACCGCGGCGAGTGGTAGCAGGCGTCGCAGGAAGAGCACGGACGTGGGGTCGGCCCAGTGAACGTCCTGGATCAGTGCGACCATCGGACGCTCGGCAGCGCGTTGCAGAAGGAGATCGCTGATCGTCGTCATGTAGCGAGCCTGGCGGGCCTGGGAGTCGAGCGCCTTCACGACCTGCTCCTCTTCCGGCGAAGGGTTCAGCGAGAGGAGGTCCGCGAGGACCGCCTCGGCCTCGAGCGAGCCGTCGAGGTACCGCGCTACTGCGGCCGATAGGAGAGAACGCGTTTCCGCCGGGTCGGTACCCTCTCCCGAGCCGATCGCGGAGCGCAGGAGATCGACGATCACGTGGTAGCTGAGTCGACGTCCGTAGGAGACGCACGAAGCTGGGATCCAGACCGGGGAGTCGGGTCCGCGCATCGCCCTCTCGCGCCACTCGGACACCAACCTCGTCTTACCGATGCCGGGCTCGCCCGTGATGGTTGCGATCGCACCCTTCCGATCACGTTCGAGCGTGTCGGTCGCGGCGAGCAGCCTTTCCAGCTCGGCATCGCGACCGACCATGGGGGCTCTGATGTCGGCGAAACCTCGCATCGTCGTCTGCCCGTCACGCCGGCCGACGACCTGCCACATGCGAACCGGTTCGCTCTTACCTTTGAGGTCGAATCGACCGCGGTCCTCCCACTCGAACATGGACTCGGCGAGGCGACGGGTGTCGTCGGAGACGTAGACGGTCATGGGCTCGGCCGTTGCCTCGATCCGGGCAGCTAGGTTTATCGCGTCTCCGAGGGCGAGGTACTCGGAGGCCAAGTCGCTACCGAGGTCGCTACCGAGGTCGCCCACGACGACCAGTCCCGTGTTGATACCGACCCGCATCTGGAGCTGCACGCCGAACCGCGACTGGATCTCGGTTCCCACCTCGCGTACGACGTCCAGGAGATCTAGAGATGCTTGGATCGCCCTGACGGGATCGTCCTCATGCGCGACGGGGGCTCCGAAGTAGATCAGGAGTGCGTCCCCGAGGATCCGGGCGATGGTTCCCTCGTACCGATCGACCACCGGCGCGATTCGCGCGAACGCCAACGAGATGACGCCTCGCCACTCTTCAGGATCCATTGTCTCGGCGAGTGCCGTTGATCCGACCACGTCGGCGAAGACGATCGTCACCGGCTTGCGGTCGCTGGCGCGCGGAGAGGTCTCTTCTTGACGTTCGAGCTCCAGGGATGTCGATGTCGCCGGAACGCGGGTCTTCGCTCCTGCGGCCAGCGGGGCGCCGCACGCCATGCAGAACCGAGCTGCAGCGGGATTCGACGCTCCACAGGTTGCGCACGGCATCGAGACCATCCTTAGAAAAGGAAGGGGGCTAGCATAGTCCACCTGCGCATGTCGGATCAGATGTGGTGACCTTGGCGGCGGGACGTGCCAGTATGGCGTGTAGCCCCATCGAAGGAGGCACCATGGCCAGCAAGGACAAGGGTGGCAAGAGCGAGAAGAAGGCCCCCTCGAAGGACCTGAAACAGAAGCGCCAGGACAAGAAGGACAAGAAGGCGGGTAAGGGTAAGGGCACGGGCACGGTCTAGGCACGCTCCAGGCGCGCGGCGTCGAGGCGCCGCTGGGCTCCCCCAGACATCTTCGGGTACGATTATCGGACTATGGCTTCCCCCAGAAGGCTTTCTTCAACCGCGGCCGTGACGGCCTTCCTGCTCGTCGCGCTCCTGCTGGTACCTCGCTCGAGCGTGCACCCTGCCAACGCTCAGGCAGCCCCCTGCACCGCCGTCAACCAGGATCTCTGCAAGATCAACCACCTGATCTTCATCGTGCAGGAGAACCGGTCCTTCGACCACTACTTCGGCACCTACCAGTCGCCTGACTTGACGCAGACGGTTGACGGACTGCCCAGGACGGCCGGAGGTGACTTCTCGACATGCCTTCCGGACCGGTATCTGGGTCACTGCGCCAAGCCCTACCACTCGACCAACATGTACAACGTGGGTGGCCCGCACAGCATGATGGCCTCTACGGTGGACGTGAACAGGGGCAAGATGGACGGCTTCATCAAGGGTGCCCTGATAGGTGCCGACTCGCGCGTTTGCGTCATGGACCCCAAGGCCGCCAAGTGCAGAGACCTGACTGGGCCGCAGGGACAGCCCGACGTGATGGCCTACCACACCGGTGATGAGCTCCCCGCTTACTGGGCGGCCGCGGACTACGGCGTCCTGCAGGATCACATGTTCTCGCCGGTCGCGTCCTGGAGCCTCCCGGTGCACCTGTTCCTCGTTTCGGGCTGGTCGGCGAGCTGCAGGAACACGGACAAGGCGAGTACCTGCGTGGGAACGAAGCAGCCCCGGAGCCCCTGGAGCTTCCCCTGGGCCGACATCTCCGTCCTGCTGCGTGCCAACAACGTGTCGTGGAACTACGTCGTCGGGGACTCGACCCTCATCAACTGCCACCCGTCGGGGGCGGCCTTCGATCCAAGGCAGAGCAGGACGATCTGCACTCCTGCCAATGAAGAAGACTCGACCACCAAGGGATGGATGCCGATGCGGTGGTTCAAGAGCGTCATGGACAACGATCAGGCGAGCAACGTCGAGCACCTTAGGGACTTCCAGGCGCATCTCGCGGCCGGTCAGCTCGCGGACGTCACCTGGATCATGCCGTCCCTGAGGACCAGCGAACACCCGGGACATGCCGGGATCAAGCCGGGGCAGGCCTACGTAAAGGATCTGATCGACACGATCGGCGCCAGCCCGTTCTGGAACGACTCCGCCATTTTCGTCACGTGGGACGACTGGGGCGGTTTCTACGACCACGTCAAGCCGCCCTACATCGACAACCTGGGCTACGGGATCCGGGTGCCCGGCTTCATGGTCAGCCCCTACGCGAAGCAGTCCTACGTGGACCACCAGACGCTTTCGTTCGACGCCTACCTCAAGCTCATCGAGGACCGGTTCGCGGGTGGTGCACGGCTGGACCCGACGACCGATGGGTGGCCCGACCCGCGGAAGGTTGTACGCGAGAGCGTGCCGTTGCTGGGGGACTTGGTCAACGAGTTCGATTTCACCCAGCCGCCCCGCCCCGCCCCGGTCCTGCCCGGCCCGCCCCGATCGGCCGACAGCGGCCCATGGCCGGAGCGCTGGTCCTTCGCCTACGACCCGACCCCAACCAACTAGGGCCCCCACCGTTCCGCTGTTCCTCGAGCAGCGCGGTTCCAGTCGTTCCTAGACGCCTAACACGGACTGCGCGTTCTGTGCTTCGTCCTTCATCCCACGGGTGGAGCGACGATAGGCGAGAAACGCGAACGTGATGATGATCATGGAAGCGAACAGCGCGAGGCTACCGATCGCGTTGGCTGCCGGAGTCGGGGAGGTCCTGGCGGCGCCGTAGATGTACATCGATACCGTCGTATTCGGCTGGTCCAGCGCCAACTGATTCACGATCACGAAGTCATCCAGCGTGAATGCGAAGACGATGGCTGCGCCCGCGAAGATGGCCGGGCGTAACAGCGGGAGCGTGATACGGCGGAGCACCGTCAGCGGAGGCGCACCCAGGTCGGCTGCCGCCTGCTCATACTCGGGTCCCATAGACAGGAGTCGCGCACGCACGATGACCACCGGGTAGGCGATAGCGATCAGGATCAACCCAAGCAGCTGCGCCGTGGTACCCAGGCCGATTACCTTCAGAGCGTTCACGAACAGGAGGAACAGACCAACCGCAAGGATCAGTTCCGGCGTGATGAACGACACCATCATGAGGGTGTTCGCCGCCGATGCCGGGCGGCTCCGCCAGCGATCGGTCGCCAGCGCGAAGGCGACCCCGATCGGCACTGCGATGAGAGTTGTGAGGCCGGCGAGCATCACGCTCTGATAGAGCGCATGGCGGAGGTTCGGATCGTGCAGGATGGATTCGTTCGGGTCGGTGAACCACCAGCGCCAGGAGAAGCCGGCCCAGACACTGATGGACTTCGTCGAGTTGAAGGACATCAGTACCGCGTTCACCACGGGCAGCAGTGTCCACAGCACGTAGCCGATCCCAACGACCCAGAGGAACCTGGCCTTGCCCCAGGGGTTGGTGAAGAAGTCCCGCAGTCGGTTCATCGGGCCGGCCTAACCGTCGCAGCACGAGATGTGCTCCGCAGGTAGTAGATGACAGGTGCGAGCATCATCAGCATCATCATCAGGATGAGCGATGCCCCTCGCGACATCAGCAGCGACGAGCTGAGGGCTTCCACGACGAAGTTGCCGATCATCCGCGTTCCGTTCGTGTTGGCCAGCAGCTGCTGAGTGAAGTAGTCCCCGAACATCGGCAGCCCCGCGATGATGACTCCCGCGAGGATCGCCTGACGCGATTGCGGCAGGGTTACGCGGAAGAACGTTCGAGTCGGGCTGGCGCCCAGGTCCCGCGACGCCTCGAGCTGCGACTGCGGTATGCGATCCAACGCTGCGTAGAGGGGCAAGACCATGTAGGGCACGTAGCCGTAGGTCAGCCCCAGGATCAGCGTCAAGGACTTCCCTGCCAAGAAGGGGTACGGATGACTGATGAGCCCCAGGGACATCAGGATGCGATTCACGTAGCCGTCGTCCTGGAGCAGGCTGATCCAAGCAAGCATGCGAAGCATGTAGGAGATCCAGAAGGGCGCGAAGAAGAGCACGAGGAACAGCGCTTTGGCTCGACCGGCGTGTCGCGAGACGAAGTAGGCGAACGGGTATCCGATCAGCAGACACAGCGATGTCGAGATGGCCACGTACACGATCGTCCGGATGAAGGCCGCGAAGTACAGACCGTCCGAGTGCACGAGGTTCGAGACCGTGAAGGACATGACCCCGGTCTTCCACTGCAGAGGGTTCCAAACCGGCAGCGGTGTCTGGAGGATCGGATCGAGCTTGCCAAAAGTGACCGCGAGGATCACGTAGAGGGGCACCAGGAACAGGATCAGCAGGTAGGCCGTACCCGGGGCGGCCAGCGACGGCCACAGCCACCTCGGGGTTCCGGCTCCGTCGCGGCTCGCGGAGCGACGGGCCTTGGCCCTAGCCATCGGTTGCTCCCTAGACCCCCGCTTGCACCTGCTGGTAGGCGTTCTGATAGAGGGTGTCGACGTCAGGAGCGAGTTCGCAGACCCGCAACCCCTTGGTGAACTGCTCCTCGGTCACGACGGTCGTGGCAAGGTGGTCGGGAACGACGCCGCTTCCGACGAGACTTTCCGGCGTGACGTTCTTCTGCGGCATCTGGTAGCCGGTGTAGGTCGTGTAGTTCGTCAGCGCGTTCTCGGCATCGAGGACCCAATCGATGAACAGGTGCGCGAGCACCGGGCTCTTCGCTGTGTTGAGCACGACCACGGTGTCGTTGTCGACGCTGGCTGGCACACCGCTGTCCCCGGGCCAGTAGTAGGAGACGTAAGGGGCCGTGTCCCCCTTCGGCAGGAAGTAGAACGCAGAGCCGACGTTGCCGGACCAGGACTGGTGCAGCCAGGCCCCTCCCTTGGGGATGTCGTTGTAGTCGTTGTGGTCGAACTTGGCGTTGGTCGCCATCACCACGTCGAGGATGTCGTTCTTGGCCTGGTCGATGACGGTCGGGTCGCTGGAGTTGGGGTCCGTCTGACCGCGCCAGTACATCGCCATCGCCATCGGATCGCGCGGGTTCCCCAGCATGTGCGTCTTGTTCTTGGGAGCGCCGTTCCAGAAGATGTCCCACGGGTTCGGCAGACCTTGGATGTCGGTCTTGAACATGTCGTTGCGCCACATGATGCCGGTATTCCAGACGCTGTACGGGATCGTGAAGCGGGAACCGACGTCGTAGAACGGGCTTTGCATCGAGTCCCAAACGTTGGCCTTGAAGTTCGGGATGTAGTCCTGGTTGATCGGCTGCACGAGCTTGGAGGCGATCAACTTCCCGACGTCGTAGATCTGCAGGCCGAACATCAGATCGAAGTCCGTCTGGCCGGAGCTGATCTTCGCCACGCCCGGCTCGAGGTCCGGGAACGTGGTGAGGTCCACCTTGCAGTCGTACTTCTGCTCGAAGGACTTCATGAGGGACGGCGCCAGGTAGTAGGGCCAGTTGTAGATCTTGAGCGTCGCGCCCTTCTCCGGCGGCATGTTGCTGTCGATCGGCTGGTTGTCCGAAGGGATGGTCCACGTGACCGGGGCGTCGGGCCGCGCGAGAGGATAGGGCGCACCTGCGATCCCGCCGCTGCCGAACTGGTTGGCGCCACTCGCGCCCGAGGCAGCCGGAGAGTTCCCGCCGACGGTCGTCTGTGCACCGCCTCCGCAGGCCGCCAGGAACGCGCCCGCGCCCGACACCGCCAGGCCCGCCGCTGCAGCCCGTTTCATGAACTCGCGCCTGGTGAAACCGTTCTGCTGGTTCGGGTCGAGCATCGAGCTACCCCTTCCGTAGTAGTGCGAGCATTGTATGTCTCCGCTCGGTATACGGCGAGTCGCCCTTCGTGTCACCATAGGTTCATGAAGCGCTCGTGCCTATCGGTAGCGTTGCTGGTGAGCGCTCTCGTCGCTGGCTGCACCCCCGAAGGCGGCGACGGGGGCTCGACGCCCTCCGTCACGGTGTCGAGCTCGCCCATCTCCCATCCGACTGGGGCGGATGAGGTCGTCGTACGGGTCTTCTCCGGCGGCGGCCTCGTACCGGAGAACGTCAGGGTGTCGGAACTCCCGGAGTGGACGCTCTATGGAGACGGCACCATCGTCTACGCGGCTCCGCCGACGGACGGGACATCGCTGCCAGCTCCCGCCGTGCCCAGCCTGCTCGAGCGCTCGGTTCCCGTTTCCTCCATCGACACCTTGTTGGCGGAGGCCGATCGCCGCGGGATGCTGCAGAACCGGCATCTCTCGGCCTCGGACGCGACCGACCTGTGGGTCACCTACGTCACCCTCCACGCCGCCAACCAGGCTTTCGAGAACTCCGTCTACGCGTTGGGGTTCCAGCCGCCCGATGGTGCGCCTCCCCCTGCGAACGACCAGTCGGCGCAGATCGCCGATGTGCAGTCGTTCATCGACTTCGCAGAGGAGCCAGAGAACTGGGCGGCGTCGGTGACCGAGCCCAAGCCCTACGAGGCGCCCGCCTGGAGCGTCTACGCCTTTCCCTATATGGGAGACCTATCCCAGGCGCTGGAGCCCGTGGACTGGCCATTGGATCCGCCGATCCCTCCACTGAGCTCGGGGACGCCGTTGTGCGTTTCGGTACAGGGCGAGAAGCTCGCGGAGCTGGCGCCCGTTGCCTCTGCCGCTACCTCGGACACGCCATGGCGCTCTTCTCACGGCGTTGGCAAAGACGTACCTGTCTCGCTCGTGTTCGTGCCGGTCCTTCCCGGCGACCCTTCCGCTTGCAGCAAGTGACCGGTCCTCTGCGAGTGAACGACGAAGTGGTGATACCCGACCGCGAGTTGCGCTGGCGATTCAGTCGCTCGTCGGGCCCCGGCGGCCAGTCGGTGAATACCGCCGACTCGCGGGTAGAACTGCGCTTCGACGTCAGCGCCTCCTCGGCGCTCGACGAGGCCCAGCGCGCTCGTGTCACGGACCGCCTCACGGGTCGTCTGACCGACGGAGTTCTCTCCGTGACCGCGTCCGAGCATCGCTCACAGCTCCAGAACCGCGAAGCGGCGCTGGAGCGTCTAGCCGACATGCTCGCGAAGGCGCTCGCTCCGCCTCCGCCGCCGCGCCGTCCGACGAGGGTGAAGAAGTCGGCGGTCGAACGCCGCTTGACCGACAAACGCAAGCGGGCCGAGACGAAGCGGCTGCGACGCCCCGACGACGACTGACGACTAGCGGTTGAGGGTGATGAACCCGCGCCTGCCCTCCCGCTTGGCCAGGCGCTGCATCGTCGCGTATCCGAGGAACCCCACCAAGAGCGTCACGACGAGCATCACGGTTGTCATCGCGTTGTAGGCGGGGGACGGCGAACTGCGGTACCCGGAGTAGATCTTCACAGACAGCGTGTCGCTGCTCGCCGGACCCCGGAGCTGGCTCACGATCACGAAGTCGTCGATGCAGCGCGCGAACACGAGGACCGCACTGGCGACGATCGCCGGCCGAAGCATGGGAAGGATGACTCTCCGCAGCGCCTGGCCTGCGGTGGCCCCCAGGTCGACGGCTGTCTCTTCGTACTCCCGATCGATCGTCAGCAGGCGCGCCCGCGTGATGATCACAGGGAAGGGAAGCGTGTAGGTGATCAGGCTCAGCGTCTGCTGCCACGTGCCGACGGGAACCATCTTCATCAGGAGAGAGAACACGAACAGCAGGGCCACGGCGGTCACGAGTTCGGGGGCACAGAACGCGAACAGCATGACGAATGTTGCCTCACCGGAACCGCGACTGTGCCAGTGGTCGATGCCCAGGGCGAAAGCTACCCCGAGTGGGACCGCGACGAGGGTCGTCAGCGTGGCGAGTCTGAGGGTCTGAGCGAGCGCGCGGTGGATGTCGGCGGAGTACAGCACGGACTGGGACAAGCCGTAGATGGGCTTCGCGACATACCAATCTGTAGAGAACCCCTGCCAGCTGCTACGCGACTGGCCGTTGTTGAAGGAGAAGAGGATCGCGACCGCTATCGGGATGAAGGACCAGGCTAGGTAGGCCCACGTGAACGCCCTCAGGAAGTACGGAGGACGCCAGGGGTGGTTCCACGAGCCCAGGTCCTTTGTGCGGACCTCAGGCTCCGACCAACTTCTTGGCCAACGCCACTGCCTCGATCGCGTCTTCCGCGTATCCATCGGCGCCGATCTGGTCGGCCCACTCCTGGGTTACGGGGGCCCCTCCGACCAGCACGAGGACCTTGTCGCGCAGTCCGGCCTCCCTGAGCGCCTCGATGGTCTTCTGCTGTGCGGGCGTCGTGGTCGTGAGTAGGGCAGACAGGAGCAGCAACTGCGGCTGCGTCTCGGTGACCTTCTCGACGAATGTCTTGGGCGCCACGTCGTTTCCGAGGTTGGTTACTTCGAATCCGGCAGCCGAGAGCATCGAGCAGACTATGGTCAGGCCGATCTCG